>LLEQ01000082.1_pt1 | contig 10732 bp, 15 predicted proteins | sample 595901 | NCBI WGS metagenome assembly LLEQ01 (sample SAMN02919317, study PRJNA255460) | bioreactor metagenome | biome: chemostat; feature: culture 2012_25.3; material: sediment; isolation source: day86 25degC chemostat 2012 inoculated with Wadden Sea sediment taken from... | place: Germany: Bremen ... | reverse complement strand
CCTCGAAGCGCAGAAAAGAGGGTCAAAACGCGGCGAAACAGGAAGGCGTCATGCCCGTGCGCATGATTTCTCTCGCGGCACCAGCACAAGACAGACTCGATACCGGCCGGAGCCAGGCAAGGAATTCCCCTCAGGAAGCCTACTGGCGAAAAGGGCATTGGCGGCGCCAGGCTTACGGTCCGGCACGCAGTATGCGGCGCTGGGTCTGGATCGAACCTGCCCTATGCAACTCCGATGCCGAGATCCAGAGCAGCGGATCAATCTATCATGCCAGCGTCGACGACCTGGGAGCGTGATACCCCTATCTGAGCATTCGTATCGTTCTGCAGCGTGACGCACTGGTCACCTATTTTGCCAAATGCGCCACAACACGCATCGAGCTCCGCACGATCACCTATCTGCACGAAGGCGGGCCGGCGCGGCGATGTCGATGGCGGCGACCCGGCGAAGTGCAGGCACGGGAATCATGCGCGCCTGAATATCTTCAGAAAAACAGACAGAGATGATATAGCTCACCGCCACAGGAATGTCGTCATGTGCGGGCAAGCGATCCTGGAACGGATGCCAGGTTTTCCCCTTGCCATATCACAACCCCAATGCCTCGGAGACCACAAGAATGATCACTGCCGTATCCTCGCCCGGCGCCGCCTTCCAGGGTCTGCCTTTTCGCAATGCAATCGCACCGGAAATCCTCACCATCCTCCTTGAGAAGGACAAGGAAGACAAACGGGGGAGCTATGGGCGCCTACTGGCTCTTCATCAGGACGATCACAGGGCGGGTCGGACCGTATGACGAGGATCTGCTCTATGCGGGCCCCGGGCGTGCTCTTCTGGCGCAGGATCCACCTCGCTTGTCGTCGCCTCTCTCGATCTCCCCCGGACCAGAGGAGAGGCGCGCCGCCAGGGTCGCGGAGGGATCCGGTATCGATGAGATCCACGACTTCATCGACGCGCGCAGCAGCAGCTATGCCGGTCGCCCCCTGAATGATGCACTGACCGTGCTTATGGCCCAGGGTCGGCTTGCGGGCGCCCGGCTTGTTGATCAGGACAAGGTTGGCAGAAATATCCTGGGCCGCGTGCTGGTCGATGGCGTCCTGATAGTTCGTGAATCAAAGAGTCTGATCGAGCTGATGACCGCTTGCCGGACGCATGGCGCTCATGCGCTCTGCTTTGTCCAGCGCAAGGGGGAGGGAATGAACGGCGTATTGGACAGTGCCGATGAGGCGGCGACGCCGGATGCGGAAAAAAAATCCACCCTGACCTGCGTCTGTCGGTCCTGGACTTTGGCAGCACCCAGAGACTCTCCGACGCCATATCGAGATACCGCAAGGCGGGGCGGGAAATCGAGCAGGCGCAGATGGACGCGATGGGCGCGCATCTATCCGAATTCATGGAGGCGGCAAGGAAGAAGGAGCGCGTGCCACCGCTTGATCTGATAAAGACCCCGGTCGACCTCGACCCCCTGGTGGTGATGCGCCAGTCCCTTGTGAAGGCTCAAAGCCGGACTCGATGAATGCCAACGAGTTCATTGCCACCTTGCGCGATGGTGCCGGTGAGGTGGCGGGATTTCGCAGCTTTATCGACAGGCTGGAGGAGAGATCCTACTTCGATCCGATCGTCTGGATCCGCGAAGAGGTCCCGATCAATGAGGAGCAGAAAGGCATCGCGGAGTCCTTTCTCGATATTGCGCACAAGATCGCCGCCGTCATCGGCGCGCCCGATCTCACGCTATTGACGAAATGGACCAACCACACACTGAAGTTCAGGGTCATCTCGGACCGGTTTTCGACAGGAATCCTGAAGGTCGATGAGCTGTCGCAAATCCTGCGCCTCTACGCCACCATCCTGCCTGGCGCGGCAAAATCCGCCGGCAAGCTGCGCGACTATATCGCCGAGCGTCCGTCGCGCGACAGATTCGAACACCTGGTTCCAATGCCCATGAAGGCTCCGAACGGCCGGGATGCCCACCTTCAGACCCTGCTTCAGGACAAGATGATAACCGGTAAGGAGGGCCAGGCTGTCCTGCATGAGTCTGTTCGCCACGAGGTTGGCGACCTCCAGGCTGCCATGAGCGCCGCGCGCGCGGCGATCGATCCGAAGAAACTTGAACAGGAAGCCCGCCGGGTGCTCGAGATCTGGGAGAAATTTGCAGATGGTCTTGCCTATGGTGCATCGGCCAGCCTTGTCCGGAAGGGAAGTAGGATCACCCTGCAGCGCCCGAGCAATACTCCTGGAGGAAGCAGATCACCGGAACCGCACGGAGGGCCGCAGCGATCGAAATCGCCACCGCCTGATGCTTCCCGGCAATGAGGATGCGGAGATCGACGAGAACAGTATCTCCAATGGTCACGAGCACCAGGCGCCGGGCTCATTCTCGGTGGCACGTGACATTGACAGCATCCGGGGCCGCATTGCCCTTCGCTGGACCCTGATCTCTCTTGGCGAGGACAAGGTCACCGAGTGGGTGGTCGATATCCGCGGCGGCCTGGTGGTCAAGGTTCGCGCTGCAAGTGCAACTGAGGCCATTCTGTCGGCTCTCTGCATGGAGGCCGTACCGGGCACGATCCTCTCCATCGATCGGGATATCCTGTGCCTGCGCCAACTGGTGCGACAAATATCCCCCACAGCTGCGCAGCGGGAGGCACTCAAGGTGGCTGAGGCAACAACAGATCATCGGCCCTACTATGGGGGAGAGGATACCTGTCGGCAATGAACCACCCGGGTCCAAACACCCCGCATATGCGCATTGGATGCCGGTCTATCCTGTCGGCTTCGATCTTGGGGGTGTCATTCGGCTCAGGAAGTCCGCTTCGCTCACGGCCTGCATGAAGGCTGTCAATGCGCGTGATGACCTTATTGCCGTAGAGGTGTCTCTCCACAGAGAGGGGGATAGCCTTGTATGCGGCGCACCCTCAGAGATTGTTGCGCCCGTCGCCACAGACAGGTCGGCGGATGCACCAGAGGCGGGAGTGAGGAAGAGCCGCAAGCGCAATCCTGTCGATCGGGTGACCGGTGTGAAGCTTGTATCCGCAGAGGCGTCAGAACCGCTGCCTGAAGCCATCATGGAGAGCGGTCTTGCAGAGGGCAGCTTTGCCGGGACATTGGTGATCCTGGGATCCGACGAGATCCTCCATGCCGAAGGCGGGGGCGGACGAGATCGACTGGTCCCTCATCACCTCCGGGGGAGAGGGTTGCCTTTCGACTGACATCCTCAGGCAGGCTGATGCGCTGGGCGACGACCGATCACCGCGCCCGCGCGGCGAGACCTTCTTCCGAACATATCCGCTCCTGGGTGAATGTGAAGAGGCCTGACTTTGCATCCGTGGTGGGTGATTGTCCCAAGGTCCTTGTTTCCGAAGGCGAGGCGTAGCCCCGTCGGCGATATCTGTCTGTCTTTCTGGTTTGGGGTTGATTGCTCTCGATCTCCTCGGAAACCGGGGCGCGCATGTGATCTTGATCACGAGGAGCTTCTCATTGATCGGGCAGGGGGCATTGGTAACACATCCGCCTTACCCCCTGCTACAGCTATGATCGCTGTCTTCGCATGGTCAGTGTGGTTCACCTCCCAAATGACAGACAAATCGTGCTTGTCTATTGGGAGCGCCCGATCCTCGCGCACGGTGCCTAAAGCGGGCGACGCTGAATACGAACACGCAGCCCGCCCGGGCCCTGGAAAGCCGGGACATATGTCCGTCCCAACAAATCAATCAAGGGCTCAGCGAATATCCCTCAGGTCGATAGACCAGCCACGAGGAGTAAGAGTCCAAGTTTCATCGCCAGAACCATAGATAGCCACCAGCTGCTGCTCCAGGCTCGTTTCGTGCGCGCGATGAGATACTGTGTTTCGAACCTTCTGAGAAAAAAAAACTATCATTGCGATCCTTCAGGATTTCCTTATCTCTCCCCTTCGGCGATAGTCGTGTCGACAGCGTGAAATGAGTTCGGATATCTTTGCAGGCATCATGAATGACGGCATGATCCGCCTTGGGCCAAGCAGCATTCCAGAACCCATGGCAGGAAGAACCGTAGCGCGATCTCTTCAGCGCTATGCGGTGCCATTGGGAATTTCCGGAGTCGCCGGCCACAGCCTGCGTCGATCGATGGCTCGCGCACTCTACGAGGCTAACGTGCCCGAGGAAGAAATCGTTCGGAAGTCGGTGGTCGTCGCTCGACCAGATGCGTGAATATGTCGGCCTGACCACCCCCATTCAGGGTACATCCGACCTCATCTTCTAAATACCCCACAGAACACATATTTCGAGAGACAGCGTCGGCGATAATCATTGGTCGCACGAGTAACATTCTCGCGCGACTTCTTTATGATCCATGCATAGAAAATATTCACCCTGACCTCCTGAATTCATCCATTAATTTTTCCGTCTGATCGGTATGGGACCCAGTTCCTTGGAAGAGCCCACCATGCAGTAAAACCCTGCATCTCAGTCCAGGAAAAATGATGAGCACCGAACAGAAGAAACAACTCGAAACAGTCCTTTGGGCAATCGCCGACGACCTCCGCGGAAGCATGAATGCCGATGAATTCCGGGACTATATCCTTGGCTTTATTTTCTACAAATATCTCTCCGAGCATCTCGAGATGAAGGCTAACGAAGTGTTAGCACATGATGATCGCTCTTTTGTCGATCTCGATGCCGGCAAATCCACAGACCTGGAAATCCTTGAAGCCATCGAGGAGGATTGCCTCGAAAATCTCGGCTACTTCCTCAAGCCTGCCGATCTGTTCCGTGTCGTCGTGGCACGCGGAAATGAGTCCGAGGGATATATTCTCGACGACCTAATCGATGTCCTGAACAATATCCAGAAATCGACCGACGGCACCGCTTCTGAGGATGATTTCGAAAACCTGTTTGAAGACCTTGATCTCACCTCCACCAAGCTCGGACGCACCAACAAGGAGCGCAACGCCCTGGTAATGAAGGTGTTGTCGCATCTCGCCAGGGTCGACTTCCACCTTGAAGCTACTGAATCTGACGTTCTTGGCGACGCCTATGAGTATATGATCGGAAAATTTGCCAGTGGTGCCGGCAAGAGGGCCGGGGAATACTATACGCCGCAAAAGCCCTCGACAGTCCTGGCACGCATCGTCACTCTGGGCAAGACTCGTCTGCGCTCGGTTTATGATCCGACTTGCGGCTCCGGCTCGCTGCTCTTCCGTGTCCAGAAGGAGATCGGAGGCAGAGGCGGGAAGGTCGAGAACTTCTACGGCCAGGAAAGCAACCGGACGACCTACAACCTGGCGCGCATGAACATGCTGATGCGCGGCGTTCACTTCCGCGACTTCGACATTCGCCAGGGAGATACCCTGGAGCAGCCGATGCACCCTGACCTGCGGGCTGAGGCAATCGTTGCTAATCCTCCCTTCTCCGCAAAATGGTCTGCAAGCAAGATTTTCGAGAGCGATGACCGGTTTGCCGAATACGGGCGCCTTGCGCCAAAATCAAAGGCAGACTTCGCATTCATCCAACACATGATCCACCACCTTGCTGATGATGGCACGGCGGCAGTTGTCATGCCGCACGGAGTTTTGTTCCGCGGCGGCGCCGAAGACGTAATCCGCAAGTTCATCGTCGAGCAGAACTGGCTTGATGCGGTGATCGGGCTGCCAGCCAATATTTTCTACGGCACCACGATCCCGAGCTGCATTCTTGTGTTTAAGAAATGCCGCACCACCAAGGACGTTCTTTTTATCGACGCTTCAAACTGTTTTAAAAAGGGAAAGAGCCAGAACTTTCTGGGGGATGATGATGTCGAGCGGATCGTCTCGACATTCGTAGCCCGCGCCGAGCAAAATCGCCTTAGCCACCTGGCAACCCCGGAAGAATTGCCGAGAACAATTTCAATCTGAACATTCCTCGCTATGTCGACACTTTCGAGCCCGAGCGCGAGGTTGACTTGACCGCTGTCACTGCCAACCTTCGGCAGATCGATGTCGACATGGAAGCCATTGACGCCCAGATCCGTGCCTTCTGCGCAGAGCTTGGTCTGGAGGCACCGGTATGAATACTCTCGCCCCAGTATCATTCGCACATGCAAGCTCTGATGCAGTCGCTTGGACAAAATGCCGCCTCGGGGATATCGCGCAAAAGGCTAACTCAGGCCTCGCACAAGGTGATCTCGACCTTAAAGATCACGGATACCCTGCATACGGTGCATCGGGTTTTATCGGATACACCTCGACCTACCACATGGAAGAGTCCTTCATTGCCATCGTGAAAGACGGAGCGGGAGTGGGTCGCACGATCTCGTGCCCTGCAAAATCGAGCGCAATTGGCACGCTTGATAGTTTGGTAGCTAAAGGCGGATGCTCGACTGAATTCCTCGGAATTTTGCTGTCCATTATAGACTTCAGAAGGTTTAAATCCGGCTCAACGATCCCTCACATTTACTTCAAGGATTACAAAGATGTCATTGTGGCCCTGCCGCCCGAATACGAGCAAAGCCGCATTTGCAGAACTTTCGCCTCCTTGAATTCCAAGATTGACACCCTGAAGGCCAAGAAATCCGCCCTGAAAGATTACAAGCGCGGCCTCATGCAGAAGCTGTTCTCGCGCGAGATCCGATTCACCCAGGATATTGCTTGGCGCAAGGTGCCATTCAAGGAAGTATTCGATGTAATTTCTCCCCGTAATGGCAAGTTGAAGGCATCTGAATATTTATCGGAAGGAAAAATTCCAGTCGTCGATCAGGGCTGCGGTCTGATCGCGGGATATACGAACTGTGATCATATGAAGAACGAAGTTGGCCCCGTAGTCATCTTTGGTGACCACACCACTCACGTTAAGTTTGTCGAATTTCCTTTTGTAGCAGGTGCCGATGGCACAAAGATCCTCAAGCCTGTCGGAGCTGATCCTGTATTTCTGTTCTATTTTCTCTTATTCGCAAAGCCTAAGCAAGAGGGATACAAGAGACATTTCGGCATCCTATCAGAGCTAATGATCCCGCTGCCCGAGGATCATGTTCAAAATAAGATCGGGCGCATCTTGAGGTCCATAGATGAAAAAAAACTCTCGCCGTTGATGAGTTGATTCAAGAATACTCGCTATTCAAATCTGGTCTTCTCCAAAAGCTGTTCGTGTGAGGTCTAACATGGGGGGAGTTCAGGCAGAAGCACAACTGGAGCGCGCCTTCGTAAATCGTCTGATCGATCTTGGCTGGCAGCACGTTAAAATTCCCGACACTGCCACCATGGAGGCCAACCTGCGGGCGCAGCTGGGCACCCACAATGGCACGATCTATTCCGACGATGAATTTCGCGCGATCCTGAATCACCTGTCCAGAGGCAGTGTCTTCGATAAATCCAAAACTCTGCGCGATCGCATGACCTGCAACGGGACGATGGCACCACGACATCGGTTCAATTCTTCAATAGCAAAGAGTGGTGCAAGAACAGCTACCAGGTCACCACGCAAGTGACTCAGGTTGGCTCCTACAAGACGCGCTATGATGTGACACTCCTGGTCAATGGCCTGCCTCTCGTGCACACCGAGCTGAAGCGCCGCGGTATGGAGCTGCGCGAGGCCTTCAACCAAATCAATCGATACCAAAAGCACAGCTTCTGGACCGGCCATGCGCTGTTTCAGTATGTCCAGATCTTCGTGATCTCCAATGGTGTGAACACCAAATATTACGCCAACAACAAGCACCAGGATTTCAAGCAGACCTTCACCTGGTCTGACGCGGACAATAAACCGTTCTCGGACCTTGAATCCTTCACCGATGCTTCCTGGAAAAATGCTTCATCTCGAAAATGATTGCGCGCTACGTGGTCCAGCATGAAAGCACCAGGGCCCTCATGGTGCTGCGGCCCTACCAGTATTATGCCGTCGAGCGCATCCTCGATCGCGTAGCCAAGGGGCGCAAGAATGGCTACATCTGGCATACTACCGGGTCTGGCAAGACTCTCACCAGCTTCAAGGCATCTCAACTGATCATCCAGAACCCGAAGGTCGCCAAGACGATCTTCGTCGTCGACAGGGCAGACCTTGACTACCAGACCACGAAAGAATTCAACGAATTTTCTCCCGGATCTGTCGATGGCACCGATAACACCAAATCCCTCGTCGATCAGCTTCTGGATGACGATGCGAAACTCGTCGTCACCACCATCCAGAAACTCAATACCGCCCTGATCAAAACCCACCACCGGTTACGCCTCGAGCACATCCTGGGCCGGCGCGTGGTTTTTGTTTTCGATGAATGTCATCGCAGCCAATTCGGCGACACCCACAAGAACATCATCCGCAACTTCACCCGCGCCCAACTCTTCGGCTTCACCGGAACGCCGATCCTGAAGGAAAATGCCGTCGGAAAGCGCACCACAAAGGACCTTTTCGAGGAGCGACTCCATGAATACGTGATTACCAACGCAATCCGGGACGAGAATGTCCTGCGCTTCGCGGTGGAATACTGGGGGAGCCCAAGCCAAAGTGCAAAACAGACCCCCTTCGACGAAAAGGTTCATGGCATCGACGTGAAGGGGTTCTTCGAGCACCAGGGGCGCATAGATGGCGTCGTTGACTGGATCATCGAGAAGCATGACCGAAAGACCCACAATCGGGAATTCGGGGCCATCATGTGTGTCAGTTCTGTCGATGCTCTGACCAAGGTTTACGAGACCTTCAGGCGAAAGCGCCAGGAAGGCCAACACAACCTGAAGGTTGCTACGATCTTCACCTTCACTCCCAACGAGGCAGACCTGGGGGCCGATGGCCTGATTGGCGAGCCTGACGTGACCGGCGGCCCGGTCAATGCAAGCACGCAGCACAGTCGCGACAGGCTCGCCTCTTACGTGGACGACTACAACGACATGTTCGGCGAGAACGCCAGTGTTGCCGACCAGAGAGGTTTCTACGCCTACTACAAGGCCCTGGCAAAGCGCATGAAGTCCCGCGACCGGAAGGACTACGTGAAGGGCCAGGGGGGGATCGATATCCTGCTTGTCGTGAACATGTTCCTGACCGGCTTTGACGCCAAAACCGTTAATACCCTTTATGTGGACAAGAACCTACACCACCACGGACTGATCCAGGCCTTCTCGCGCACCAACAGGATCCTCGGTCAGAAAAAAAATCCCAGGGCAACATCGTCTGTTTCAGAAATCTCAAGAAGGAGGTCGATGAAGCTGTCGCTCTCTTCTCGAACAAGGATGCCTGCGAGGACGTCATCATGCTTCCCTACGAAGCTTATGTGGCGCGCTTCAACGAGGCGGTTTCCACTCTTCTCGAGATTGCGCCCACACCGGCGGACGTCGATCTACTGAAGGATGAAAATGAGGATGTCCTTTTTGTCCAGGCCTTCCGTGAGCTCATCCGGATTCACAACATTCTCTCGAGCTTTGCTCAATTTTCTTTCAATGACCTGTCGCTCGATGCTCAGACCTATGAAGACTTCAAGGGGAAGTATCTCGACATCCATGACAGGGTGAAGGGACATGAGGATGGCGCCGAGAAAGCTTCTATCATCGACGATGTCGACTTTGAGCTGGAGTTGATCCGGCGCGACAACATCAATGTGGCTTATATCCTGGCCCTGCTGGCCACCATCGCCGAGGTCCAGCATGATCCGGGCGCCGGGCACGAAGTGTCTGTCCGCACCAAGGCGATCCTCGATGCCCTGGGGGGTGATGACCGCCTGCGAAGCAAGCGGGACCTCATCGAGGAATTCATCGCCTCCTACCTGCCAGAGCAGAAAACCGCACAAGCCGCCAAGGAGAAATTCGAGGCTTTCTGGGATGAGCGCCGCGCCACTGCCTTCGAGCAGATCTGCACAGAAGAGGGGCTGGCTCCAGAGAGGTTCAGCAGCATTGTCGATGACTACCTATTCTCAGGCAAGGAACCGCTTTCCCGGGAGATCGCGGAGGCTTCCCTGAGACCTCTCGGGGTTCTCGCGCGCCGCAAGCTGGCCGCCCAGGTGACACAGCGTCTGCGGACTTACGTTCACACTTTCGATGAGAGTATGGGGGATCTGGAGGCCGCCTAATCGGCGGTCATTATCTCCACCCAGGTTGCCAAAAGCCACTTCGCATCCAGGTTCGCCAGACTGCCTGTATCCACCAAGATATCTGGTTCGCCCCCTGAGGGGAACACCTCCTCGCAAATCGAAAATCGTCGCCTGATAGGAATATCGCGCGGAGATGCAAAGAAACTTTTCGACGGTAGATCCGGACGCCCCGGAGGGCAACCCTATCTTGGCGCACGCTCGGTAGAGCATAACTTTTCAGTGGCATCGGACACTATTTTCGAAGCCGAAAGCGAGCTGCTAAAAATGTTCAGAAGCGGAAGCTTCAGACAGGCCGCTCACGATGTTTCTGACGAGGCTTGTCAGATCGAGATGCACATGCGTCAATAACTGCGAAAAGACATCAAATCTGTCAATTCTCATTCTGATGAGCACAAGACAAACAAGGTGTCCTCGGCATAACACATGTTCCCGATCGCGCACTTTTGTATCTTTGCCGATCTGTATTTGGAGCAATGATCGCGATCAGGAACATCGGAGCTATACCTCGAGATACCTAAGGCGCTGATCGGCATTACCGAAGACAACCTGCTTCGCAAGCCGCGACTACTTCGAGAAAAAAAACATAGCGACTTTCTCGGAAAGGCACGAGATCCCACGTGTAATGAAACCATCAGCCACATGGGATTTAACAATGAAACTCCAAGCACCCATTAAAGCCTCAACCGAAGGTCCACAGCAATCTGACGCTGAA
>LLEQ01000081.1_pt1 | contig 10738 bp, 14 predicted proteins | sample 595901 | NCBI WGS metagenome assembly LLEQ01 (sample SAMN02919317, study PRJNA255460) | bioreactor metagenome | biome: chemostat; feature: culture 2012_25.3; material: sediment; isolation source: day86 25degC chemostat 2012 inoculated with Wadden Sea sediment taken from... | place: Germany: Bremen ... | reverse complement strand
GGAGATCGGCTCGAAGTCATCGAATCGCGCGCCTATGCGCTCGCCCCGACAGACTGCCGCTTTGCGAGCCAATCAGGCCGATGCTGGTGATCGACGGCGCGATGCATCCAAGATTCCTGCCTGACAGCGACTCGCGCCATATCCGCAACGGGGTTGGTATCAGCGCGGACGGGAGCCATGCGTTTTTCGCGATCTCGAATAGGGCCGTCACCTTCTACGAATTTGCAAAGCTGTTCCGGGACGGTCTCTCGACGCCCAATGCGCTCTATTTCGACGGATCGATCTCGCGCCTTACCGCACCGGGGATCGGGCGTGAGGATCTGGGCGCACCGATGGGGCCGATTGTCGGGCTTGTCACGCACGACTAATCTAGCGTTTTGGATATGCCCCCGCGCCACGCTGCGCAGGCGCATTGACCCTTGGCCCGCGCTGAGATAGCCAGCGCGCCTGCAATGGAGGGCCCGATGGCACGCAAAAAGGGACGCGATATTTCTGGTTGGCTGATCGTTGATAAGCCAGCGGGCGTGACGTCGACATCCGTCGTCGGCAAGGTGCGCTGGGCGCTCGATGCCAAGAAGGCAGGCCATGCGGGCACGCTGGATCCGGCGGCGACGGGGGTTCTGGCGATTGCGCTGGGGGAGGCGACGAAGACCGTTCCCTTCATCACCGACGCGATGAAATGCTACCGGTTCATGGTGCGGCTCGGCGCTGCGACCACAACCGATGACGCCGAGGGCGAGGTGATTGAAACCCGCGAGACACGCCCCTCTGACACCGAGATTGAAGCCGCTCTGGGCGCGTTCCGCGGCGATATTGATCAGGTTCCGCCGCAATTCTCCGCTGTGAAGGTAGATGGCGAGCGCGCCTATGATCTCGCGCGGGAAGGCGAGGTGATGGACCTCAAATCGCGCCCGTTGTTCGTAGAAAGCCTCACGGTGCTCTCGCGCCCTGACGCCGATCATGTTGAATTGGAAATGGTGTGCGGCAAGGGCGGCTATGTGCGCTCCATCGCGCGCGATTTGGGCTCGGCGCTGGGCTGTCTGGGCCATGTGGCATGGCTCCGCCGCGAATGGTCGGGCCCGTTTGAGGCCTCCGATGGACTGACGTTGGAACAGCTTGAGGCCATCGCGCGCACGCCGGAGCTGGATGCCAAACTTCTGCCGCTGGAAGTCGGGCTTGCGGATCTGACCGAGCTGCGCGCGACAGCGGAAGGCGCGGTGCGGATCAAGAATGGCAATGCGGGATGGTGATCGCCTCAGATGCGGAGTTCGGAGACGAGGTCTGGGTAAGCTACCAAGGCAAACCGCTGGGCGTCGGGATCTACAAATCCGGCGAGGTCCACCCCCAACCGCGTCTTCAACCTCTGAATATGATCACGCGCGAATTCCTCAAGGGCGATGCGGCCTCGGTGGCGGTCTACTCGGATTGCGAGCAATACCGCTACCTGCTGACGCGGGTCTGGGATCCTGCGGGAAAGCGCGCGCTTTTCATCATGCTCAACCCCTCCACCGCGACCGAACAGCAGAATGACCCCACGGTAGAGCGCTGCGAGCGGCGCGCGAGGGCGCTGGGGTTCGGAGCGTTTCGAGTGTGCAATATCTTCGCCTATCGCGCCACCGATCCGAAGGTGATGCGCGCCGTCGCGGATCCGGTCGGACCAGAAAATGATGCCGCTATTCTCGAGAGCCTACCTTGGGCCGATCAGGTGATCTGTGCGTGGGGGGGCGCATGGTGCACATCAGGCGCGCGGCGCGGAGATGGAGCGGATCTTGCGTCAAAGCGGAGGCACCCTTTTCCACCTAGGGTTGACGCAATCCGGCGCTCCAAAGCACCCGCTCTACATCGCCTACACGCAAAAACCTGAACAATGGTTAGCCTAGTTCAACTTCATTGACCGTTAAGAGCTTTTCGCTAAAGTCGACTTTGCACGGAAAATGTGCGACACCTCGCAGAATGCGTTTCCGAGTACTCTTTTTGCGAGCATCAGCATGTTTTTTTTCTCAGCGGTATCCTCGGCCTGTTAATGGCCAGCGTCTCTTTCGTCGTTCCGAATGAGGCGGAAGACCAAAACGATCCTCAGTCTCAAGATGATACACTCGCGACAGCGAGCGACACCGAGCAAGGCACCGGAGACCTGTTCGATGACCCCCTCGATGCTTCGGCGGCGATTGAGCCATCGACTGAGTCCGATTCAATCCCCGAATCACCCGCGGATGAAAGCCCCGAGGATGTCGCCTCTGATCCTGCATCGGACAGGGGAGAGACGGCGCCCGCCGATGACCTGTTCGACTCGGGCGACGAGCTGACTGACTCGGATTGGACCGGCATTGACGGTGATGAGACCGACGAGACGCTGACCGGCACAGATGCGGGCGAACAAATCGGTGGCGAAGGCGGCGATGATACGATCAATGGCGGCGAAGGCGATGATGATCTCTACGGCCAAGAGGGCGATGATGTCGTCTCTGGCGGCATGGGGAATGACACCTTGCAAGGCGAGGATGGCGCGGATTTTCTCAATGGCAACGAAGGGGACGATTCCCTCGCGGGTGGTATGGGCGATGACACGCTGAACGGCGACGCGGGCGATGACAATCTCATCGGCGGATCGGGGAATGATCTCCTCGAGGGCGGCACGGGCAATGACACCCTCATGGGCGGCCGCGACAATGATCGCCTTTCGGGCGGGCTTGGCGTGGATGAGCTTCTCGGCGGCGCAGGCAATGACCTGATCAACGGTGTCGTGCCAGATGCAACAGGCATGGAAGATACCGATGAGGGCGATTTCCTGAATGGCGGGTCGGGCGAAGACACTTTGCTGATCGGGCGTGATGATTGGGCGAATGGCGGTGAAGATGCGGATCTGTTCGTGCTGGGCGATTGGCTTGATAGCGAGCACAGTGCAACGATTGAGGATTACACAGCAGGCGAAGACCGGATCGCGGTGGTCTACGACCCTGAGGCCGTGAGCGATCCCGTGATCGGTGTGGAGCCCTCGGAAGGTTCGGATTCGGCATGGATCACGCTGAACGGTCAACGAAGTGCTGCATGGCGCGGATCTGACGCCGGAGGACATTGCGCTTTATACGCCGGCCCAACTGGCGGCAGCGGCAGCCTAGATTTGCCAATAGCTTAGGGATGGACACGATGAAAGCCCTGCAAATGCGGGGCTTTTCTCTCTTTAAGCTTTCTTTTTTTTGCGCAATCTCTCGTATGTGCGCGCATCTGCTTTCGGGCAGAGCCTCCACGGGCCTTGCTGGACGACATCCCGGCCTGTGCCATTTCTCAAACCTTAAAGGAGACCCCGATGTCGATTACCCCAGAAGAAAAAGCACGTCTGATCAAAGAATTCGCCGTCAAAGAAGGCGATACCGGTTCGCCGGAAGTGCAAGTCGCAATCTTGACTTCGCGTATCACGACGCTGACCGAACACTTCAAATCGCACAAGAAGGACAACCACTCCCGTCGTGGCCTTCTGATGATGGTTGCTCAGCGCCGTAAGCTGCTGGACTACACCAAAGCGAAAGACGTGGCGCGCTACCAGTCGCTCATCGAGCGTCTCGGCATCCGCCGCTAAGAGTTCCGATTTCGGAAACCGAACGCCCGTCTCGCAAGAGGCGGGCGTTTTGGTTTGGGCGGTTTCGCCCCCCCCAACGGCGTTCCACATGTGCGCGATAGACGCAGCGCCCGCCCGCATCTGTCAGGCGTCGCAAAACAGAACCCTTCCCAGAAAGGCGATTTTGCTGTATGGCCCATCCATCTGCGATATGAGGCCCGCCCTCGGCCACATGCGAAGGATAGGGGGCGGCGGCAATGGGGCCGCCATGCAAACGGGAGACACGGCAGGGGCCGTGGGTGCTCTCAAATAGGGAACTATTCATGTTCAATATCACTCGGAAATCCATTCAGTGGGGCGAAGAAGAGCTCACGCTGGAATCCGGCAAGGTTGCCCGTCAAGCTGACGGTTCGGTTATCGCCACTTTGGGCGAAACCTCGGTCATGGCCAACGTGACCTTCGCGAAAGCGCCGAAGCCGGGCCAAGATTTCTTCCCGCTCACGGTTCACTACCAAGAGAAATACTATGCCGCCGGTAAAGTTCCGGGCGGTTTCTTCAAGCGTGAAGCACGCCCGTCGGAAAAAGAGACGCTGACCTCGCGCCTCATCGACCGCCCGTGTCGTCCGCTATTCGTGGAAGGCTTCAAGCATGAAGTGCTCGTAATGTGCACCGTGCTGTCGCATGACCTTGTAAACGAGCCTGACATTGTTGCCTTGATCGCGGCATCGGCTGCGTTGACCATTTCGGGCGTTCCGTTCATGGGCCCGATCGGCGCTGCGCGCGTTGGCTTCGTCGATGGCGAATACATCCTGAACCCCGAAGTCGACGACATGCAGAAGCTGCGTGACAACGCAGAGCAGCGTCTCGACCTCGTCATCGCCGGCACCAAAGACGCCGTGATGATGGTGGAATCGGAAGCCTATGAGCTCTCCGAAGAAGAGATGCTCGGCGCTGTGAAGTTCGGCCATGATGCGATGCAGCCCGTGATCGACCTTATCCTCGATTTCGCAGAAGATTGCGCGAAAGAGCCGTTCGACTTCAAAGCACCGGATTACTCGGAGCTGTTCGCGAAGGTCAAAGCCGCTGGCGAGACCCAAATGCGCGCCGCTTTCTCGATCAAAGACAAGCAAGAGCGCACCGCTGCGATCTCGGCCGCTGTTGCGACCGTGAAAGCCTCGCTCTCGGAAGAAGATCTGGCTGACGGGAACCTCGGTTCGGCAATCAAGAAGCTGGAATCCTCGATCCTGCGCGGCGACATCATCAACGGTGGCGCACGCATCGACGGCCGCGACAACAAGACCGTTCGTCAGATCGTGTCCGAAGTCGGCATCCTGCCGCGCACGCACGGCTCCGCGCTGTTCACCCGCGGTGAGACCCAAGGCCTCGTGGTCACCACGCTGGCACGGGCGACGATGAGCAAATCATCGACGCGCTGCACGGCAACTCGCGTTCGAACTTCATGCTGCACTATAACTTCCCTCCGTATTCGGTTGGTGAAGTTGGCCGCGTGGCTCGCCCGGTCGTCGTGAAATCGGCACGGCAAGCTCGCATGGCGCGCGCTGCAGGCAGTTCTGCCCGCTGCGACCGACTTCCCCCCCTACACGATCCGTCTGGTCTCCGAGATCACCGAATCGAACGGCTCCTCGTCGATGGCTTCGGTCTGCGGCGGCTCGCTGGCGATGATGGATGCGGGCGTTCCGCTGAAAGCACCGGTGGCTGGCGTGGCGATGGGTCTGATCTTGGAAGAAGACGGCCGCTACGCCGTTCTCACCGATATCTTGGGCGACGAAGATCACCTCGGCGACATGGACTTCAAAGTGGCTGGTACCGAGAACGGCATCACCTCGTTGCAGATGGATATCAAGGTTGCAGGCATCACGCCCGCGATCATGGAGCAGGCTCTCGCACAAGCGAAAGACGGCCGGATGCACATCCTCGGCGAGATGAACAAAGCGATCGCCGCTGGCCGTCAAGAGTTCTCGGCCCACGCACCGCGCATCGAGACCATGCAAATCCCGACCGATAAGATCCGTGAAGTGATCGGTTCGGGCGGCAAGGTGATCCGTGAGATCGTTGAAGTGTCGGGTGCTAAGGTCGATATCAACGACGAAGGCATCATCAAGATTGCTTCGGCCAATGCTGATTCGATCAAGAAGGCTTACGACATGATCTATTCGATCGTGGCGGAGCCGGAAGAAGGCAAGGTCTACACCGGTAAAGTCGTGAAACTCGTCGATTTCGGCGCCTTCGTGAACTTCTTCGGTAAGCGCGATGGTCTGGTTCACGTCAGCCAGATCGCGAACAAGCGCCTGAACCACCCGAACGAGCTGCTCAAAGAAGGCCAAGAAGTGAAAGTAAAACTTCTCGGCTTCGACGATCGTGGCAAGGTCCGCCTTGGCATGAAGATGGTCGATCAAGAGACCGGCGAAGAAGTGACGGCTGAGACCGCTGAATAATCAGCCTCATCGACATGAAGAGAGCCCCGATGGAAACATCGGGGCTTTTTCTTTGTTGTGCGGGTCGACGTCGGTTGTGTGGCAGCCAATAAAAAAAAGGGCCCGATGGGCCCTTTGTCGTCGCACTGCTGTGCTTGTGGCTTTAAGCGCCGTAAGCTGCTTGCTCAGCCAGATCGCGGGTCGAATGACGCGAGATCCCGATATCGGCCAGCTCGCGGTCCGACATGCTGTTCAGTTCGGCCAGAACGCGGCGGTATTCAACGAAACGCGCACGCTTTTCGGCCAGCGTCGTGAACAGGGCAGCAAGAGCAGAGAGTAAGCCGCCTTCGCGCGGCATATGTGTCGTGGTCATAAGAGCCATTTGGTCTCTCCTTACTTTGGCATCGGGCCCATTCCCTCTGCCGTTGACGCTAACATGGGGCTTTTGCTGCACCTGCACAATCGCCGTTCCGATATTGCCGCATTGCAGAAAACGCATAGCTCGCGAGTCGTGCTTCAATGTGTGCGAGCCAAACACCCACAAAATTCGCCCCACCCAACGAAAAGGCCCCGGACGAACCGGAGCCTTTTATGCTGCGCCTGCAAAGTGATGCGGCGATTAGCCTTGGAATTTGACCGTGCGGAGATAGGGCAGCTTCACATCCACTGCGCCATATTTCTTCTCGCCGTCCTCGGTCGAAACCGACAGTGCGAGAATCACTCTTCGCCCGGAATCCAATTGGCAGGCGTTGCGAACGGCACGCCATCCGTCGCCCGCACGGCATCCAGCGCGCGCAGGATCTCGGCGAAGTTCCGGCCTACGGACATCGGATAGGTCATCGTGAGACGAACCTTCTTATCCGGCCCGATAATGAACACGGTGCGTACCGTCGCGGAATGCGCGGGCGTGCGGCCATCGGGGAGGTAGGCGTCTGCAGGCAGCATGTCATAGGCTTTCGCGACGGCCAGCGACGTATCGTCAATGATCGGGAAATCCGCAGGCGCGCCCGCAAAGGCCGCGATGTCGTTCTTCCATTTCACGTGATCCTCAACGGAATCCACCGAAACACCGAGCACCTTGGTGTTACGCTTTTGGAATTCCGGCACCAATTGCGCGACGGCCCCGAATTCGGTGGTGCAGACAGGGGTGAAGTCCTTCGGATGCGAGAACAGGATCGCGTAGCTGTCGCCGATCCAATCATGGAAGGAAAGTTCTCCCGCCGTCGAGGCGGCTGTGAAATCGGGGGCGGTGTCGTTGATGCGCAGACCCATGGTGGTCTCCCTTGCTAACGTTTCTGGGGGGAACTTAAGCAATCGGGAACAAAGTTCCAGCCCCAAGCGCGCTATCCAACCCAGATCAGGAGGAAGTTTCGCGTGCTCCACGTTCGCGTGAACAAGTGTCCGCTCTCTTGCACCCTAAGGGGAGCAATGACACCCTGCGCGCAAAATAGGAGACGATCATGATCCAGAAACGCGATTTCTACATTGATGGCGCATGGAGCGCCCCCCCTGCCACCGCGCGGGACCACAACGTGATCAACCCTGCGACCGAAGAGCCCTGCGCGGTGATTTCGCTGGGCGCGAAGGCCGATGTGGATCGGGCTGTGGCGGCCGCCAGCAAAGCCCTGCCTGCATGGCGCGCAACCCCCCCGCCCGCTGAGCGCATCGCGATGGTTGAGGAGGTCTTGCGGATCTATCAGGCCCGCGCGCAGGATATGGCGGAGGCCATCAGCCTTGAGATGGGCGCGCCGATTGACATGGCGCTGACCTCGCAAGCCGCATCCGGCACCTATCACATCAGCAATTTCATCACCGCCGCGAAAGAGTTCAAATTCCTGCGCCCGCTTGGCGATGGCACTCCTGGCGCGATGATTTCCTACGAACCGATTGGCGTCGTTGGCTTGATCACCCCGTGGAACTGGCCGATGAACCAAGTCACGCTGAAGGCGATTCCCGCGCTGATCGCGGGCTGCACCATGGTGCTGAAACCCTCCGAGGAGGCGCCGCTCTCCTCGATGCTTTTCGCCGAAATCCTGCATGAGGCGGGTGTGCCTGCGGGCGTGTTCAACCTAGTGAACGGCGATGGTGCGGGTGCCGGCACAGAGATGTCCACCCATCCCGACATCGAGATGATCTCCTTCACCGGCTCCACCCGCGCAGGCCGCGCGATCAGCATTGCGGCGGCGGAGACGCTTAAGCGCGTTTGTCTGGAGCTGGGCGGCAAAGGCGCGAATCTCATCTTCGCCGATGCCGATGACGCGGCCGTGCAACGCGGCGTTCGCCATTGCTTCAACAACTCCGGCCAATCGTGCAACGCCCCCACGCGGATGCTGGTGGAACGCAGCTTCTACCCGCAGGCGCTCGAGATTGCCCGCAAGACGGCGGAAGCGACAGACGTCGGTGCGCCAAGCAAACCTGGCAAGCATATCGGGCCGGTGATCAACGCCTCGCAATACGAGAAGATCCAAGGCCTTATCGAGACAGGCATCAAAGAAGGCGCAACCGTTCTCGCTGGTGGTTTGGGCCGCCCCCGAGGATCTCAACCGCGGCTATTACGTGCGCCCGACGATCTTCACCGATGTGACGCCAGAGATGACGATCTGGCGCGAAGAAATCTTCGGCCCCGTTCTCGCGATCATGCCCTTCGACAGCGAAGAAGAGGCTGTGAGACTTGCCAATGACACGCCCTACGGGCTGACCAATTATGCGCAAACCGCAGATGGCGCGCGCCGCAATCGCCTCGCTCGCAGCCTACGCGCAGGGATGATCGAGATGAATGGTCAGAGCCGTGGCGCGGGTGCACCCTTCGGCGGTGTGAAAGCCTCGGGCCGCGCGCGCGAAGGCGGTAAATTCGGCATCGAAGAGTTCTGCGACGCAATCTCGATCTCGGGTTACGATGCGTAAGCGCTAGAGGAGATTAGAACGGACAGGGGGCGGTGAATGTCAGGGACGCACCGCCCTCTGGATGCCGGAGCGAGAGTGTCTCGGCATGGAGCATCAGACGTGGGAACGCCTGCGCTGGCCCCTCCGCATAAAGCGGATCCCCCTAAGATTGCGTGACCCAATTCCATCATATGCACCCGCAACTGGTGGCTACGCCCCCCGTGATCGGCGTCAGCCGCACACGCGTCGTGCCCTCCTCATGCGCGATGACCTGCCAATCTGTCTGCGCAGAGCGGCCCTTTTCATAGTTCACATGCTGGCGCGGGCGGTTCGGCCAATCGACGCAAAGCGGCAGATCCACCCGCCCCCGCCTCGGGCGCAAGCTCGCCCCAAAGCCGCGCGATATAACTTTTCGAGGTCTGGCGATTCTCGAATTGCAGACCGAGATGCCGCTGCGCGTTCGGGGTGCGGGCGAACACCATCACCCCCGAGGTATCGGTATCGAGGCGGTGCACCAAAAGCACATCGGAGTAGATCTCCCGCAGGCGGTTGATCAGGCAATCGGCTTTTTCTGGCCCCTTCCCCGGAACCGAGAGCAACCCATCTTGCTTGTCCACGACAAGAATCTCCTCATCGACATGGAGGAGCTTGGGCGGGTCGCTGGGCGGGGGGTGTAGGTATAGTCGCTCATCCCTTGCCCTTGCCCTGCGCGAGGGCCCCCCCGTCAAGCGCCGAGACGCGGCACACGGCCTACAGGCAGGATCGTTAAAATTCAAACGACATTTGTGGCATTTGACGACCCGAACCACGCGGGTCGCCGCTCGGGGATACGGATTGGTAAGGTGTTCTCGCTAGCGTTCAGAAAGCAAATCATCGACCGGAGCCGCCCAATGAACCTCTTTGCAGAAGCCCTTGATAGCGCCCTTGTCGTGCATGTTGGCGAAGATCGCCTCGATGCTGCCGTTGCAATCCGGTTCAAGGACAAAATGCGCGAAATCACCGCGCAGCCCTCGCCCAGTGTCATCCTCGATCTCTCGCAGGTCGATTTCGTCGATAGCTCTGGCTTGGGCGCGATTGTGGCGGTGATGAAAGCCCTCAAACCGCGCAAGCTGGAACTGGCGGGGGCTCACGCCGAATGTGCGCAAAGTCTTCCATCTCACGCGAATGGATAGCGTTTTCAAAATCCATGCGGCGGTGATCGGAGAAGGGCTGCGCGATGCTGGCTGACCAGAATGCAGGCCCCGCCTCTGCCCGTACCGAGCGCCCTTCACCGCAGATCTTCCAGAAGGCCTGCGATGCGGATGCGCTGAGTGTCCGCGATATGCTGCGCGCCGCGATTGCGCGGTTCGCTCAGCATATCTCCGAGGATGAAGCGGGCACGCTTGAGCTTGTTCTGGCAGAGGTGATGAACAATATCGTTGAACATAGCTATTGCGGGCGTGACCGCGGAAGCATCAGCCTGTCCATCGTGCGGGATCGGCGTGGTCTATCGTGTTCAGTCAGCGATGACGGGATTACCCTGCCCGCAGATCACCTGCTGCACGACATCGGGCGGCTTCCGCGGCCGGAGCCTCATGATCTGCCGGAAGGGGGATTCGGCTGGTTCCTGATTCGCGATCTCGCCGAGGATCTCGCTATCACCGCGAAGGCGATCAGAACCTGCTCGCCTTCCGCCTGCCTATCGGTGCGATGGCCTAAGCTAGTTCAGGTGGATCTGCAGCGGGTAGACGCCATCTTCAAAATCCCCGAACAGATCTTGCAGATCAGGGTGATCCACAGGCTCGCCCGAATAGTCCGCGATCAGATTTTGTTCTGATACATAAGCGACATAGAAGCTGGAGTCGTTCTCCGCGAGCAAGTGATA
>LLEQ01000080.1_pt1 | contig 10738 bp, 16 predicted proteins | sample 595901 | NCBI WGS metagenome assembly LLEQ01 (sample SAMN02919317, study PRJNA255460) | bioreactor metagenome | biome: chemostat; feature: culture 2012_25.3; material: sediment; isolation source: day86 25degC chemostat 2012 inoculated with Wadden Sea sediment taken from... | place: Germany: Bremen ... | reverse complement strand
AATTCGCCCGCGCGGCGGAAAGCCTCGCCGCCTCGTTCCGCTACCGCGCCAGCACGATACAGTCTCTATCTCGGCCAAATTCCTCACCGAGAACCGCGATCAGGCTATCACCCTTCTGCGCGAAACGCTGATCAATCCGCGCTTTGACGAGGATGCGATCGAACGGGTACGCGCCCAGATACTCTCGGGTTTGCGCTCGGACCTGAAAGACCCCAACGCCATCGCCGGGCGTGCCTTTGACGCGGCGGTGTTCGGTGATCACCCCTATGCCAGCTCGAAAGACGGCACCATCGAGAGCGTCACCGCGCTCGGCCGTGCCGATATCCTTGCCGCCCACGCAGCCACCATGGCGCGCGACCGTCTCTATGTCAGCGCTGTCGGCGACATCACCGCCGATGAACTCGGCGCGCTGCTTGACAGCTTGCTTGCCGATCTGCCTGCCAGCGGTCCAGCCATGCCCGGCAGGGCCAATCCGCAATTCACCGGCGATCTCACCGTGATTGATTTTGACACGCCGCAATCCGTCGCAATCTTCGGCCAGCGCGGCTTGCCGCTCGACCATCCCGATTTCTTCGCCGCCTATCTTATCGATGTTATCCTAGGCGGCGGCGGTTTCGAATCCCGCCTGATGACCGAAGTGCGTGAGAAACGCGGCCTGACCTATGGCGTCTATTCCTATCTCGTAGACAAGGAATTCACCGATATCTGGATGGGCTCGGTCGCCTCGGCGAATGATCGCGTTGCCGAAACCATCGAGGTGATCAAGGCTGAATGGCAGCGTATGCACGACACCGGCGTGACCGCAGAAGAATTGCAAGACGCCAAGACCTATCTCACCGGCTCTTACCCCTTGCGGTTTGATGGCAACGGCCCGATTGCCAACATCATGGCCAACATGCAGGTCGCGCATATGCCGCTTGATTACATCGCCACGCGCAACGACAAGGTCGAGGCGGTGACGCTGGAACAGGTCAACCGCGTCGCGCGCGAATTGCTCGATCCCGAGCAGCTCAGCTTCGTGGTGGTCGGTCGCCCGAAAGGTCTGTCAAACTAAGCCATCAGAAGGCCGCCTGTCAGAGCAGGCACGCGGCCTTACTCGCCATACGGCACCCAGATATTCTTGACCTCGGTCGCCGCGTTGAGAAACGCGCGCCCCTCGCCGTCGTCCCCCCGCTCCAGTCGCGCGCCCGGCCATTATTTACCCATGTGCGCTTCAGGTTCCCCCCCGCGCTTTCGCGTTCGATCACGCCGGAAATTTCGCTCGACGAAAACGACCAGACCGCATCAACATCCATATGCCCCGCCAATGTCGGCGCAAGATCCTCGTGGCTCCCGGTCAGGATATTGACCACTCCACCCGGCACATCCGACGTGTCGAGCACCTGGTAAAAATCTGTTGCTGCCAGCGGATAAGGCGCCGATGCCACCAATACCGCGCGGTTGCCCATCGCCATCGCAGGCCCCATGACCGAGATCAGCCCGAGCAGCGGTGCCTCATCGGCGCAAAACGCCCCCCCGATCACCCCCCCCACGGGTTCGCGCATCGCCAAGGCCACTCCGCGGATCGGCACGCCATGCACCTGACCGTCAAACTTGTCGGCCCAGGCGGCATAGGTAAACAGCCGCCGCACGCTTGCCTCGACCTCTTTCGCACCCTGCCGCCCGCCGCGCATCGCATCAATCCGCGCCGCGAATTCCTTGGCCCGGGCATCAAGATTCTCGGCGATGTAATACAGGATTTGCGCGCGCAGATGTCCGGTGGTCTTACCCCAGGCACCGGCCCCTCGCGCGGCTTCAACCGCATTGCGAATATCCTTGCGGTTGGCAATCGGCACTTGGCCTAACAGCTTGCCATTCTTGCCCCAGACATTGCTGGAATATCCCCCATCGGGGCGCGCCTGCTTGCCGCCGATATAGAGTTTCGCGGTCCGGTCAATCCCCTCAAAATCACCGTTTTTGGCTGGATTAGGCTCGATTTTGGCCAGAACCTTGCTGCGCCCCTTGGGTCGTGTATAGGCGCCAAGGCCTTCCCAACCGCCTTCGCGCCCGAACCCGCTCTCTCTTACCCCCGCCAAAGCCTGCGGCTGCATCAAACAGGTTGGTTGAATTGACCCAAACCACCCCCGGCGGTCAGCTTTGGCGCGACATCGAGCGCAAGGTTCAAATTCTCGCTCCAAAGGCTCGCCGCCAAGCCATAGCGGGTGTTATTCGCCATCGCCACGGCCTCATCCGGCGTGCGGAACGTTGCGGCCACCAACACGGGCCCGAAGATCTCCTCCTGCATCAGCCGGTGCGCAGGTGACAGCCCGGTGATCAATGTGGGAGGATAAAAGCAGCCCTCTACCGGCGGGTCCATCGGGGTGGCATAGCGCTCACCATCGTCACAGTTCTCGACCATTTCGGTGATCGCCTGCAACTGAACCGGATCAACAACCGCCCCCACATCAATCGACTTGTCCAGCGGGCTGCCAATGCGCAAGCCAGCCATCCGCTTACGCAGCTTGTCGTAAAACCCTTCGGCAATGCCCTCCTGCACCAGCAATCGTGACCCGGCACAGCAAACCTGCCCCCCCTGATTGAACCAAATGGCATCGACTAGCCCCTCAATCGCGCTGTCGATATCGGCATCGTCAAACACGATATACGGGCTCTTCCCGCCCAACTCCAAGGTCAGCGCCTTACCGCTACCCGCTGTGGCCTCTCGTATGCGCCGCCCGACATCGGTGCTTCCGGTAAAGGCGATCTTGTCGATACCTTCGTGGTTCACGATCATTTCGCCCACGGTTCCATCGCCGGTCACGATATTGACCACCCCCCCTTTGGGTAGACCCACCTGACGGCAGATATCGGCAAACAACAGCGCGGTGAGCGAGGTATATTCCGCAGGCTTCAACACCACGGTGTTGCCCATGGCCAGCGCCGGCGCCACCTTCCAGGCCAGCATCAAGAGCGGGAAGTTCCACGGGATGATCTGCCCGCACACGCCCAACGGCTCGGCGCCGGGCAGTTCGCTTTCCATCAGCTGCGCCATCCCGGCATGATAATAGAAATGCCGATGTACCAACGGCACGTCGATATCGCGGCTCTCTCGGATCGGTTTGCCGTTATCAAGCGTCTCTAACACGGCGAAAAGCCGCGAATGTTTCTGTAAAGCACGCGCCAGCGCATAGAGATGCTTGGCCCGACCATGCCCGCCCAGACGCGCCCATTTCCCCTGCGCCTTGCGCGCTGCCGCGACGGCGCATCCACCTCGGCTTGGGTGGCTTGGGTGAGGGTCGCTAGGGTCTCGCCATTGGCCGGGTTCTTCGAGAGGAACCCTTCGCGCGGTTCGCTAAACCCACCGTCGATGAAATGACCAAACCGGCTCCCCTGATCCACCAGCCATGCAAACGCCTCTGCCGCGCCTTCGGGGGCCGGGCCATACTCCATGCTGTCGAAAATCTCTTTCACACTCATGCTCGTCACCCCATTCCATGCCGATAGCTGGCCGAATACCGGCCCGTCACATGATGCTCCAATTGCCGCTCGATATCGCCCAAGAGGCTCGATGCGCCAAAACGGAACAGATCGGGCGAGAGCCACTCATCGCCCAACTCTTCCTTGATTAGCGCCAAGTAGACCAAAGCATCCTTGGCCTTGGAGATTCCACCCGCCGGTTTATACCCCACACGCACGCCAGTTTGGCTGTAATAGTCTCTAATCGCGCGGATCATCACCAGCGATACGGGCAGCGTTGCATTGACAGGTTCCTTGCCGGTCGAGGTCTTGATGAAATCCGCCCCCGCCATCATGCAAACCACACTGGCACGCGCCACATTGCGCAGCGTGCCCAGCTCTCCGGTCGCCAAAATCGCCTTCACATGCGCCTCACCACAGGCGGCGCGAAAGGTGCGCATCTCGTCATAAAGGGCCTGCCAATCCCCGGTCAGAACGTGCCGACGCGAAATCACGATATCAATCTCGCGCGCTCCGGCTTTCACGCTTTCTTCAATCTCGGCCACGCGCAAATGAAACGGTGACAACCCCGCAGGAAACCCGGTCGAAACCGCCGCCACGGGAATGCCCGACCCCTTCAGCGCCTCAACCGCAGGCGCGATCATGTCGTGATAGACACAGACGGCCCCAACGGTCAGCCCCTCCATCCCCAACGCTTCCAACAGATCGGCCCGTACCGGCTGGCGTGCTTGGCACAGAGCCGCATTACCCGCCCCCACGGTGTCATCCCCGGCCAGCGTCGTCAGGTCGATGCAGCTTACCGCCTTGCACAGCCACGCCGCCTGATAATCCTTCTTCACACTGCGCCGCCCCCCGGCAAGGTTGCCGCACGGCGCTCGATGGCGGAGGTGTTGGCCTGCACCCGCCGCACCCAATCGAGATCGAGCGCCACCCCCTCGTTGCGCAGCTGCACAGTCTGCGGCAACAACACCTCGCGGTTTTTAACCTCGCTTGTCATCTTTTTCCTCCCGATCTCTGTCAGAAGCGTGTCACGCACCACGCCTTGACGCAAGCGGCGCCTAGCGCCTCTTGGAGCCGAGCGCCGAGCGCGCTGCATTCTCACAAACCGCGCGCTCGCCACGTGTCACCGGGACGCCTGCGCTTCCAACACAGTCGCATATGCCTGGGCGGTGTCGTCTTCGCCCAGAACAATCACTTGCTGACCCAGCCAATAAGCCCGCGCCGCGGCAAGCTCGGCCCCCCATCAGATGCCCCAGAATTGCGTCTCTATTCCCGCCCAACTCGGCACTTCTAAGCTGTGACGCGATGCGCTCGGGGCGCGCCATGCTGTCTTGCACGGCGCTCATGTCAGGGTTCGCCGCCGGTCTCTGGCGATCGGTGACAAGAGCCGCCGCCAGGCGCAGCGTCAGGAACGATTGAAAGCTCACCACCTCCCCCCCGGCGCTCAGATGCACCCAATGGCTCGGATCGCCGGGCAGACAGATCACCCCCGTCCCAATTGGGCTGTGCCACGGCAACCCCCGCAACAGCCAGCCGCGCCTTGATGCCCAACTGATCGCATGGGCTGTCTTGTTCCAGCGGCCCTTCACCCAGCGCTCTTGCAGGTACAGTCTCTGTCATGGTGATTTCTCCGGGCTAGCCTTGCGGTGTGATGTTCTTGCGCGCGCGGCCCCGTTCAAGCCCAAGCCAGCTTTCGCGCAGAATGATGATGACCCCTGCCAGAATAACCAATCCGGCACCACTCAACATGATCATGGTCGGCACCTCTGCAAACACGAAATACCCGATCAACAGCGCGAGAAGCATTGAGGCATAATCAAACGGCGCCACCACGCTGGCATCGGCGTTGCGATAGGCCGATGTGAGGAAAATCTGTCCAAACCCCCCGATAATCCCGCTCAACACCAAAAGAGCCGCTTCCCAGAGGTTGGCACAACCCAACCAAACGGCAGCGTGGCCAGCGCCAGAATGCTGGACGTAATTGAAAAATAGAACACGATGGCCGAAGTCTGCTCGGTCGCCACCAGTTTGCGGATGTAGATTTGCGCCAGCGCCGCACAGACCGCCCCCCCATCACGAACGATCACCGCCCCCCCATCGCCTGTGCCGTCTGCACCGTTTCGCCCGAAAACGCAGTCAGCCGGGGAGACAACACGACCAACACCCCAACAAGCCCCAATGCAACCGCGCTCAGTCGAATAACCCCGACACTCTCATTGAGAAACATCGCGGCAAAGATCACCGTAAGGATCGGCGCGGCAAATCCGATTGCCGTGACCTCGGGCAGGGGCAACAACCCAAGACCGGTAAACATCATGCCCATCGCCGCCGTGCCGACAAGTCCGCGCCAGAAATGCCCCATCTTTGACGCCACCTTGAGACCCGTGCGCATATCGCCCCGCATCCAGAGCCACCCCAAAATCACCGGAAGCGCAAAGAATGAGCGAAAGAAAACCGCCTCACCCGGCGGAATATGATCGGCCGTCGCTTGATCAGCGATGCCATGACGACAAACATCGTCACCGACCCCAATTTGAGAGCAATACCTCTAAGCGGGTTCATGTCGCACCTCTCCTTACCTCCCTTCGGACTAGGGCGGCTTCCTTTAGGGGTCAATCTTTGCTTGAAAATAGCTGTCATGCGTTTGATGAAAGGCGGGAATTCGAAAGGAAGACCAATGTATCGTGACAACCATCTCGCCCACCGCCTTGCCCAGCATCTCCCCGTCCTGCGTGAAAAACCCTTCGCGACGCGCCCGGGGGTTGTCCGATGTCGGATATGGCGCGCTTTTTGAAGGGGCTGAACGGTTCGCGGCGCGGCTTCTCGGGGCCGGGCTCAGGCCGGGTGATCGCGTCGCGGTTCAGGTGGAAAAGTCGATCGAAGCGGTGCAGCTCTACATCGGCACAGTGCTGGCGGGCGGAATATTTCTGCCGCTCAATACCGCCTATACCGGCGCCGAGGTGTCTTATTTCCTCACCGATGCCACGCCCGCCGTGGTGGTCTGCGATCCCTCTCGCGAGGCGGAAATCGCGCCACTGATCGGCACCGCCACACTGTTCACGCTCGATGCTGACGGGCAGGGCAGCCTTACCGCCGGTCTGACAGATGCCCCCCAGCTTTGTTGCCGTCGCGCGCGGCCCCGATGACCTGGCCGCGATCCTTTATACGTCGGGCACGACGGGCCGCTCCAAGGGCGCGATGCTCAGCCATGACAATCTGGCTTCCAACTCTGAAACTGCGGGATTACTGGCGTTTTACTTCTGACGATGTGCTGATCCACGCGCTGCCGATCTTTCATACGCATGGGCTTTTCGTTGCCACCAATGTTGCGCTGCTGGCGGGTGCGTCTACGGTCTTCCTGCCCGGCTTCAATGCTCCTGCCATTCTTGATGCGATGCCCAAATCAACCGCATTGATGGGGGTGCCCACCTTCTATACCCGTCTGCTGGACGATCCGCGCCTTGATCGCAAAACGGTCTCTAACATGCGGCTTTTCGTGTCTGGCTCTGCCCCATTGCTGGTCGACACCCATGAGAAGTGGGAGGCGCGCACCGGTCACCGCATCCTTGAGCGGTACGGCATGACCGAAACCAACATGAGCACATCCAATCCTTACGATGGCGAACGCCGCGCCGGAACCGTGGGCTTCCCTCTGCCCGGTGTCGAGCTGCGGATCATGGGCAATGGCAAAGTGGTTGCGCAGGGCGAAATCGGCTCGCTCGAAGTGCGCGGTTCAAATGTGTTCAAAGGCTATTGGCAGATGCCCGAAAAGACCGCTGAAGAACTGCGCCCCCGATGGCTGGTTCATCACCGGCGATCTTGGCCAGAAAGACGCCGACGGTTATGTTACCATCGTGGGGCGTGACAAGGATCTGATCATCACCGGCGGTTTCAATGTCTATCCGAAAGAGATCGAAAGCCTGATCGACGATATTCCCGGCGTGCTGGAATCCGCCGTAATCGGTGTGCCGCATCCCGACTTCGGCGAGGCGGTCGTCGCCGTGGTGGTCAAAGAGAATGGGGCGCTGACGGAAAGCGACATCACCGCAGTTACCAGCAGCAATCTGGCCAAATTCAAACAACCCAAACAGTTGTTCTTCGTGTCCGAACTGCCGCGCAACACCATGGGCAAGGTGCAGAAAAAGGCGCTGCGCGAGGAATATTCGGCGCTTTTCGGCTAATCCTTGCCGTTGCAACGCCCTGTTTGGGCCATTTTATGCCGGCCCTGGCCGAGCATTCGCTTTTTGATGTCCGCACCAGTTGAACAAATCCCAAGCTCACTACGTTTGTAAAGGAGACAGCAAAAACCTCGAACGAAAGGATTTGTCATGAACATTCTGAAAATCAGTGCGTTGGCCCTCGCAACAACCGCCGCTGCAGGCGCGGCCTCGGCCGGGGACTGGACCGGCGGCTATGGCGGTATCGAGCTTGGCTATGGTGATGTAACCGCCAATCCCGGCGCCAGCGGAGACGGTGCACTCTATGGTCTCACCGCCGGTTACGATTATGATTTTGGCAGCTGGGTCGTCGGCGCCGGGATCGACTATGACTGGGCAGACATCACCGTTGGCGGCACCGATATCGATAGCATCGCACGACTCAAACTGCGCGCCGGTTATGATACTGGTCCGGGCCTCGTCTATGGCCTCGTCGGTGGCGCGCGCGCCTATACCGCCGCAGGCGACGACAGCGGTTGGCTGGTCGGTGTTGGTTATGAGCACATGATCACCAACAACGTATCTCTGGGTGGTGAACTCAACTACCACCAGTTTGACAACTTCGCAGGTACCGGCAGCGACATCGAAGCGACAACGCTTCAACTGCGCACGACTTTCCGGTTCTGACCGACTGGCGCATCAAATGCGGTGGGTGGGCTTGCCCCGCCCGCCGTTCCGCGCTCAGTCCGGCGCCAGCATATACCCCGCACCGCGCACCGTTTGCAGATAACGCGGCTGTTTCGGGTCATCCTCGATCTTGCGCCTGAGCCGGGTGATCTGTACATCCACGGCGCGTTCCTGCGCTTGCTCGGCATCACGGCCCAACTCTTCGACCAATGTGGCGCGGCTTACCGGCTCTCCCGGCAGTGTTGCAAAAATCCGCATCAGTTCGTTTTCCGTCGCAGTCAGCCGCACCAACTCGTCGCCGCGCCAAAGCTCGCCGCGCTCGATATCATAGCGGTGCGGGCCAAGCCGAAGCGATTTGGGGCGAACGTCTGCCGCCTGCACCTCGGGCATCCGGCGCAGAATGGCGTTGATCCTGAGTAATAGCTCTTTTGGCTCAAACGGTTTGGCCAGATAGTCATCGGCCCCGGCTTCAAGCCCGGAAATCCTGTCGTCGGTCTCGCTCCGTGCCGTCAGCAGCAGGATCGGCGTTGTCATGGTCTCGCGCAAACTCCGTGTCAGGCTGACCCCGTCCTCACCTGGCATCATCACGTCGAGCACGATCAGATCAAAATCCAGCCCTTCGAGAAGCCGCCGCGCATGCGCCGCGTCGCGCCCCCCCGGTGACAAGAAAACCGTTGCGCTTCAAATATGTCTGAAGCAGCAGGCGGATCCGCTCGTCATCGTCGACGATCAACAGATGTGGTTCAAAATCGCTCATGTTCCGCCATCCTTCAGCCGATATATTTCCTGCGCATCTCCGGGTCCATCATCGACTCGAGAACCGTGCGAAACCCGGCCACAGCCTCGGGGCCGGCATTACGATAGGCGGTGCGCATTCGTGCGCGTTGAACCTCTGCAATACGCCGCTCCAGAGTGACGCCATCCTCTGTCAGATAGAGATTGCGCTCGCGTCGGTCAATCTTGCCCACCTCGCTTTCCACAAGGCCATCTTCCACCAGGGTGCGTAATACACGGTTCAGCGATTGCTTGGTGACCCCGAGGATTTCCAGGAGATTGTTCACGGTCGTTCCCGGCGCGCGGGAAATAAAGTGAAGCGCCCGGTGATGCGCGCGCCCATAGGCCAGCCCCGACAGAATACGATCAGGGTCGGCAGTGAAACCGCGATAGGCAAAGAACATCGCTTCGATCCCCTGCCTAAGTTGTTCATCGGTCAGAAAGAGCAGGCTTTCGCTGCTGGTGCTATCGGTCATGCCGCCCCCGGTTCACATTTCGCCATCTGCTGTTGTTACAATAAGTCAGCTTTGTTGACATTCCAAGACGCAACTGGTAGCGAATCGCAGCTTTTGCGTAACTTTATGTCCGAAGCGGTCGTAACCTGCGCAATAAATGCAAATAGGCAGCCTTGAAGGAGAAAGACAATGGCAGGCTATGATGATCGTGATGGCAAGATCTGGATGGACGGAAAGCTGGTCGACTGGCGTTCCGCCAATGTGCATGTTCTGACACATGCCCTGCATTATGCCTCATCGGTTTTTGAGGGCGAGCGCTGCTATGACGGCAAGATTTTCCTGGGCCGCAAGCACTCTGAACGGCTGCACAAGTCGGCTGAATATATGGAAATGGAAATCCCTTATTCGGTTGATGAGATCGAAGCCGCCAAGCGCGCTGTGCTTGATGCCAACGGTCTCGACAATGCCTATGTTCGTGCTGTTGCATGGCGCGGTGCGGGTGAAGACATGGGCGTCAGCTCGTCGCGCAACCCGGTGCGCATGGCCGTCGCCGCCTGGGAATGGGGCAGCTACTATGGCGATGCGAAATTCAAGGGTGCCAAGCTTGACGTGGCCAAGTGGAAACGCCCGTCGCCCGAAACGATCCCGGTCCATGCCAAGCCGCGGGCCTCTACATGATCTGCACCATGTCGAAACATGCCGCCGAAGCCAAAGGGTGCTCGGATGCGATGTTCCTCGATTATCGCGGCTACGTGGCCGAGGCGACGGGGGCCAACATCTTCTTCGTGAAAGATGGCGAGGTTCACACGCCGCTTCCCGATGCGATCCTCAACGGGCTTACCCGCCAGACGGTGATCGGCATGCTCAAGAAGCGCGACATCAAGGTGCATGAACGCCACATCGAACCGGGCGAACTCGAAGGCATGGAGCAATGCTGGCTCACGGGCTCGGCCGCCGAGGTTACACCGGTCGGCAGATCGGCGATTGGACTTTTGAAGTCGGTGCGCTGACCCGCGAAATCGCCGAAAGTTACGATAAACTTGTCCGCGAATAAGTCTGCCACGACACGGTCTGTTCAGGATTTGGCGCTACCCTCTCAAGCTCGGATGAGTTTTGGAGGGTGGCCATGCAATGTATCGGCGATGAATGCGCAACGCCGAATGATGCTGCGGTCACGCCGCAGGCGCGCGCGCCGCTGATGCGCTCCGT
>LLEQ01000079.1_pt1 | contig 10822 bp, 15 predicted proteins | sample 595901 | NCBI WGS metagenome assembly LLEQ01 (sample SAMN02919317, study PRJNA255460) | bioreactor metagenome | biome: chemostat; feature: culture 2012_25.3; material: sediment; isolation source: day86 25degC chemostat 2012 inoculated with Wadden Sea sediment taken from... | place: Germany: Bremen ... | reverse complement strand
ATACGTATCGGCACCAGCCCCCCCGCCCCCCCCGATCAGATCGTCGCCCTCACCGCCCGAAATAATATCGGCCCCCCTTTGCCGCCACCGATCTCGTCATTGCCCGCACTACCCGCAAGCGTATCGGACCCTGCCATCCCGAATATCCGGTCATCGCCCGCGGCTCCGTCGATGTCGTCATTCTGCGCCGTGCCGAGAAACCCATCGTCAAACGGCATTCCGGTGATCGTCAGACCCGGAATAGGGACCGGTGGTGCATAGCCGCCTTCAGAAGCGGCAATCAGGGAGAAACTTTCGCCCGGCGCGAATGGTCCGTCGGAAATGAATTCTGTCGTTACACGATCATCGTAATCATCCGGAAAGCTGAGTTCGAAAACCCCAGATCGTCGGGCAAAGCCGGCCCGGCAAGCGGGAACCAGAATTCATGGGTTTCACCATTACCATACGCCGTTTCACCTCTGGTGACATGTAGCGTGTCGGTCGTGACCCCGTCGATCACAAGCCGCTCGATCTCATAGTAGAGCTCATACACGTAAGTGTATCCATCTGACGTAACTTCAAACACTCCTGAAACCATGTCATCGTATGCGAAGGTTTTCGTATAACCCGGCCATTGAAAGGAAAGGGAGATACCCATCACCGCCCCGGCGACATGATTCAGACCGTCATCGTCAAACATCAGTAGGTGATCATCCGTCAGCTCGATCTCTGCAGAAACCGGTGCCGTGCCATAATCATAATCTCCGCCATCGGTGGAATAATAAGAGGCAGAATATCCCCCAAATCCGGCAAGTTGAATTGTGGGCATCGGAATCACTCCTCAAAGTGACATTCCCCAAGTGGAGTGTCTTTTTCTTCACTTTGCCGCTGTTTTGCATCTCGATCAACTCTCTTTTGCCTGCTGGTTCCTTGCCCAGGTATCCAGCGTAGGGTCTGAGCGCAATTTCTGATCTCTGCGGCGTGGGTAATGTGATTTTGTGTCTGTTTGGCACCCGTTCGGACAAACCGGTTGAGCCGTGTTCGTTCGGTTGTGGCTGATAAAGGCATCATGTTGAAGCCGGTGGCGCACGGAGCCCGTGGATCGCTGTCAGTATGCGGTGGAAAAGGCCACCGCTTACCGCAACCTCAGCGAGTTGGAACGTGATGGTCCGAGCGTGTCGAACGACTCGGGCACCAATCTTTATCAGTCGGGTTTGCAAGCTGGTCAGTGACCACTCAGCCATCTCTTCAGGCAGATCAGTGCCCTGTAGAAATACCCCGAGATTGTAGGCCAATGCATGAAGTTGCAGCCGCACCCGACGGTCAAAACCAAGCCGCGCATCACCCGTTTCGCTTGCACCCTCTGGGTGATCCATGATCCGCCACCTTTAACCATATTAACATGCTGAAATATAACACATTAGCGGCTGTCAGAGGCAAAAAAAAAACGGAAGGTTACTTGGGGAATGCGGGTTGAAAGAACTTCTTATCAGAAGCTCCTCCTTCGGGCGCCGCGCCAAGAGACCGAGAGGCTGCCTGTCACGGTCGCCATCCCGAATTTGTTCACACGATTGAAACGCTGCAATAGTGCGACAAATCACAAGATATTCCACCTGGATCAATGATCTTCCTGATATCTCGACCCGTCCTCTGTTCGCGGACCACGGACAGAAAATCCCGTATTGCAGATTCATTTCTAAAATGCCTTACATAGCGTGATTTTATCACTATATAGCAGTAAGCTACATTAGCGATGAAATATGGGAACCGCCGGCTCCCGAAGGTCCGAGCGCTCCGTCGAAGATCGAGCGCCAGACCCGAATACCAAGTCCGGCACGAACACACGCTTCCTTAGCTCAAGGAGGCACCACTTCTCCCCTGTTATACCAATGAGCAAACACCCGATCCTGCCTGACTGAAACGTCCGAGGGCAATCAATAGATTCCTGAAGAATATCTTTTCTTTCTGCTTCTTGATGAAGTGTTTCGGCCAATACTTGCCTTTGAGAATTGAAGCGCGCACAAAGAGTTGTCCAGTATTTGGCGGTGATGCGTATATCCATCAGTGGATAGCATCATCTCAAGGTGCAGACAGTCGGAGCAGCAATGAGTCATCGCAACACCAACACATTGTCAGAAGAAATGAGTCCGGAAGATCGCCAAAAGCTCTCTGGCCTCCTTGGATTTGCTCAAGGCATTCTCAACGCACGAGCAAAGGTTCAGATGAGTATGTCATCCGGGCTTGGCGTCTTTCGCGAAGCTGACATTGCAGGCCTCCCCCGGACTTCACCTCGATTGCGACGATGGAAGCTGGCTTCGGATGGAGCGGCAACGCGAAACAAAGCCCCCTGAACCCGTTGAGCACGTAAAGAAATTTCTCGTTTCTCAACCGAATGATCCAGAGAAAAGTCCTGCGATAAAAGACGCCATCGCAATTGAGGTCTCGATCGACGAGGCATCAGAACTCGCCGATGCAGGTCTTTTGCGGCCCGAGAACACTCACGAAATTACCCAGGACGGTGTCGTGGTTGCCAACCACGTGAAGGTAATCCTTCTTGCTGAAGATTGCCCTGACATGCGTCGCGACTTCAACACCTATGTCGGCGGCCCTGGTCGGATTGGGCACGCCTCGAGAAACCCGTCCGCAAGGCAATCTCGCTTTACAATGATCTGTTCAAGATCCACTCCTCGATCCACACCGCCGAGGCTACCCCACCGGAACTGGTCTGGGGGATCGGGATCGGGCGATGGCAGCACGCCGGCCAGACGATCGATATGCCCCTGATCGAGCAGCAGGTTGATATCGAGGTTGAAGATGGCGGATCGATAGCCATTCGGCCACGGAGCATTCCCGCGAACCTGTCTCTCAAGCCATACCTTGAGCTCGACATTGATGGCTCGCCCAGACTTCAGCACGACCTTCAGGACAGGCTGGCACAGATCCTTATGGGAGAGGTCGAGCTCTCCCCGTTCACAACAGAATGGGAGCCCCTGCTCGACACCGCCACCTCGAAACTTACGAGTACGGGCGACCATATTACACGCCAGCGCATCGATGCAGGCGAAACCCTCCCAAAAGCCGGCGAAGATCTTCGCATCGCCTCGACATGGGCCATTTTTGGACGACCCAGATCCCACGAGGCGCGCGCCCAGGATCTTGAAGCCCTGCGAAAGCAGGTCGACAATGATGCGGTCCAGGTCCCTCAATCCATCCGGGGCTACTCAACCACACCCCCGGATGCGATCACTATGGATGTGTCGGGGTGGGGTATCGACAGCACCATCCTTGATGGCGGCGGCACCAACACCTGGACGGAGCCATCCGGCTCCAGCTCGAGAGAGCCATCATCCACCCCCTTTCCTGGCGCATCCGACAGTGCAGAATCCCCGCACAAGGTTCATTTTTTTTCCCTCTGCCCTTCAATGAAGAGCAGGGAAAAATTTCGGACATGATCGACAATCCTCGGTTTCATGTCGCTACGGTTTCCGGCCCTCCGGGAACCGGCAAAAGCCACAGCATCGCGAACATCATCAGTCACCAGATGGCGATGGGAAAGCGCGTCCTGGTCACCGCACGGACGCCGGAAGCAATCGCGGCCGTGCGCGAAAAACTCCCCAAGAGTCTTCAACCCCTCGTCATTGCCTCCGTCGGAACCGATCGGGAGAGTGCGCAGCAACTCCAGGACGCCGTCTCCGAGCTCTCCGATGAGGTCGTGGGACTCGACATCGATGCATCTCTGGCCCTCAAGTCCCGACTGGAGCAGCGAATTGTGGACTGCGACAAACGGCTGAAGCTGCGGACCGCAAGCTTGCCGAGATTGCCCAGGCAAACCTGAAGCCCCCCCTCGAGTGGAACGGGAAAAAGACAACCCCGATGGATCTCGTGGGCATACTCGAGGCCGACGAGCCAAATTATGGTTGGTTTACGGATCGTCCCGACTCGATGCCTCCGGCTCAGATTTGCGATACGGTGGACCGCCTGACGCAAGCCCTTCCCCCAGTTGGCCGGAGATATCGTCTATGCCGGCGCAAACCTGCCTGCACCGGCCAATCTGCCATCCACACCGGATCTTATCAACGCGCATGAGAGTGAATGTGCGTGGAACTCGCGCGAGCAAATCGACTACAGTTCCGCGCCGACGATGGCGCGCGACAGTGCTGGCGCCGAGGACCAGGCCCGCGCTGTCCTGAAGGAACTCGAACAGTGTCAAGCTGCCTGCAACGAACTCTCCGAGGTATCCCGGGCCATCGCAATCATCACGCTTGCAGACGTTGAACCTATTGGTCGTACAGCCATCGAAAGCACGCTGTCATTTATCTCCAGTCACACCAACCTCGACGCTATTTCTCAGGTTCGATATACACTCGGGCCCTGCGATCATGAGGAATTCAAAGCTGCAACCGCCCGCGGCGCGGCAGGTCAAAAACCGGTTGGCTTCTCGCTGTTCGGCGGCAACCTGAAGGCAGCCGTTGCCAGCGTCACAGTCGGTGGCGCCCACCCAACTGATACTGACGCTGGAAGGCCGTCCACCACGCCTGCCGGATGCAGCAGGACAGAGACAAGATCAAAGACGCCCTTCAGCCATTGATCCTTGACGGCCTGATGGCCAGCTGCCCCCCAACAACCTGGGAGCTCGCCGCCTACCTGAAAGAAAGACAGGCAGAAATACAGGCAGCCCTTCAGGTGGCGAACCGGATTGCTCCGATCATCACCAGTCTCGGAAACCTCTTCCCCTATGGTTGGATGCTGATGCCACCCTCAAACAGTTGGACTTCGGACCGGCGACCTTCGCCCTGAAGGGGAATATTCCGGACAGCCATCAACCCCCTACTGCATTGACCTCCCTCATAGACATTGCCGGCGGCAGCACCCTGCCAATCTTCAGTGCCATTCGGGATCTTGCTGGCGCCATAGGCAAACCTGACACCAACCCTTCCCAGATTGTATCCCTACGCGCACAGATCACGACCGAGCTGATACGCCTCTCTTCAGTTGCGCCCCACCTGAAAGCTCTTGGGTCTGATCTCAAGATGATCTCCGACTGCGGTGCTCCGGCATGGGCCGACGCCATGAAGCAGAATCCACTCGACGTCGAAGCGATTATCCCCTCCACATGGAAGGAGGCCTGGGCCTGGGCCGTTATCAGTGGCCGGGTCCACAATATCATCGAGCTTGGCAACGGGGATCAATACCGGGACGACAAGGCTGAGGCTATGCGTCAGAGGCGCAAGCTCTTTGAGGACCTGATCCGTATCCGCACCCTTCTTGGTCTTGCCAGACGTATGACCCCGAGTATTCGGCAGGCCATGGAAGCGTTCACCCAAGCTATCTCCAAGATCGGCACCGGTAAGGGTAAGAAGGCGCCCCGGTTCATCCGCGCCGCCCAGGATGCAGCCAAGCAGGCGTCCTCTGCCGCCCCTGTATGGATCATGCCTGAATACAAGATCCCCGAGCAGCTCCCTCCCGAATTTGGCGACTTCGATCTGGTCATTCTTGATGAGGCCTCTCAAAGCGATATCACCGCACTGGCCGCCCTTGCCCGTGGCAAGAAGATCCTTGTCGTGGGTGATGAAGAGCAGGTTTCTCCTACGGCGGTCGGCATTCCGGTCCAGAAGATCAACGCGCTGCGCGCCGAGTATCTTGATGGCTTGCCCAATGCGGCATTGATCGACGAGAACTCCTCGATCTTCGAAGTGACAAAGCGCATGCACCCCGAAAGTCATGTCATGCTGCGTGAACACTTCCGATGCGTCGCACCAATCATCCAGTTCTCGACCCGCTTTTACAATAATTCCCTCGTACCCCTGCGCGTCCCGAAGGCCTCCGAGCGGTTCGACCCGCCCCTGGCCGACGTCTACATTCCGGGCGCAACGCGCCAGGGAAAAACCAACCCGTTTGAGGCACGCTGGATCGTCGACGAAATCGCACGGATCATTGAAGACCCGGCCCACAACGGGCGCGATATCGGGGTCATCTCCCTGATTGGCGGAGAACAGGCCGAAAAGATCGGCCGGATGCTGGTCGAAGACGAACGAATTGGCCCTGAGGTCATTGAAGAACGCCGGATTATTTACGGCGATGCCCGCACCATGCAGGGGCAGGAACGCTCCATTGTCTTTTTGTCGATGGTCGTGACCCCCGGCCGGGTTACCTCCCAGAGTTCAAAGCCTGATCAGCAACGCTTCAACGTTGCGATGAGCCGGGCCAAGGACCGTCTCTATCTGGTGCGATCTGTAAACCTGAACGACCTCAAGCCTACGGACATCAAGGCTGACATTCTGGCGCATTTTGCAGACCCATGCCTGACGGGCGCGGCGTCACCGGCGTCGAGAGCACGGACCTGATGGACAAGTGCGACAGCGGCTTTGAGCGCGAAGTCCTCAAGCGTCTCCTTGATGCCAACTACCGCGTCCGCCCTCAGGTCAAGGCTGGCGGGTTCTCGATCGACCTCGTGGTCGAGGGCTCTGATGACCGCCGCCTCGCGATCGAACTCGACGGAGATCAGTATCACGGGCCGGAGGTCTGGGAGCGCGACATGGCACGCCAGGCCGCACTCGAGCGTGCCGGCTGGACCTTTTGGCGCGTCTTTGGCAGTCAATGGAATTCCCAGAAGAATTTTTGGTGGAAAAACCTCGTCGAGACCCTCGAGCGTATGCAGATCGAGCCGATCGGTGCCTCGGCAACCGACGAACGCTTCACCGAGACCATTCTCGTGGATGCCTTCGAGGATCTGGGAACACGGAATGCTGGAGAGGCGATCCTCAATCCTGAATCCGAACCCAATGACGAAGGTTATAAGGGTGAGGCAGAAACAGACGTTACCACTACCCCGGCCGAGCCGGGTGAAGAGCCGGACATCTCTGAGGCCGCCGCATCTGCGGGAACAAAAACCCCTGCGGTCGCAGAGCCAAGGCAGCCGCCCCTGCCACTGGATATTGGTGATGACGACCTCTTCTCCCTCACTCCCGTCAAGGAGGAATCCCCAGAGAACGAGGAGCAGGCCTCTGACGATGCGACAGTCGAAAAGCTGGCAGAGGCCCTTGAGAATGGCGAACGGGTAAAGACCGTCCGCATTGGCAGTACCGTCCGCCTTGAGAAAATCGGCAACGGCGGCGGCAAGATGGAGATCACCATCGTCCAGGAGGGCCATGATCCGGAAGCCGGCATGATCGGTCCTCACACACCTCTCGGTCAGGCTCTCATTGATGCCAATGTCGGCGAGGTGGTTGAATATCACGCCGGAGCATACCTTCGTGAAGTCAAAATTCTCGCTGTCCGCTGAGAACGGACAGCCCAATCTGCCTTTCTGACGAAAAACACTCCGATCGCGCCGACGAGCTCGCCCTGACCTGGCCGCTGGTGCCAGACCTTTCTGACAATTCATTGCAGTCGCTTATGAAAACTTTCCGCCAGATTTCAAGATAACCACTGGAACTCGAAAATGAAAAATGGCGCCGTGGTTGACCGCGGCGCCATTTGGAATTTACCGTCTCGAGTTGGACTTAGAACTTGTAGCCAAACCCAAGCTTCAGATAGGGCATGACCTTGAAGTCGCCGGCAGCATCATGCAGATCTGCAAACTCCGCATCGACCTGCGCTTGGGTGACCATGCCGGAGCTCTCGCTTGCACGCACATTAAAGCCGGAGCCAAAGATGGCGCCAAGTCAGTCGACAGGCTGACATGTTTGCCAATCTGCCAATCCCAGCCCACCGCCGCCATCGGGGAGATGCTTCTCTTCTGCGAGATGCTCAGCGCGACATCCGTTGTGAAACCGGCGACAACCACATTATCCGCGCTCCCGCTGACCGAGTAATCAGTGTGGAGGGCACCACCTGAAAGATGGAATGCACCGCCCATCGGAAAATAATCCACCAGCAAGCCAAACCCGGAGGATTTAGCCGCGCCTTTGATGTAATGACCTTCGTAATTACCATCAAAATCCACATCGGCCTTGCCGAAGGGGGGAGCGGACTCCGAATCTGTCTGTCAGACGATAGGCAACTTCGCCGCCAAGCCCCCAGTGTCGAGACTGTGCCTCGCAGGGACAGACCGGTAAGGGTTTCTGCGGCCGCCATCTTATGGCTCACTGCCGCCTCGTTTTCCATGAGTGACGCCATGGAGGCAAAATCCGACACCGTCAGATCTTCCAGGGCTGCTTCAGCGTGAGCCGAGGCGGCGGCAAGGCCGAGAATTGCCGCCAGGGTAATGGTCTTCATTTTAGAATACTCCAGAGAGGTTGTTGACCTCGAGAAGATGGGCCCAGGATGAAAAAAAATCAAAATCCTGATTTTCCGTGAATATTCCGCCTGTTCGACAAGGGCTTGCGCCATCAATTGATATGATCAGAAAAGGCGGACTCAAGCGGTGTATAACCGGTCAATTTCCAAGCATGACCGGCACCTCGATACGCTTCGTTTCCGACAATTTCAGCCGGGCAACCCAGCTGTCATAGCCCGCGTAATCATAATCCAGATTTGGATCGAGGACGGCCGCATTCGAGCGTCCGACATCAAACTCAAAAACGATGTCGTCATAATCCATATCTCCACCGTTCTTGAGATCCTCAAAACCAAGCGTCACGATCCCGTCTGTCTTGTGAACAAACCCAACGGTATGCGGCCAGCCATCCGAATTGGGGGGCATATCCCGCATCGGGATTGGCGTGCGAATAGAACAGATCATTCTCGAACTGGGTTCGGATGGGAACCTGATCGCCGGACTCCGGATCAACCCAATACAATGTAAGGGAACCCTGAGAGTGAATCGTAGCTCCCTTCCGTTCTTCGTCGAGAAGAACGTAATCCCCCGGTCTCCAGATATCTCGAGTCGTTCTTGCCATGCGCATTCGACGCCACAAAAAAAAGCCAATCTGATCACCAACCTGAGATCGACATCCACCGAGGACTCCCCCGGAATCAGATTTCCGCCGGATCCCGCTGCCGATGCATTCGAGAACAATATCCGGATATCCGTGATCGCGCCGCCATCATTGAAGCGATACATTCCCAATGCATTGTGGAACCCTGCACTTTCCTGGATAAAAGTCACCTTGCCGGGATAATTCCTGGCAATCCCCATCACCTTGCTGCCTGCGAATTTCGAAACATACCCCGTCTGCACCAGATTGGTTTCCTCGATTTTCTGCACCGACTCTGCAAGGCCGTCGGAAACCGCACTCATCATGTTATAGACCGGCACCACGGTAACGATGGACAAGAGCGCCACCAGGCCTACATATTCCACCAAACCGGTGCCCTTCCGATTGCAGTATGGCCGGTGCCAAAGAGGGAAAAAAAATCATTTGTCATCTCCAGATTGAAATTATCTCTCCATGAAGATTGAATCATCGCGGAAAAAAAACTGTCGTTTTTTTTCTGCTGTTTTCGTTTCTCCTGAAATCGGTTCAGGGAAGGCGCCACAAATCCACCCGACAGGACGTGTCTGATCTCGCCCGCTCACCCTGGCGCAGGCAGGGCCGTGAAGGAGCGGATAAAAAAAATCCTGGCGCACACATCACCGTCCCGGAAAATACGAACCTATCTGCTGAGAAGGACAACTGAACAACCCTCTCGGAGAGACAAATGAAGAAAATCAAAATCCTGCTTGCCATGACCGCCGGACTCGGCCTGACCGCATGCATGACGCCCAACATGGATTCCTCGGTCTATAGCCGGGTCACGCAATGCAGGCTCAGGACGTGCAGATGGGCACGATCACTGGTGTGCGCACCGTCCAGATCCGTCATATGAGCGGCAATTCCGATGCTGTCGTCGGCACCATTGCCGGCGGCGTTGCCGGTGCCTTATCGGCGATCAATTCGGCAGAGGCACCGGCAACACCCTGATGACCGGTATCGGCGCCGTGGCCGGCGCTGCCGCTGGCAGCAATGTTGCGCAGAACATGAACCGGGTACCGGCCCAGGAATGGACCGTGCAACTTGATAATGGCCGCACGATTGCCGTCGTGCAGAACGACACCCAGCTTTTTGTCGGTCAATATATCCGCGTGATCAATGATGGCACACGCGTTCGCCTGACACGCTGACCGGCATATCGCTTACAACCGGAACGCATTCCGCCCGGCCCCCCCTCACATGAGGCCGGGCGGTTCACGTTCCGACTAATATTCCAAAAGGAGATGCAAATTGTCAGGACATTTCGAAATTCCACGGATTCGCAGCCAGGGACGCAAGATCGAGACCTGGACGTTTCATGGCGCCGACGACAAGGCCACCATTGATGTGGCCCTGAGGACAGGCAAGGATGGCATGCACTTTTCAGCCACCAGCGCACACCCGGCTCTCGCAGGCAAGACCTGGAGTGGAACCGACATCGCCCTGCTTGCAGAGACAGTCGAAGCCGAGGTGGCCGGGATATTCACCGATCTGCAATCGGAACGCTGGCGACCAGGTGTCATCCTTGAAGTATTGATCAACAGCTTGCGGCCAAATGGCCCTCCCAGCGTATCACTCTCCATATCAAGCGACCCCGTCCTGGTTGACAGTCAGTCACTGCAAAGGAATGACGGCAAACGACGCATCCAGAAATCCGGCAGCACGGCAATCCTTCAGGAGCGCATCCCCTCGGACGAAACCCATCACACGTTCGGAAATCAATCCATCAAGATCACGGCAGGCGGCAGTCGCGGAATCGTATCCGACACACCGGAAATTCGCGCCGCCATTGCCGACCTGCAGGCGACAATCTCTGCCTTTGCTGACCTGCTGTCCCAGGCAACCTCCCCCCCTGCTCGGCCAGATCCGGATGCGATCCCCACACCGGAAGATCTTGTCGAGATGATGCGAAAAGCCGCCAGCGGCGCCGCCCGATGAGCGCCGCTGAC
>LLEQ01000078.1_pt1 | contig 10825 bp, 12 predicted proteins | sample 595901 | NCBI WGS metagenome assembly LLEQ01 (sample SAMN02919317, study PRJNA255460) | bioreactor metagenome | biome: chemostat; feature: culture 2012_25.3; material: sediment; isolation source: day86 25degC chemostat 2012 inoculated with Wadden Sea sediment taken from... | place: Germany: Bremen ... | reverse complement strand
TCCCGAGCCAGTGCCTGAAGATCTGGCCCGGCCAGAACCGATCCCGGATAGGCCTGCTGAACGACCGCCCATGCCGCAGCTACTGGCCCAGCCCGAGATCGCGGAGAGCCGCACCACCCATGTGGTCGCCGCCGCAAAGGATGTCGTGAACCGTGCGAAACGGCAGGCCAGCCCGAATCGACAAGCCGATCCTCAGGCGGTCGCGGCATGGATGCACGCGCTCAAACTTGCCCTGCAGCGCCACAAGCAATATCCCGAGGATGCCCGCCGTGACCGCGCCGAAGGCGCGTGATTCTGCGGCTGACACTGGGTTCGAAGGGCGATATCCTCGATGTGAAGGTTCTGGAAGGTTCGGGCTTTCAACGGCTCGACAAGGCCGCCGTCGATCTTGTTGCCGCCGCCGGCCCCTTCCCGCCACCGCCCACATCGAATGCCAGGGGCCAGCTCAGTATCCGCGTGCCTGTCGATTATTCCTTGAAGTAACCGATGGCGGAGACCCCTCTCCTCGATGCGAGGCCTGACCCTCTACCGCATTCATATCATTGTACAGCCTGATCGGACGTTCCTCCACATTCAATCGTCTTGAGTGCAGGTTAAGAAAGCCAACACGCACCTTCGGGCTGGGTGCGATTGACCTGCCCACCTTCGGAAGTCCTTGCCATCTTCAAGCTCAAGTCACACATCTGGTCTCCTGACTGACCAAGCGCACGATTACAACAAGCGGACACGATCAGCTACACCATGTTTTCCTTTTTCGAGTCGAATGACGGGTCACCCGAACAGTCCGCTTTTCTGGCGTAATTGCGGTAGCTGTTGTCCTTGCACAGGCCGTTGCGGGCCTTGCACATGTTCCTCCAGTATTTCTTCAGCTTCTTCCCGCCGGAACAGGTGTATTCGTTGGCCTCAGGATCGAAGACGGCGCATGTTGCAGGGAACGTTCGGTCTTTTCGGAGTCCGGGCATGTTTTTTTTACACCGTAGCCTCCGGAGTATGTAATTGCAGTCTGACGACAAAGACCGTTCCCTTGCCGACTTCGCTGGTGAAGTCGATGGTGCCGCCGTGCCGCTCAACAATTTCCTTTGCGATGCTCAGCCCAAGGCCGGTGCCGCCCTTTGTCCGGTTTTCCCTTGAGTTCACTTGCGCAAACCTGTCGAATATCGTTGGTTTCACCTCTGGCGGGATGCCAATACCGGTGTCGCGCACCGACATCAGAATATAGTCGCCGTCATGCGTCAGGGAAATCTCGACCTTATCGCCTTGTGTAGAAAACTTGGCAGCATTGGACATCAAATTGTTCAAGACTTGCATCATTCGGTTCTCGTCTGCTTCTACCCAAACTGGCGCATCGGGGACCAGACATTCATATACTACCCCGTATTGCTCGGCATAGCTGGCATTGAGCTCGCAGGCCTCGCGGACCAGCTCCACAAGGTTGATGGTCTCTCTGTTGAATCCCATCATGTTGGAATCAACCTTCTCAAGATCAAGGATGTCGTTGATCAGCAGCATCAAGCGATTGCAGTTTCGCAAGGCGACATCCACAAGGACCTTGGCTTTTTCTGGCAACCCGCCAGCGGCTCCCGCATCAACGAGGCCAAGTGCGCCGCTGATCGACGTCAGGGGGCGTCCTGATTTCATGGCTGAGCGTACTCAGAAACCCCTTTTTCGCGATCTCCAACTCTCGCTCCTTGGTGATATCCTGAAAGGTCCCGAGATAGCGGTCCGAATTGCGATCCGATATTTCATTTTTTTTCACCACTCTCACGAACCCATTTAATGCCACCTGCGGGATTGAGGATGCGATAAACGACGGTCGCATGCGATGCGCCTGCCAGAAGCTCGGTCCTGACCTGACGCGCAATCTCGTGGTCGTCAGGGATAATGGCGTCGAGATAGCGCTGATAGGAGAGGGTCGGGCTCTGTGGCGAAACGTCAAATATCCGGCAAGCCTCTTCGGACAGGTCGAATTCGTTCATGTCCAGGTCGAATTCCCAAGACCCCACCTGTCCGACACGCTGCGCCATGGCAAAGCGTTGGTTTTCCTTCTTCAGCAATCCCTCGGTGCGGTTTCGTGCAACGACATAGGGGTGCACAGCCCAGAAATAGATCATAGGGCTCGAGAAAACAGCCAGCAGGAAAGCATCCGAAATTGCCAAAAGGAAAGGGATTGGGGCGTTGTCCGTCATTGCAGAAAACGCCAGCATGATAACACATTCTACCAAGAAAATTATCAAGGTAACGCGGAAAATCATTTTTTTTGGGTCGTCATAGCGATTTCTCTTCTTCCGGGCTGGCTAAGCGGCCCATTCAATATCTTGCTCGACAAACAGCGCCCGACCAATCGGGTGATGCCGACGACACCGGTGTGGCGCTCGTTCTCGCTGTTTAGATGCTTGATGGGGGTTCTTGGCCTTCAGCTTGTCTCTGGTAGTGAGATCAGAAACTCTGCCCCCGGGCCTTCAACGGGTTCGATTGAGAGTTCGCCGCCCATTTGCCTCACTGCATGCTGGGAAACGCTGAGCCCCAGTCCGATACCCTGATGCTCCCGGGTATCGGATGGATCCTGCTGCCAGAAGGGCTCGAATACGTCCTTATGAAGCTCAGGCGGAATTCCCCTCCCCTGATCCTTTACGCGAATATGTAGGCCACCCTGCTCTTGGGTTACTATTATCCTCGCCTCACTTCCTTCAGGCGAGAATTTCGCGGCATTCGAGATCAGACAAATCAACACCTTGTGCAGAAGGGAGCGATCACAAAGCCACTTGATCGAGGATTCCTCGGAGATGAGGCTTACAGAGACCTTGTACCGGTCCAGTGTCTGCTCCGCCTCGGTCAGGGCGCCTTCGATAATCTTGACAACATCTGCATGAACCAAATCCAGCGGCTCCATAATGGTTGTCAACTTCTCGAAATCGAGAATTTCGTCCAGCATTCTGCGCAGCCGGTCGCTGCCTCGTTTTGCGGTTTTTACCAAGCTTTGCACCTGCTCTGTCGGCCCATCTGGACATAACATATCTATCAGATCCAATGCGCCCGAAATGACCGTCACGGGCGTGCGCAATTCATGTCCCACAACTGAAATGAACTCCCGTTTCATGTGGTCCAATCTGTGTTGATCCGTGATGTCCATGATTTGCGCGAGAATATGTAGAGGCTGACCATCGTCATTCCGAATTAATGAGCGCATAAGCGACCCCCATACAATCTGACCATCTTTTCGGACATACCTTCTTTCAACGTCGATTGAATCAGCCTGCCCGCTCAACAACAATCTCTCGTTCTTGAAGTGTGCATCTAAATCCTCGTTAGGCGTCAGTGTCTGAATCTTGGTTTTCTTCAGCTCTTCCTCGGAATAGCCGAGGAAATTCTGCAGCGCGACGTTCGCTGCCAACCAAGTTCCGTCAAGTGCCTGAGAGCAGTTCCGATCGGCGCGTTCCTCATCAGAGCTTCGAACACCTCTTCGCTCTTCTTCTGCCCTGCCTCAGCCCGCTTTTTGTCTGTGATGTCACGTTGCGTTCCAATGAGTATTAGGCTCTACTTGCTGTCTCGTTCCGAAGCGACTGTATCTGAGCACATCCAGAACCAGTCCTGCCCGTCGCGCGCGCGCAGACGATACTCCACCACCACCCGGGACGTTCGCCCATCAATGCATTCTTGATGAGCAGAGGCGATCTTTTGCAAATCCTCAGGATGAACTCGGGCACGCCATTCGCTTTGATAGCAGACCTCTTCATCCGCTCCGACACCCATGATTTTCCGCCACGAGCCAGCAACAAAAACTTCACCGGACACAACATCTATACGGTAAACACCGATATCACTGGCCGAGATTGCCTCAGCGACCAACTCAAGCTCAGCCATTCGGGCACTTTGCGCCTCTGCAGGTAGCGCCGCTTGAGAGGTGGGCTGTTTTTCTGCTGAACCCCTCGAAAGGAAGTCGTCTTGAGATATATCCTTCATCGCGCGTGAAAATCCTTACGTTAAGCGCTTGGGCGAACAAAGTCCGTAAGCGCCTGGGCGAACAAAAGAACGACCCTATCCAAAATAGATAATTGAATATGCCCCTTATACCATGTGACATAATATCTGAAAATAATTTAATGAGTTAGTAAGTAATTAGGTTAACAATATAGGGCCTGAAAATTTGGAAAAATCTTGCAAAAATTGCGACAAAACTATGACCTACTATTTTTATGTTTTTCGGGTGCGGCAATTTGTCTTCAATTCGAGATAAAATAGGCTTTGATGATGTAACCGCCCCCCGACGGCATCTGTGTGCCAAGGTGGGTCACTTAGGATCCACAAAGGGGAGCGGTCATGTCGGAGATTCTCACGGTCGGGCTCGATTTGGCAAAGAATGTGTTTCAGGTTCATGGAGCGGATAGCGCTGGTCACGCGGTGCTGCGTAAAAAGCTGCGGCGGGCGCAGGTGCTGGATTTCTTCAGCAAGCTGCCCCCTTGTGTCGTGGCGATGGAAGCTTGCGGCGGAGCCACTTTTGGGGCCGCGAGATTGGCAAGCTGGGTCATGACGTTCGGCTGATCCCGCCTGCTTACGTCAAGCCCTTCGTCAAGCGCCAGAAAAATGACGCGACAGATGCTGAGGCGATTTGTGAAGCCGCGGTCCGCCCCACCATGCGTTTTGTTCCGGTGAAGAGCGAAGAGACCCAAGGCGCGGCGATGATCTTTCGTGTCCGCGAATTGCTGATCCGGCAGCGCACCCAGGCGATCAATGCTCTGCGTGGTCATCTGACCGAATTCGGCCAGATCGTGCCTCAGGGCGCGGCGAACGCATCAAAATTGATTGCCGTCGTCGAGGACCCGGAAAGCGGCATACCCGCCGATGCCATCGCCACTTTGAAGGTGCTGGTCATGGCACTCGCCCACCTCGAGGCAGAGATCGGGAAACTGAATGCAGAGATCGCCCGTCGGGCCAAAGAGAATGACGTGGCGCGGCGGCTGATGACGGTTCCGGGCATCGGTCCGTTGATCGCCACGGCCATTGCGGTCCTAGCCCCACCGCCCGATACCTTCCGCAAGGCCCGTGATTTTGCCGCCTGGCTGGGCCTGGTGCCACGACAGCATTCGACCGGCGGCAAACAGCGGCTCGGGGCGACAACAAAGATGGGCGAGCGCTCCTTGCGACGCTTGCTGATCATTGGCGCCAACAGCGTCATCATCAAACGACATGTCCATGCTGCCGCTAAGCCCGGCACGTGGTTGGGCGGGATGCTGACACGTAAGCCACCGATGCTGGTGCGGGTGGCGCTGGCAAACAAAATGGCACGGATCGTTTGGGCCTTGATGGCCCGCGGTGGTGTCTACAAGGCTCCGGCCACGGCGGTGTAAGCCGTCAGGGCCGCGAGGACGTCGGAGCGAAAGAGAGGCAAGGAGCAGTTTGGCGCAATCGTCGTGAGACGGGATCGGGAGAACCAGTGTGCAACAGAGTGCCTTTGAGCACGCGGCTTTGATCTGGATCCGATCTTCGAACACCATACGGGCCCGCGGCAGGTGTGACGCCGCATCATGAGGCCGGACACATGTCAGCACCCGATGACGCGCTAAAATCAGCTCTAAAATACCTCTTGCGCTTGGGGCGGTTACACATGTTGCACAAATCGGGTTAAAGACGTTCTTCCCCTTACCCCAGACGGATTTAGCCTACGGGCTGAGTGATAGGTATGCCAAGAGCCGTATAGCGGTTGAGGACGGCGATGCGGATTTGGATTTCCGCGACTTGCCTTTCGAAGTCCCTCGCCATGAGCGATTGGCCCAGTAGTTTCATACAATGCATCTTGGTTTCGACGCGGCTTCTGCGGTGGTATCCGCTCCAGTGTCGCCACACCGTGCGGCCCAGATACCGTTGCGCATTGACCGTATCGTTGCGGGCAATTGCTCCGGCGCTCGTAGGCTTCCACGGCTTTGCATTCTTGCGTGGCGGGATCACCGCATGGGCATCTCTGGCAGCAATCGCCTCGTGGCATTTACGGGTGTCATACGCCCCATCTGCGGTAACGCTGCCGATGTCCTGATCAAGCGGGATTTGGTTCAGGAGTTCGGGCAGCATGGGAGCATCACCGATGTTGCTGCTGGTGACTTCGACTGCCCGAACTTCCAGCGTTTCCTCGTCTATACCTATGTGTATCTTGCGCCATATGCGGCGTTTAGAACCGCCATGCTTACGTGCATTCCACTCGCCTTCACCCTCGGCCTTGATCCCCGTGCTATCGATAAGAAGATACAACGGGCCAGCACCGCCACGATACGGCAGGCTCACGTTCAGCGTTTTCTGGCGGCGGCAAAGAGTGCTGAAGTCCGGCGCTGACCAATCAAGCCCGACCAACCGCAGCAAGCTTTGAACAAACCCAGTTGTCTGGCGGAGCGGCATGCCAAAAAGGACCTTCAGCGTTAGACACGTTTGAATAGCCGCGTCACTGAATTGCTGTTGCCGACCGCGCTTGCCGTTTGGCGGCGGCGTCCACACCATCTCCGGATCAAACCAGATCGACAACGATCCGCGTCGCTTCAAGCTGTCATTGTAAGACGACCAATTCTTGGTCTTATATTTGGTAGGGGACCAGCTGCTCATCCCCTTCAGCTATCACGCTGGATTCATACAGTGAATCCCATCAACCTATTTGTGCATGTATGGATGCCCCCATTGGTGCAAATGATTTCTGAACGGCGCGGGCGCGTGATCGGGTGCGGTCATGTATCAGGCCTCTCTGTGCGGCGCTGATGTGACCGCGGGCCGGTATGGCGATGCGCGGACCAGAGGCATATCAACAAACCGAGCTCGGTGGCTCCTGCACAAATGCTGCTTTCTCTGACCCGGATCTGATCGATCCTTTGCCCTTACTGTTCAGTGACCTCCTCACACCCCCCAACTTACCGGGACGTCGTGGCATGCACTCTTCGCTATGCCATCGTCGCCACCGGATTCCGGTATTCCTCTTGTTTCGTCATCATGGCCCAGAGGCCACGCGCCATCTTGTTGGCCAGCGCAATCGCGGCGACCATGCGTGGCTTGCGGGTTAGCAGGCGTTTCAACCAGCATTATTCGGTGTGTCGAACCGCTCCACAGCCTGGAGAACAGCCATGGCGCCAGAGACCAGAAGGGTGCGAATGTCACGCTGCCCCCCCATCTTCGACGTCTTCCCGAGCCGAGCTTTGCCGCCCGTCGAGTGTTGCTTCGGCACGAGCCCGAGCCAAGCGGCAAAATCACGACCTCGCCGGAAGGTGGCCAAGTCAGGGGGGCGAACGTCTCGATCGCAAGCGCCGTGACTGGGCCCACGCCTGGCATGGTTTGCGCTCGGCGCGCCACATCGGCTGTCTTGGCGGCGCATCTCATCTTCGCGTCAAGCTCTCCAACACGCGCATTCAGACCCTCAATCTGCGCCAGATACATCTGGCCGAGTTGCCGAACCTCGTCAGGCAGCGCTGTGTCAATATCCTCGATCGCATCTGCAAGGCGCTTGAGATGGGCAGGCCCTCTGGCTGCGACCAGTCCATGCTCTGCAAGATGCCCGCGCAAGGCGTTGATCATCTGGGTGCGCTGTCCGACAAACATCTGCCGCGTGCGAAACAGCATGGCGCGGGCTTGCTGATCTTCGGACTTCACAGCGACAAAGCGCATGGTTGGACGCAATGCAGCTTCCACGATGGCCTCTGCATCGGCCACATCGTTCTTCTGGCGCTTGACGAACGGCTTCACATAGACGGGCGGGATCAATCGCACCTCGTGCCCCAGCTTCTCAAATTCCCGGCCCCAGCCGTGCGCCGTCGCACACGCCTCCATGGCGATCGTGCATTTAGGCTGCTGTGCCACGAACGCGAGAAATTGACCTCGTGAAAGCTTCTTACGAAACGCGACGGATCCGTCATTGTATGCACCGTGCAACTGGAAAACGCGCTTTGCCAAATCGACACCGATAATTTTAACTTCGGACATGGATGCTCCTTCCTACTGTGATGGCTTCAACACTCACCACAATGGCACATTGCGATGCCGTCGGGAGGGGCATCCACGCCATCAACAAAGCCGATAAAATATCTTAATATCAAGTTGAAATATATTAATATTGGTTTACCCTTCTGGAAGACATGAGATTTCGCCATAGCGCACCATATAAAGAGCAACCAAAGAGCATGAGAATTTTAATTGGAATGATAATAGTTATGTTCGCTGCAGATCGGAATAGGGGTATAGCTCAGTATGGTGCGGGATTGGTTGGCGCGAACGCATCGGCAGCCAGTCTTCTTTAGACGGAAAGCATCTTGCGGTCCAAAAAAAACGACATAGCCATTGCCACGATAACCAATGCCGCTCTCGCCGCACTCGAACGCCGCTTGAGAAAATATCTACGGTCGCTCGACGGCCTGGTCGGATTTGCTGGACGCCCCGAACCAGGTCACGTGGCTGGATTGGAGGCGTTACATGACTGCATTGAGCGTCGAAGAAAGACTGCCGAGCATTAGTGGCTGAGCTACATCCTCATGGTTGGTGGAGAGAAGAAAGACCAGTTTCAGGAGGAGGTTCGGGAGAAAAATGTCGTCGACTTCATAGTCAACCCTGCAGTCGGACAGGGCCAGAAATTGATCGCCACCTACGTCGCGCCGATTGAAGCCAGTAAAAGCGTAAGGGGGTTCAATATCTCCAAAAAAAAGGCCGCTGAGCCGTCTCGGAGAATAGTCGCAACAGCGGGAAACATAGCAACCTGGTATCGCCGACCACTTCTCTACAACCTGGCCGCAAGGCTATATATCACCGCTGGATAAACCGGCTCGAGCCTATGGTATTGTATATGATAAGACTGCTCCAAGTCGACGATGATCTCGATGTTCTCCAAATTACAATGATGGCTCTAAGTATTTCGGGGTTGTTCGAAGTGAAGCAATGCTCCGACCCCGAGAGCGCCCTGCGCGAAGCTCAGGACTTTGCCCCGGACGTGTTGCTGTTGGATTTCATGATGCCCCACATGAGCGGCGACGTTCTCCTGAGCAGACTGCGTGAAATCCCGGGCATTGAGGCGACAGCGGCGATCTTCATGACCGCTCGTGTGCAGCCCGACAAGATTCAGAAGCTGCTTGAAATAGGCGCCGCGGACGTGATCCTGAAACCGTTCGATCCACTCACACTGGCGACCGAGTACGGGCAATTCTCGACCGCTCTTTCCACTTGAGGAATGCCGGCTAAGGCCGTGTTACATTACCGCGCCTTCTTGTCGGCTACCTGGCGCCTTGGCCCCAGTATTGAGAAAAGGTAAAAGGATCATGAAAATCATAGCTGTAGATGATGATCGCATAGCGCTGGATTTGCTAAAACTTTGTCTGACTGATGGCGGATACAAGAAAGTGAGGTTCATGGCCTCGTCTTTGGAGGCGTTGCAGGAGATCAAGAGCGCGACAGTCGCTTATGATTGCATTCTTCTTGACGTTGAGATGCCGGAACGAGATGGCATCCAGTTATGCGCCGACATCCGAAAACTTGCGAGCTATCGCAACACTCCGATTCTCATGATTACGAAAAACAAAAAGCGCGCAGAGGTTGAGCGAGCTTTTGCCAATGGCGCGACCGACTATATAACCAAGCCGTTTGAATTTTTCGAGGTTCTGACCCGTATCAGGGTTGCTCAACGGTTGGTGCGAGAACGCCAGGCCGCGATCGACAGCTACATCGCAGTGCAGACCCTTAAAAACCAGGAAAAGGATATGGTTAGGGCTTCGGTGATACGCAAAAAGGTTGGGGCTTCGATAGCGCGCAAACCTGTGCTTGCTGTGGCGGAACAGCAGCTTCAGGTGACGGGAGGAAATCTGCTGTCATTTTCAATCTTTCAGAACTATCTGGAACGCGCAACACGCGATGTTGAGTGTGAAATCAAACTCTTGGCAATGAAGATCGGCAATGTTGACCAGATCTTTGCGCAAACCACCGCCGAGGAGTTCCTGGGCTTCCTAAAGGCTGCCGCCGAAGCGATGCAACACGAACTACTACCCGAGAAGGCGTTCATGGCTCATGCGGGTAATGGCGCATTCCTGTGTGCGACTCGTGGATTCAATGACTTTGATGCCGCGTCTACAGAAGCGCGGATACTCAAAATCTTGGAGGATTTCGAATTGCCCCAAGTGCGGCGGTTGGCCTCCCGACCAGAAATCATCGTCGGCGCGCCTCTTCGTTTGACAACCACGCCAAATCTGAATTTCCAACGAGCAGTCAAGGCGGCAATGGCACGTATGGAAAAGGCCGTTGTACATTTGCGCAAGGCAGAACCGCAACCCAACGCGCTTGGGTGTCCGGTGAAACAGACGCAGGAACAGTCAGTTCATCTACGCCTTAAGCGGCGTTTAAGGAACGGTGGTCAGACAGGGTCCAGCGCATCCATCGAGATGCCAAAAGGATCATAAAAGGAGACCTGAAATGTTCACTGTCAAATATATCGCACCGGCGTTATTCGGGATTGCACTTTCCCTTACTGCCGCCCCCCGGCTTTGCGCAGAGCAATTCTCACCAGGAGCATGCTGCAAGCGAGCTTGCCTTGTCGCTGAATGCCGGTCAGAAATGGCAGGGCGACGACAACATGCACAAGGGCATGGACGCCATTCGCAATGCACTCGCCGGACAGCTTGTCGCGATCCATGAAGATCGCCTGCCTGCTGAGGATTATAAGGCGCTGGCTGCTACGGTGATGGAGCAGACCGACTTCATGATCGAGAACTGCGTATTAGAGCCAGAGGTCGATGAGCAACTGCACAGCGTCCTCGGTCAGGTCATCGAAGGTGCATCCGACATGGAGGCAGGGAGCGAGCCCCGCGCGGGCGCGGTGATGATT
>LLEQ01000077.1_pt1 | contig 10880 bp, 12 predicted proteins | sample 595901 | NCBI WGS metagenome assembly LLEQ01 (sample SAMN02919317, study PRJNA255460) | bioreactor metagenome | biome: chemostat; feature: culture 2012_25.3; material: sediment; isolation source: day86 25degC chemostat 2012 inoculated with Wadden Sea sediment taken from... | place: Germany: Bremen ... | reverse complement strand
GTGAATTTACGGCGCTACACGGGGGCATAGAGATTAGCTTTGCCACGCGCCTTGAGCCATTTGACATGAGCCGTGAGCACTTTGATCTAGCGGTGCATTTCGGGGGCAAAGACTGGCCCGGAACGGACATGCAGCTTTTGTGTTCGGAAACCATGATCGTCGTGGCCTCGCCTGAATTCAAAGCGCGCCATGAGGTGACATCGGTTACAGATCTCGCACATGTGCCTTTGCTGCACCTGGAGACCCGCCCCCACGATTTGGGAGGACTTCTTTGCCGATGCGGGTGTGACTGACAGCGCGCGGTACGGGGCAGTATTTTGATCAGTTCACTCTGATTATTGCAGGGGGCTGTTGCATCGCTTGGGGGCGGCGCTTTTGCCGACCTATCTGATTGAACAAGAGCTTGCTGATGGCAGTCTTGTTCCGCTCGATGAAAGGACCATCACGACAGGGAACAATTATTACCTGGTCACGCCTGCTAAAACCGACAATGCCCATGTTGCAGCGTTCATGGCGTGGATGAAGCAATGTGTGAGCGAAGGCTAATTGATGCATTCTAGGAATGCTTTCATTCGTTTTGAATGATTTTTCATTGACTGAACTTCGGGCAGTCTAGGTGCAACGGGGGCTCTTTCATGGGCGCCAAAACGCCGGACAGCGAAATGAGGTTTGCAATGAACGTGAAAGCATTGACCGAAAGCACTTTGGAAAAGCTGGGAGTGGACAAGGAGGCCTGGACGACGGGCGAGCTGGCGGTGGACAGCCCGGTATCGGGCGAACAGATTGCAAATGTGAAAATGGCGAACGCCGCCGACGTTGGTGGCGTTGTGGCAAAGGCGCAAGAGGCGTTTACGCAGTGGCGCAAGGTTCCGGCACCGCGCCGGGGCGAGCTTATTCGCCTGCTTGGAGAGGAACTGCGCCGTTCGAAAGAAGATCTGGGGATGATGGTCTCGATCGAAGCAGGCAAGTCGGTCTCGGAAGGGCTGGGCGAAGTTCAGGAGATGATCGATATTTGCGATTTCGCAGTGGGCTTGTCGCGCCAGCTTTACGGTCTGACCATCGCAACGGAGCGCCCTGGCCACCGTATGATGGAGCAGTGGCATCCACTTGGAGTGGTCGGTGTGATCTCGGCGTTCAACTTCCCCGTAGCAGTATGGTCGTGGAATACGGCGTTGGCGCTTGTTTGCGGAAATCCTGTCATTTGGAAGCCTTCGGAAAAGTCCCCGCTCACCGCGTTGGGCTCGATGGCGATTTTGGAACGCGCTTTGAAGCGGTTCGGCGATGCCCCTGAAGGGCTTGTCTCGCTGATCAACGGGCGCGGTGATGTGGGCGCGGCATTGGTTGAAAACCGTAATGTGGCGCTGATTTCCGCAACCGGTTCGACCCGGATGGGGCGAATTGTCGGACCCAAGGTCGCCGAGCGTTTCGGGCGCTCCATTTTGGAATTGGGCGGCAATAACGCCGGTATTGTTGCGCCGAGCGCGGATCTGGATATGACGCTGCGTGGCGTTGCCTTTGGCGCGATGGGGACAGCCGGGCAGCGCTGCACAACGCTGCGCCGCCTGTTTGTGCATAGCTCGATCTACGATCAATTGGTGCCTGGGCTGAAGAAGGCCTACGAGAGTGTCTCCGTCGGTAACCCGCTGGACAGCGATGCGCTTGTTGGGCCGCTCATTGACGAGCAGGCGTTTGAGCAGATGCAAACGGCACTTGCGGAAGCGCGCAAGCTTGGTGGTTTGGTGACGGGCGGCGAGCGTGTGACGGTTGGCGGCGCCGAGGGCGGTTTTTATGCGCGCCCAGCGCTTGTAGAAATGCCGGAGCAGGAGGGAATTGTTTGCGAGGAGACCTTCGCGCCGATCCTCTATGTGATGAAATATGAAGACCTAGATGAAGCGGTGGCGCAGCACAACGCAGTGGGCGCGGGGCTTTCATCGTGCATCTTCACGCTCGACATGCGCGAAGCTGAAGCCTTTATCAGCGCGGCGGGTTCTGATTGCGGGATTGCCAACGTGAATATTGCGACATCGGGCGCTGAGATTGGCGGGGCATTTGGCGGCGAGAAAGAGACCGGCGGAGGCCGTGAGAGTGGCTCGGACGCGTGGAAAGGCTATATGCGACGCGCGACGAATACCATCAATTACTCGGCAGAACTACCGCTTGCTCAAGGGGTGAAATTTGACATCTGATGCGACCTGCAACCTCTGGCGGGCAACGCATCAGAACTGTGACGGATATCCCCCGCGTCAATCAGGATATTTGCACCGATCTTCTGGTGATTGGTGGTGGCTTCACGGGCAGTTCGGCCGCGCTTGAAGCCGCGCGCAGCGGCGCAGATGTGGTGGTGCTAGAGGCCAACACCATTGGTCACGGTGGATCGGGGGCGCAATGTCGGTCTGGTGAATGCTGGTCTTTGGGTGCCTCCCGAAGGATCATCAAACAGCTAGGTCAGACCGAGGGTATGCGGTTGATCACTGCGCTGGCGTCGGCCCCCGATGCGGTCTTTGATTTGATCGAACGTGAAGGTATTGAGTGCGAAGCCACCCGAAACGGCACGCTGCATCTTGCGCATGCACCCTCAGGCTACGAGACCTGAGGGACCGGCTACGCAGGGCAAGCAGATAGATGCGCCGATTCAACTTTTGGATGCCAAGGAAACAGCACGGCGGACTGGGTCAGATGCGTTTTTAGGGGCGTTATTTGACCCCCGCGCCGGGACCATCCAGCCTTAGAATACTGTCGCGGGTTGGCCAAGGCCGCCAAGAACAAAGGCGCTAAAATATTCGAGCAAAGCCCAGCACAACACGTGACCCATGATGGCTCGGAATGGATCGTTCGGAGCAATGAGAACACGCTTCGGACAAAGCATTTGCTATTAGCAACGAACGGGTATCACGCGGGCGCGGAGGGTCAAAGTGGGCCGCAATTCGTGACCATCCGGTACAGTCAATTCGCGACGGCTCCTATGACGTGCGAACAGCGGGCGCGCATCTTGCCGGGAGGTGAGGGTTGCTGGGATACGGCGATGGTGATGTCGTCGTTCCGGGTAAACCAAGAGGGCCGTCTTATCGTCGGTGGGATCGGCGACTGTGATGGTCGGGGGTGCAGGCATCCACGCACGGTGGGCCGCTCGCAAGATGGCCGAAGTCTTTCCGGAGCTATCTGGCAAAGCCTTTGACTATACTTGGCAAGGCACAATCGCGATGACCGGAGATCACTTGCCCAAAGCGGTAAGGATCGGCCCAAATGGCTTAACGGTTTTCGGCTATTCGGGTCGTGGCATTGGCCCAGGCACGGTCTTTGGAAAACAAGCCGCCCGAGCCTTGTTGTTCGACGAGGTTGATGGAATGCCATCGACGATCACTGAGGCACCGCACCTCGAACCCTTCAAGTTTCTTCGTTCGCTATACTTTGAGACCGGGGCCACCTTGGTGCATGCACTAAGCAGATAAATAGTGGTGTTTAGACGGGCCCAGCGATTTCGCTATCGTGGTGGTGCATGTGACCTGCCCCCTGCTGGTCCCTCGTTCATAACGAGAGTCTGATGCACGATTTCGACTGCGTTTGCCTTTCGGCCCCCAAAAACTCTATAGGTCTCAGGCATCACGAGACATTTTTTTTCTATCAACCAAGTCTCGTTTCCAACTTCGGAGCGATCCAAGTACGACAGGGTGACGCGTAGGTTTGGCCAATACATCTTTGCTGTTGTCTGGATTAGCTCGAACAAGGCCCGTGAAATTTCCTCCGAAGCATCAAGTCTTGCAATGATGTGATTTGTGCGAGCTATTTTTAGAAAGTCTGACTTTTCTTCAACTATATCGAAGTTCTCGCCCGCCAGACCGGCAAGCGTACTGCAATAGTTCAGAAAATCAGATGTCTCGCGCCTGAGAGCTCCATTGTATCGCACATTTCGGCGCTAAACTGAACCGCTACAAGACGCGCTGCCTCTGCAAGTATGTAAGCGCTATATGGTTGGCCATATATATCCAGCAATGTGCGAATGGCATCGACGACGTAACCCCGCGCGAAAGACCTGTTCGCTTTTGCCAGGCGTTCTTGCGGCCAAGCGTCGTTGGCTAGGCGGGGAGCTTGGTGTGATCGAATTTTGGCGAAGCGTTAACATGCTCAAATTGCAAAAATTCATCAGGATCCAAGTCGTGCTCGCGCTCAACGAAATACCCTTCTACGCAGGTATCTCCTCGGTGATAGGTTTTTGTTACGACAAAGGCGAGTTTCTTTGACCCGAGTGATCTTCCGTTATGTTGGTGCCATCCTTCGAACATTGCGATTTCAGCCGAAGCGGGCACCGCCGCGAGGCTGACGCCCGGGAAACTCCACGACGGGGGGGGAAATAACGAATCCACACCTTCTGCGGCGATTCTTCGATATACTCCATGTACTGCCCGCCGATCATGTTTGACAGATAGTGATATCTTGCCGCGATGACCGCAGGTGGCAGCCGCCTGTCAATGCCGAGTTTGTCGACGCCCGCTAGGAAACTGTTGCGCTGATGTTTCCGCATGATCGACCGTTTGAAATTGAAGAGGTCTGACTCGCCTTTTTCCCGGAGGATCGTAAGCTGGATGGAACTCCACACGTGCCACCAGTAGTCTGCGATTATCGTACTCCTTTGCGCAACTGGCAGGTCAGCAAGCAGGTCATGCGCTGCATTGGACGGGGCTACGTTCATCAGGCCATCGCTTTCATCAATTCTGGAGCCGGAGAGAGTTCTTATTGGGCTAATAATTGTCTTACCGGTCATGTTGCTGCCGTTTTACCCAGCATTTCCTCACATGATGTCAGCATGCAATACAATTGCCAATATGGAACATGTGAATTTTGACTTCTAGGGTCAGGACCCATAGATTCCATTGAGCTTGAAGCTTGGTCGTGTTTCACGCGCCCCAGTTATGGGGGGATGTCATGGGCAATCTTTATTGGCTGACTGAGGTTAAATTGAGCGGATTCGGTCCTATTTTCCGAAGAGCTGAGGCTGCGCTCGCGTCGATGACCGGCGGATTCTGATCTGCGATTCCGGGGGGTCACTTTGTTAACCATGGGTTCAGATGAGATCAGATGGCATTTTTGGCCATAAATTTCTTGCAATAAAATTGCATATATGGAACTCTCGATTGTAGTCAGAGCTTGCCGCTCATACGAGCCAGACTATGGGGTGCGCGTTGACGGAAAATCAAGTGAAGGATCAACCCTCTCTGCAGAGTTGGAGGGGTGGCGGCGATCTGCAGCATGATTCCGCACTGCTTCGAGTGGGTGGGCCAGCTCAAATTGCGTTCGTGAGAAGCCAGGGGGGCATGAGGTCGGAAGTGAGACCGCAACATCGTCGGCTGACAGGTGTCCCTGGGTCAGAATAACAAATGGAGATAAACGTTTATGGGTTTGCGTTACGAGAAGCACGGAGAGATTGCTCACTTCATCATCGACAGTGGGCCGATGAATGTTCTCTACCCGGAATTTCACAAAGAATTCTATCACCGGCTAAAAGAATTTGAAATCGACCCGGACGTTAAAGTGGGCCTGTTTTATGGGGGCTGAAGGAAAATGCTTCTCGGTTGGTGACGATCTCAAGAGCATGCACAAGCCGCCACGGACTCGGCAGGAGGAGCTTGCTGCATACCTGTTTCTGCATCAGGGGGAAGGCGAAAAGCCGATGCGCCCCGGTTGGGAGCACGATGTGGCTGCACTTCGTCGCTACAAACCCATCGTTTCGGCGATTGAAGGTTACTGTTTGGGGATCGGTTTTTCTTTTTGTCTTTACCATAGCGATATCCGCGTCGCGAGCGAGAACGTCAAGTTCGGTCTGACGGGTATCAAGTTTGGCGCGGGCGGCGGTGCCGGGCCGAAGCGGTTGGCGCGACACCTACCGTTTACGGCGGCATATTGGATGGCGCTTTCGGGTGATTTCATGGAAGCCGACGACGCGTATCGCCTGAACCTGGTGAACAAAGTGGTTCCGAGTGACCAACTGATCGCCACGGCAGAGGAAATGGCCAAGAAAATTGCGCGTCATTCTGCTTTGGCAATTCGCCTTGAAATGGAGGGGCTGGAGTTGGGCGCGGACATGAACAAGGCAGACGCATACCACTATGGGATGAACTTGTACCGCATGGGATGGATGGCAAACGAAGCCGAAGGTGTCACAGCCAGCTATCTCAAGGACAAGTCGAAATGACTTTCGATCCGTCTCGACGCTTGGCGTTTCATCGGCAACTGGAAGCTGAGGCTTTGCCGACCAGCATTGGTCATCAGCTTGACGCCGTCGCATTCGACAAGGGAGATAATCCGGTTTGGATTTCGATCGATTGCGAAGGACCGATCCGCAGCTACCGAGAACTTGCAACTGAGACGCTAAGGCTGCAAATGCTTTTCGGACTTTGGGGGTCGTGAAGGGCGAGCATGTAGGTGTCATGATGCCTAACGGTTTGGGCTTCTTGACTGCCTGGCTTGGGCTGGCAAAGCTTGGCGCCGTTCTCGTTCCTCTAAATCCCAATGTGACAGCGCACGAACTTCAGCATGTTCTGGCCGATGGGGATGTTGAAAGAGCGCTGGTCACAATCGACTATTTAGAGCTATTTCAGCAGACCGATGCGGGTGCGAAACTGCGCGATCGCGATCGGGTTATCCTCGCAAATGGTGATAGTGGCACGGGCGCATGGGAGGAAATGATCAGCAATGCGGCTGATGAGTTCGACTACCGTGAAGCGGTTGGTCTCGATGACCCGGTCAGCATCATTTATACATCCGGCTCAACCGGCCAGCCAAAAGGCTGTGTGCAGTCGCACCGCTTCTGGCTGACGCTTGGCAAGGTCAAGGCTTCTCTCTTGCCTCCGTGTGAGCGTATTCTGTGCGAATTGCCGTTCTATTACATGTCGCCTTACTACCGGTTTTCGGTCGCGATGTTTCATGCTGCGGCAATCTGCGTGCCGCCCGGCCCCAGCATTGCCAGATTTTATCCGCGATTGATTGAAAATCGTATTGATGTTGCTTGGATCGGCGATCCGATTGCCACCCTTCCTTATCCGAGTGAATTGGGACCGCATAGCTTGAAGCATGTCTCGCTTTATGGGCTTAAGCCCGCGCTACACCGGCAACTTGAAGAGAAACTAGGTGTGCCCGTGCGTGAATCGTTCGGAATGACCGAGGTTGGGCCGGGCCTCTACGTGCCCGCCGAGGATTTCGAGGCGACGGGCACCGGGACGATCGGAATGCCAACGCCAATGAGAGAATGCAAAATTGGTGACAGCGAAGGCAATGAGGTGCCTGTTGGAGATGTGGGGGAGCTGTTGATTACCGGCCCGGGGATGTTTCACGGTTACTACGGCAATCCCGAGATGACCGAACAAGCCTTCTGGGGAAAATGGTTTCGGACTGGCGATCTCGCGCGGCGAGACGAGCGCGGCTACTACTATATCGTTGGCCGCATCAAGGAAATGATCAAGCGCAGTTCGGAGAATATTGCCGCGCAAGAGGTTGAGTCAGCGATCTATTCTCTGCCGCAAGTACTTGAAGTCGCTGTCTTTGGTGTGCCGGACGAAAAGCGCGGTGAGGAAGTCAAAGCCTGCGTCGTGCTGCAGGACGGGGGTGACGCCTGAAGACATTACTCCTGAAATCTTGATCAAGCATTGTCAGTCGCTTTTAGCAAAATTCAAGATCCCGAGATACGTGCAGTACTATAGCGAGTTTCCCAAAACGAGTTCTCAGAAATCGCGAAAAAGACTTTGGTTGAAGGTGGGGGTGTCGCGCTGACAACGACCTTTGACATGCTGGGAGTCGCAGTGTGAGACACGCAGTATTTATCAAGGATTGCTTTGAATTGTGGGACGGTTTGTATGATGAATGAAGGCGGCGCACCAATTGAATTTAGCGGAGTCACGAAGAAATTCGGAGCTTACACAGCGCTCGACGGCTTTGACATCAAGATCGAAAGGGGTGAGTTCCTTACGATCCTGGGCGAGTCTGGGTCTGGGAAATCGACCATTCTCAATGCGCTTGCAGGATTCATCGAAATTGATTCCGGAACTATCCAGATCGACGGGAACCCAGTAGAGAACCTGCCGCCTGAGCGCCGCGGCGTTGGATGGTCTTTCAGAATTATTCGCTGTTTCCTCATCTGAATGTGCTGGATAATGTCGCGTTCCCGTTGCGCATGAGGGGAACCTCGAAAAGTGAAGCGCGTAAACGGGCCGCTGAATCGCTCGAAATCGTCCGATTGGGTGAATTGGGACACCGTTTTCCGCGTGAGCTGTCTGGTGGCCAGCAACAGCGCGTTGCCGTTGCGCGAGCGATCTCATTCCGTCCCCCCGTTCTTCTCATGGATGAACCACTTGGAGCCCTTGATTTGAAATTGAGGGAGGCAATGCAATTCGAGATCAAGCAGATTCAACGTCAGCTCGAATGCACTGTTGTCTATGTCACACATGATCAGCGCGAAGCGATGGCGATGTCTGATCGAATTGTAGTTCTCAGAGGCGGCCAAATCGAACAGATGGGGTCAAGCGAGGAACTTTATGATCGCCCGGTCTCCAAATTTGTCGCTGATTTCATCGGCCAGACCAATGTTGTTCCAGCTGCCTTGGCAGATGGCCAGATTAGTATCGACCAATTGGGCGTGGTTTTCGCGCCACACGATATCCCTGATTTTGCGGGGGATTTGTTCGTAAGCATTCGCCCGGAGAAAATATTTATCAACGCCAACGTGCCCGATCAGGTTCAATTCGAGGCCACGATTGATGAGACGATTTTCCTCGGCGAGGCAATCTCGGTTAGCGCGACGACGAAAACAGGCACAAGCCTGTATATTCGTCAGCCGCGGCAGGCAGGCAAGGCTCTTGAGATTGGTGACAGCGTTATCCTGTCTTTCGATCCGCTCGACGCAGTTATTATCAATGAAAACTAGAGAGAAGGAACAGAAAATGACGATTAGGCTAAGCCAGCTGGCGGTCATGGCCGGCATGATGATGTTTTCAGGTGTTGGAGCAGCTCTTTCTGAAGAAAAGGTGGTCGTTGCCAACTACGGCGGGATGGTTGCCGATTTCAACGACAAATATTGCGCACCGAAGCTGAAAGAAAAATACGGAATTACACTTGAACAGGTTGCCATCAGCGATCCGCTTGGACAGTTGAAAGTGCAACAGGCAACAGGCACCAATTTGTGGGATGTTTTTCCTGCAGAAGGCGAGATCCTGATTACGGCCACGGATAATGGCTGGCTCGAACCTGTCGACTGGTCAATTGTTGATCCTGACAATGAAATGCCAGCGATTGGCCTGCATGATTACGGTGTCGCCGGGCGTGTCTATTCCATGGTTCTTGCCTATCGGACAGACAAAGTTCCTGAAGGCAAAACGGTGGATGGGTGGAATACCTATTGGGATGTGGAAAACTTCCCCGGGCCTCGGTCAATGAGGGACACACCGCTGGAGAATTTAGAGTTTGCGCTTCTGGCCGATGGTGTGGAAAAGGCAGAAATTTACAATGTGCTGTCCACGCCAGAAGGTGTTGACCGCGCGTTCAGCAAGCTGGACGAAATCAAATCTGATATCGTTGTTTTCTGGACAAGCGGACAACAACCGGCACAGCTTCTCGCCAGTGGTGAGGTATACTACACCAACACCTGGAACGGCCGCGTTGTGCAGTTGAAGAACGAAAACGTGCCGGTCGAGCTTTCCTGGCAGGGGGGGTCGCTCAATATTCCCTTCAGGTCAGTTCCGAAAGGCGCGAAGAATCCGACGGGTGCAATGAAATACTTCAATGCTTGCCTCATGGACCTCGAAATTCAGAAGATAGGCGCTGAAGTTACCGGATATCCGGGCCTTTCGCCCAAACTGCCCGCGCTTCTACCTGAATCGGTGCGCGCGGATCTTCCTACCTCCGAGCAAAATCTTAGTAAGCAATTTACCTTCAATATTGAGTTCTGGGCGAGAAATCGTCCGGCCTTGCAGGATCGCTGGAATGCCTGGCGCCTGCAATAATTGAACTAAACTGCCAGAGGTTGCACCTATGTTGAGACAAAACAAAGCTACGCTGCTTCTTCTGGCAGTTCCTGTCCTGTTTGCTACATTCGCGTTCATAATGCCGATGGTTCAAGTGGGGCTGTGGAGCTTCTTTGATGTCGAGGGGTTCACGCTGGGGCATATTCACACAGCGTTGACAAACAAAGTGTTCGTGACCGTATTGGCGCAAACGCTCATCCTGTCTGCAGAAGTGGCGATTATCTGTGTGCTGATCGGCTATCCGGTGGCCTACTACTTGGCCACGACCAGCCGCTCGACCCAACGCATTTTCATTTTGCTGATCACTTTCCCGCTGTGGGTCAGTGTTCTGGTAAGAACATATTCCTGGATTGTGGTTCTCGGCAGAGAGGGACTTATCAATCTGCTACTTGCAGAAATCGGAGCGATAGACGAACCGCTGAAGCTGATCTTCACGCGCGGCGCAGTTCTGGTTTCATCTGTGCAGGTTCTCGTGCCGCTGGCCATTCTCATTATGTTCGGTACGATGAACCAAATAAACCGCACGTTGCTTCATGCTGCGAGGGTTCTGGGCGCACCGCCACACCGGCATTTCTGTCCGTTTTTCTGCCGCTGAGCCTAAACGGGGTTATTTCGGCAACGATTCTCGTGTTCGTGCTTTCGCTGGGATTCTACATCACGCCTGCATTGGTTGGTGGGCCGGGTGACATGATGGTTTCCAACGTTATCGCGCAACAGATCAACCAAACGTTGGACTGGGCCTTGGTGCCGCTCTCGGCATTGTTCTTCTCAGCGCAGGCCTGATTGTTGCGGGGATCGTCTATCTCGTTCTTGGCCGCTATGCCGCATCAACTGTGGAAGGGGGGGTGCGCTCGTGAAAACCACATTCTGGGA
>LLEQ01000076.1_pt1 | contig 10890 bp, 19 predicted proteins | sample 595901 | NCBI WGS metagenome assembly LLEQ01 (sample SAMN02919317, study PRJNA255460) | bioreactor metagenome | biome: chemostat; feature: culture 2012_25.3; material: sediment; isolation source: day86 25degC chemostat 2012 inoculated with Wadden Sea sediment taken from... | place: Germany: Bremen ... | reverse complement strand
CACCGATGCCCAGGGTCAGTTTCTTCATTTTCCGTCTCCAGTCTGGTCTACTGAACATATGGGTCGCAAATGCCATGTATCCGAACCAGGGCCAGCCAGAGATGGTCCGGTTCGATGACAGGAATACCCTGTCGGGCAAGCTGAAATCCTGAGTTGGCGGGGCTTGAAATGAGGATTAGGACACCGGCTTCACTCCCGTCTCCCTTGTGCGACAGAAGTGATATCCGCTGAAAACCCACAGTCATCGGGCAGGAGAGTCTGCGCAGCATTTGCAAAACATCCCCTTGATGGAGGCATCACAATGACCTGGACCCAACTTGAAGGTTCTGCGATCTGGACCCTGGCCAAGGCTCAATATGAGGCCGATCCGCGGCGGAAATATCACGTCTGCCCATGCTATGCGGCTCTATCACCACGCCGAACACACCTTTGGCCTGGCCTATGACGAACAGCTTGACCGGGGGCATCCTCGGTCACGATGCAATCTATGACGAACACCCCGACAAGGAGCTTCGTTCTGCTGACTGGCTGCTGGCAAACGATCCGGACGCTACCCAGGACGCTCATGACCATATCATGCTCACCGCCGGACATGTTCCCGGGTCCGATAACCGGATCCTGCTTCTCGATCTGGCCGACTTCATGGACCCAGCCCTCACCATCACGAACCGAACCTTGCTGGAACAGGAAGCAATGGCGCTCTACAATGTCAGCGCGCTCGATTTTGCCAGCGCCAGCGCCAGCTTTCTTGCGGAAATGGTCAAGGCCTACCAGCCGGAGCGACTGCGCGCCCTGCCCGACTGGGAGCGCGACGCCTTCAGCCGGATCTGTGAAGGTATCCAGAGCGCTATAGGAATTTCGAGGAAGATTATCGAAGCGGGCTGATGCCGCTTCGGGAGCGGGTCGCAGTCCAATCACCTGCGATCCGTAACCATCCGACAGGAATTCCTCACCCGAAATCCGATTTCATTCCTATCTCCTTGGCAAGATCGATTTGAGTTCGACAACAGCCATGGCTTCAACCCAACAAGGATATTTAAAAATGTCTTTTGCCCGTATCGCCGCCGACCACCCGCTCTACCGAGAAATCCAAAGCCGGTCGCACGATCGCGAGCCGCCCTGGGTCAGGGATGCGCTGACCATTATCGAAGGTCTCGATGCCCGCAATGAATATTCCTTTTCGGAGCTATGCGAGATCTGTGACAAGCCGGAGCTCGACAAAGATCTGCTGATTGCCACCAATGTTCTGGCAGGATGGCCAGAGGCCATCTTCGATATTGCTCTCTTCCTCAGACACGATGACACCCGCATATATCTCGACAAGGAGCAGGCCCAGGCAGCGCTGAATGGCGAAGACATCACCCACCCGGCCACCGGCGAGAAGCTGACAGACCCGCAATCCCAGACCTATATCAGCTACCGGCTGATCGAAGGCCTCTGACCCACTCAATCCACCCACGGAGCGCCTTACCATGCCAAGGACAAAGACACCCCCTCAATCCGATTGCCGGCACTTGGGAATCCTGCCTGAACACGGGGGCCGCGGGGGCTGCGAATACTTGACTTCATCGTTGCAGGTAGCCGTAATCCGGCAGAGATAGATGGCGCCATTCGCTCCCATTGGGCAGAAATCGGAAACGGCGAGATCGAACTGGTCGAACATTACTTCCAGGCCTTCTGCCTCTGGCTTCACCAAATCAAGCCTGATCTCGGACAAGCCATGGCCGGCACCCTCACCGATCACGATGTTACCACCGGCGTGCCCTACCTGATCGGGCGCTTCTTTGCACTCAGTGACCTCCGGCGATGGATCGGAACAGAAGGTGAGGACGCCAATATCGGTCAGATGCAACTGGTGCTGCGCTACCTCGCTCTGCTGGCGAACCTCAAGGGTGCGGAAAAAAAACATCCCGCCATAAATGGCTTGATCTCGCAGCGCGCGGCAACATCTGCGAAACTCCGCTGGTGATCGAGGATCCCGACTCATGGTCGTTGATTTTCAGGGAAGCGATTGTGCGCTGAGCCACAAGGAAAATCTCAGTCACACCCTCGACGGACGACCCCCCCAGAAAAGCCCGGGCAACTTCTGGGCCCGGCCTGCGGGACTATCTCCGTCACAGATCAAGGAAAAAGAAACATGAAACAGCTCGTCGAGATTCGCACCCATGTTTTCCATACGCTTGGTGAAAACTCGCTGGTTGGCGGTTTTATCCGCTTTGCCTTGCTGACCAGCGCCAGCGTCTGGGCCGGTGGCCTCGTCGCCATGACTCAGATGGCATATTGATCCACTCGACAAGGAAGGACAGACAGATGTCCCGTTCGCATATCCTGGCAATACTTGCCCCCTCCCTCCTCGGCTTGGTGCTCCTTGTTCTTGATCTGCTTGGTATCCCAGTGGTTTCGATTTCCGTCACCGCCAGCATCCTGCTCCTGGCCATGTTTATCGTCCTGTGGGTGATTGGCAGAATGATTGCGCAAGGCATCAATCGGGAGATTGCCTCGCTCTTCCGGGACTTCAAATGACCTGTCCGGTGACAGCCGGCGAACAACTCAATCAGGATATTTTCGACATCTGCGAGGCGGCCAACACCCAGGGTGTCGGTATTTCCGCATGGGCCGAACCCGGATTCATCTGGATCAGCGAGATTGCCCGCAACAAGACTGCCGCCCCCGGCAGCGGGCGGACCTGGATCGAAAGACTCCGTGTGCTGGCACATCATCACCACCTGCCGCTCCAGCTCTGCTGCACGAAGTGGAACTCTGCCCTGGTCGATTATTACCGCTCCCTCGGCTTTGCGCCACTCTATAGCGAAGGTGAAGAAATCTTCCTTTGCTGTTCGCCACCCGAGCCAGACACCACCCGAATTCATCCCCATGAAGGATATCCGAAATGACGACCCAGACCCGGCCCTATACAATCTACACTACGGCTCACGATGAGGTCCGCAATGCATCCCAGGCCCTGACCGCGCTTGACGAGATCACCCCCGGTGCACGCCAGCAGCTTCATGACTATCTCACAGCACAGATTGCCAACCTGGAGCCGATGGCGCCAATCGCCGCGCCGCCCGGTCACTCTGTTGCTGGACTGCTCCGGCTCCGCCCGGGGCACGATTATTCACCGGGCGCTGACATCCCTTCTGCGCATTGGCGACGCACTACACGCCGCCGGACGCCGATTTGAAATCCTTGGCTTCACCACACGCAGCTGGCAGGGAGGTATTTCCTATCAGGAATGGCTCGAGGCCGGACGTGAGCTACAGAACCCGGGTCGGCTCTGCGATCTTCTGCACCTTGTTTTCAAAAGTTATGAAGATGACTGGACCGCGTGCGTCTCGATCTTTCCTATGGCTTCACAGAAACCCTCCTCAAGGAGAATGTCGATGGCGAAGCTCTGGAGTGGGCTGCCGGACGCATCCGCGCGGCAAGCACTGATCTCCGGGATGACGAACCAGGTATTGTGTTCATCTCCGACGGGGCTCCGATCGATGCTGCGACCCTGGGCCAAAATCCATCAAACTACCTCAAGAACCATCTCATGGAGGTAAAGGGCAAGGTGGCACGCGATCTCCCTCTGGCGATCGTGCATCTCGACAGTGGCGTGGTCCACAAGCCTGCCCCGCTCCATCCGGAAGCCCTTGTTGCCAACCCGTTGATGCATGGTCACTGGTATGCCAATGCCGATAAATCCATCACCCATGTCAGCGATGTGATCGCGCAGGCGATTGCTACCATCAACGGCTGACCGGATATAGGGGGAGAGGTGAAATACCTCTCCCAGCCCTTCCTCCTTGCTTTCCCACACCACCAGGATCAGATCCTCCGTCTCATCCGGGCTCCTTGTCCACCCTCGCTTATATCAGCGCTGAATGTCTTTCTGTCTTTCCGGTTTTTCCTGGGCAGTCACCCCCTGGGCAGGGGTGTTTTTTTTGCAAAGAGAGTAAGTTTTGCGCAGATGGCACAGGGGGCCTGATACCCCCTGTCACCACAACAGACATCCACGCCTCGCCCTTGTCTCGATCACCTCCCGCAGGAGGGTATCGAGAATCGGGCGATACGCGCGGAGACACGGGCGCCTGGGCGTGCCAGCGCGCCGAGGGATATGTGTTGGACTATCCCTCCTCCTTTCGTCTCGACCTTCTGTCCGATGAACCGACACCACTATCTCATGGCAATCCCTGGGCCCAAAATCCTTCCGTAGGATATGGGCAGCAAAAAAAATACTTCCTCCGGAACCGCCGATTCCACTTCCCGACTTCGGCAATCAGCCAATATTCTCAGCACAAACGAACTGAGACTTCTGGCCGCTGGCGCCGGATCAAACCCGTTTTCCAACATTATTCGACAAGGACTCCAGAAATGAGCATCGACAAGACGAATGTATTCTTCACCGCGCTCTCCGCCGATATTCCCGGGGGGCTTTGTGATTGATTTCCGCCATGCCGCCACCGGCATCGTGCTCAACATGGCTGAAGCCACGATGCTTCAGGGTCTGCCCGAAGAGATGAAGCTGCGCTCCCACCCGGGCCTGCCCGGGCGCGCCGCCTGGACCATGGACATGTCAATCCTTCAGGTCGGCATGGTGCTGAGACGCGCCGGCTTTGCCTCATCGAAGGAAGAACTTGCCAATCCGCGTCAGGTGCCGCCAAAGCCCGAGCCGGCCAAGGCAGAGCAAAGCCACATCATCCAGCTGGCACCCGGCATTATCATGGACATGTCCGGCATGATGCCCCGAGAGAAGGAGGAGGAAGAGGAGATCAGCCTTGAAAACCTGGTATTCAACTGCAAGGCCCTCGGCGATCGCATCATGGTCATCTTCGGCCTCAAACACCCCGAATATCCCGACGACCCGCCCGAGGATCTCTCGATTCCAGTGCTGGTCGATACTGGCGCCATCTGGCCCGTCCTCGCGCCGATCATTGAAATCTGCGAGCACGACAATTGGCGGGCACTCTCGAAATACGACATCGGTGAAACCATCCGCCTGCTCGAAGCCGGCGGCGTGACCCGCGACAACGGGATGCTGCTGTGGTTTGATCCAGAGGAACTGGAATTCGGGGGTCTCGCGGGCGCGCGGCGACTTCCTGAGCAACGGCTATTCGGTCTTCATCCTCCCCAAGGATGAGAATGCACCCTTTTTCGACAATCTTCGGGACGGACACCTGAAGGAGATTCCGCCCTATTTCGATGTCAATGAGATGGAAAACACCTGGGCGTGCAAGGACGACGTCGAGCGCGAAGCGATTATCGCCGACATGATTGCCCGGGGCTACACCTATAACACCAAACTGGAAGATGATGTCTCCCAGTAAGATCAGGATCGCAGATCCTCCCGCAAGACCATGCCGGAGGATTCTTCGCCTGAACAACGTTAAAAAGGAGGTCATCATGAATGATGTCAAAAAGGCCGACGGACCTATTAGCCTCGCACCTGAAACACGTCACATACCTGCGGCTGTAATGCAGCGCGTCGCTGAAACCGTGGCACAGTGCCCTGCCAGCTCGACCCTGATTGATGAGATGTCGACAGAAGATTTTCTCGCCGATGAGACCGGCGAAATCACCGTGGGCAAACTCAAGACGAAGGAGGTCTGAACATGGGGATGAGCACTGTCATGGTGATGACGAACGACCTGACTCATCGCTGGCCCGAAGACATGCGCGACGCGATGCGTCGCTTCAGGAACAATGGAACTGCCGAGCGCTTCAAGACTGGCAGTATTGTCTCGATCAGTCACGCCAGTAGCCGTCAGATCGTCTCCGTTCAGCAAGACTCCGGCTATCAGATGTCTGCAATCTCGCCGGTGTCTCAAGTGGATCTCGATGCAATGTCGGAAATTCTGCGAGGCCATGGCTATACTGTCCGCCAGCCCGGCCGGGCGCGCGGGGGGGATGGTCCACTATCCTGGGGGGGGTTCGCCGCCACACAAGATAAGGGTGATACCACCTGACACAGGTGCCATCACGGCAGTCCATCTCCTCCTCTCCTTTCCAGCCAATCATACCGGATGACCCTCCGCCCTGAGCGGGAAAGATACCCTCATCCTTCAGGGCGGAGAGGAAATCAGCTCATTATGACGATCAAACCCACCGAAATTTAGTCGATCCGGCTCATTCCCGGGGGCGAAACCTTCGGTGGTTACCTCCTTTGGGCGACACCTCTTGCCATGCGAAATACGCCGCCCTTCGGGGCGGTTTTTTTTTCGTGGAAAATCCCTCTTTTCCGGAGACATCCGACAATGCAGAAAACTCCCAACTTCCTCAAATGGGCCGGCACCGGGGTCAACCCGCTCGAAGGCTCCTCTCTCATATCGCACAACTGGTCACATCCGGGGCCACATCTGGTGCGGGGATATCATGGCACCACCCATGATTTTTGCAGCTTTTCTCTGGCCGGAGCCACTCACGAGGCTCATTTCGGTCAGATGTTCTACTTCACCTCGTGCCAATACGATGCGTGGCAGAACTACGCTACCCCGGAAGGTCAGATCTCGTCAACCGCATTGCGCGACGCGCGGAGCTGCTCGAGCATGATATCGAGAATGACCCGAAGCGGCCGGCCTCAGCCCGGAAGCGGATGGCGATGCGATTGCCGAACGGGCGCATGAAATTGCTCGCGATGAATTACTTGGTCCGGTGTGCGAGGTGAAGGAACTGATATTGCGCCTCGACAACCCTTTCATCATCGATGCCTCCGGCAAGATCAATCACACAGTCTTTGATCTGGATTACAGCTACAATGATGCACTGGAGGAAGTTGCCGCAGATCACGGCATCGAGGTTTCTGAACTGGAAGCCGAGATTGAGGATTTCGAAGATGAAATCTACGAATATGTTGACAGGGCCCATGGTGATCTGCACGAAAAAAAATTGCCCAGGGAATGATCATTACCGCGGCGCGGCTCGGAGCCGAAATCCCCGAAATGCCCAATCTTGATGACTCCTTGTCAGACCTCACCTGTAATGCATTCGAGCGCCAGTTCAAGGACTCTCACGACATCTCCTGCCTTACGGGTGAAGATGGCGACATCGTGTCGGGCTCCTTCTTTGTCGGACTGGTCGAACACCTCGGCTTTGACAGCATTGTTCTGCTGAATGCCGACAAGCGATTCAAGGCGATGAACATGCAGCCGCAAACGACCCATATCCATCTCATGGGATCGCGGTTTGCAGCGATCAAGTCAACCGACAACTCCGGCGCCTTTGATGTCGGCAATTCAGATATTCACGCATGAGAGATTCCTGTGACCCATCCTGTCCTCACCCCTATTATCATATTTGATTACCCACCTCTCAAGGACGTTCCTTGTGCCTTTCAAGGCGATGGAACGGACACCACATGGATGGGAAGCTCGATAATAACCTCCGGGCAGTCGGCTCTTGCAGCTAAGGCAAAAGGGCCACGTGATCGTTCCAACCCCTGGGGAAACTTCCTGCACAGGCTACTGCCGGAGGGCGAAATCGAAGTCAAATATCTGCACGATATTGCCACAAAAGCCCTGCCATCCGACTTCAGCCAGGATCATCATTGTGTGTCCGCCATCCATGCCGCCACCTGGTTCATGGGCTGCAAGCCCCCCCGAAGATCCAACTTGGCCTGCCATATGGGATCTCGCGCCGCACCTGCTGACACCCTTCCCCTACTCTGCCAGCGAGGGCATGCCCCTCTCCTTTACTCAAGAGGGTAGCATTCGCCAATTTCCGCCGTGCGGGACCTGGCCAGCGGGGCGTCATTCGAGGACAGTATCCAGCCCTGGTTCGTGATTGGCTGGAACACCATGTCGGGCCATGAAAAGTTGCAGGCAAGGGCCGGATTCGAGACTTCGATCCAAACCCATGCCAGGGCCAATTGCTGGGATAGAATTTACGAAATCGCGGCGCCACTTCTGTGTGCCTGAAATTTGCCGACAGATCGCTTCTGTGATCCTCACCCGGACTGAAGTCCGGGGTTTCGGTGTTTCCTGTTCAAATTCTTTTTCCGCGCATCTCCAGTCATAACCATTTCCGCTATATATTACTTTCGACCCCTACTGACCGGATGGGTGTCGAGCCTGCACGCCGCCGGTCGGTGAGCGGCATATTGGGCTGCGACACCAATATAATCGTAGAGAGACAGAACCATGAAACTTCTCAAATCCTCACCAACCCCCTCCGAACTCGTCTCGAACGGCATCTTGCGCGCAGTTGAAGATCTTGACCTGACCGGCAATGCCGTTGCCCGGATCATCGGGATCAGCGCCGCCACATTTTCACGCCTGCGCGCTGGTTCCTGGCGCTTCCAGGAAGGTAGTAAACCCTATGAGCTGGCCCTGGCGCTGTTGCGCATCCATCATGCCCTGAAGTCGGTGATGAGCGGAAATATCGAACGCATGCGCAAATGGCTGCGGGCGCGCCATGACGCCTTCGGTGCCGCGCCGGTTGAACGACTTGCGCAGATTCAAGGGTTGTTCGGCGTGCTGCATCACCTCGAGACAACAGAAAAAGCCTGATCGCAACAATCTGCCCAGACACCCAGTCAATGACCCCGGACTGAAGTCCGGAGCTTGTGGAGGTTTCCCCTTCATTGGCTTGACCTGCACATACATCAAGAAAGTTACCTTATATGTCCAAAGTGATCGCAAACACTCAAACTGCAGCTTACGAAAAACTTCGTCTTACTGTGCGTTACTGGCTCTTAGGGCGTGGTTACACCCAAGCTCTGAAAGCCATGGAGTTTGCGGCGCAATATCACATAGGACAACGGAAAGATGGAAATCCGGAATTTTCTCACCAGATATGGCAAGCCTCCTATGCCCGCACCATATCGGGATTACTGATCTTTCCGGAAGCCACAATCACAACCGTCTTTTTACATGACGTCGTTGAGGACTATCCAGTCAAAATATCCGAGATCGAGACTCTCTTCGGCGGAGATATTGCTGCAGCAGTCAATCGCATTTCCAAGGTGGTCGAGCAGCACAAGAAACCCTCCGAAGACTACTTCAATGATCTTGCTCTCTGCCCAATAGCCTCAGTGGCCAAGGGAATAGATCGCATACACAACCACCAGACAATGCGCAAAGCTTTCAAGCCTTCCAAGCAAATCGACTATCTCGGTGAGACCGAAGATGATATTCTGCCCATGCTGAAATTGGCCCGGCGTCGGTTTCCTGAACAGGAGCCGGCCTATGAGAACATCAAGCACATGCTCATCACCCAGATGGAACTCTACGCCCATACTCTGGAAAAAAAATACCGTGACCGCCTGACCTCTCTGCAGTTGTCCACTCCGGGTATGCAAGGATGTCCAGTAATCAATTCAGGGATATCGCAACATGCCCCCTTACAACACGAGAACCAAGTTACACCTTCTTGTTGGTTATCTTGCCTATGGTCTCGACATGCGCCATACCGCCGCCATTCGTGAGGAACTGTCCGACTTTCTTCAGCAGATCGAGATCGACAATCATACTGCGATTGTGGTTCTTTCGCTTGGCGATCCTGAATTCTTCGATCTCATCCGGAAACAGGCGGGAGACACACTCCTTGCAAGCCTGACTGACATCGATGGCGACATCCTTGATGTGATCAAACTTGTCAATTTTGCGAAGGTGCGACCCTCGGCGCGCAGTGCCATGCTTGATCGACTTTTGTCTGTCAGAAAGCTGAGTGATCAAGACATTGCCCTGTATCTTATGACTCAGGCAATGGAAGCCGGAGATCCAGATTTTGCCAACAAGATATTTGAGCAATTTCCTCAGATTGCAAAGCAAAGCCACCTGTCGACCCGGAATATTGAGAACAGTAGCCCTGGCGCCGGGCCAATTTGGCAGCACATACTCTCCGGCATCGACCTCACTTGCACTGAAATATCTGATTTTGCTGACAATGCCATTCGCCAGCAAAATGCGCGCGCCACCGCACTCCTTCTAAAGATCGGCTTTCCTATCCTGAATTCCGGAATGACATTCATGCCGAAAGGCGGACCCTGGCCCGACCGGATGTTCCAACGCCTGAAGAGTGCGCATAAGAGGTTGGCCTTTCTTGCTGACCTTCCCGACATCGACACAATCATTGACATGGACGAAGCCGAAGCTCGCCTCCTGCTTGGTGGCCCCAGTAAAAGGATATCCAACGCGCACGCCGGGAAGCACGCCAACCAAACAATACCCGGAGAGTTAGACCCTCGTCGGGATTTTCCTGTTTGTCGCGAAATATTTTCTTCGTCTCGCGGCTTTCGGCCAATATTCTTAATATCTGTATTAATTCACTACTCCGAAAGGCCTAAAATGAACCTCTCCAATCTCCATATTGCCGGTATTTTTCTTGCAGCATTTGCCTCCCTGGCCGTTCCCGCTCTTGCACTGCAAAGTTCCGTCGGCGGCACCGCTCTTCAACGCAGTCTTGCGGAAGAAATTTCCAGCGATGACGGTCTTTCGAGCGAAGCTGCAACCTGTATGGCCAATCATGCCGCACATCGTATTACCCTGGATGGCATGTTGCGACCTGGCCCGCAAATAGATGCGGATGTATCACGCGCCAGTGCTATCGTCTCCGCGCGCACGGCCTGCCTGGGGTAACCTCGTAGAAGCAATTCAAATCCTGCACCTGAAACAGAAAATTCATTGAACCCTGTTGCATTCGCCCCATATTCCTGGGAGCCGAATGCAGCAGGGTTTTTCTCTGCGTTGGCACGGCATATCACCCGGAGCTTCCTGTGACCCGGGCCCAATGGGTCACAGGACAAGAATGACAGATGTCACCACCTTCGATCACACTCCGTTTTTCGGATGCGTCGCAAGACCGAGGGCCACATTCCATGCATGACCGCATCCTCAAAAACAGGAAGAGTCCATGTCGAAGTCAACTACCATCATCACCACCACCACCGCCCTCTCGGCGATCGCCGAT
>LLEQ01000075.1_pt1 | contig 10890 bp, 11 predicted proteins | sample 595901 | NCBI WGS metagenome assembly LLEQ01 (sample SAMN02919317, study PRJNA255460) | bioreactor metagenome | biome: chemostat; feature: culture 2012_25.3; material: sediment; isolation source: day86 25degC chemostat 2012 inoculated with Wadden Sea sediment taken from... | place: Germany: Bremen ... | reverse complement strand
AACGGACACCTACTCCATCTCCCCCGCAGTCCCAGACTTCGAGCATATCGCGAATGAATTGGGTAACAAATCTGATGAACTTGTGGATCTCATCAATCTGGCACCAGTAGAGCTGCCTAGCCAAATTGATCAACAAGCGCTTGATGCAGCACAAACCTGTTGCTTTGACGTTATGCCCGGAATCGCCGCATTGGCAAAGAACCTCCACTCGGCGCATTTCCGTCTAATCAACGTCTCCGTTGGCGCATCGGGCCTCAGCGGGCAAGTTGACCGCCCGCTTGCCGGTCTTTTAGCAGGGGGGGCGACGCATGTCGTTCCACTTGAATTGAATCTGCCCTCCTATTGGTTTGACTTTGAGGATCAAGAATTAGCCGATCTACCTGCCACCCTTAGCCAGCAAGAACTAACTCCCGGCCGCTATGGCGTTTCTAAAGGCATAATTTGGTCAAGGGGTGCATCGAGCTTACAACATCAGTCCGCCAGACCAATCGAATTGGCGTCGGCACCATGCCTGGTTATTGGCGGCGGTGGTGGCATTGGTCAGAACGTTTGTCACGAATTGCTCGTTGATCCAAATTGTCGGGTTGAGATCACCACAAGAACGGGTCAAATGCCGGACGATCTTGTGCAATATGGGGATCGCGTGCGTGTGCACAAGCTCGACCTAACCGACGGCGCGATCGAATGGCCGAATTTTTCGGACGGTCTAGATGGAATTGTGTTCTGTGCTGGCGTCGGCGCTGGCGCGGCAATTGAAACCCGTGACGCAGACGCAATGCGTGCTGCAAATGGTGTAAAAACCGTTGGGATCGCGTCGCTGGAAACCTTAATCGAAAAGGAACAGCCGAGTTGGGTAGTCTATTGCTCATCGATGGCGTCTCAATACGGTGGTCGAGGCCAACTAGATTACGCTGGAACAAATGGACTGCTCGACAGTATTGCCAACTGGATTAACCCCAAAGCGCCCGGTACACAAAGATCTGCGATAAACTGGGATATCTGGCGGGAAGCCGGCATGGCAACATCTGCGCTCAAAAACGATGATTTTCACCAAAAACACTTGTCATACGGTCTTTCGAATCGTGAGGGTCGGACAGTTTTCCGATCTTGTCTAAACCTGATGCGTCCACAGATATTTGTATCCACAATCGCACTGGATGAGGCCGCGAGCTTGTATGGCCCCGCGCCCAAACAAATTCAGGCAGAAGAAAGCGTACCTGCCAATTTCGGTCATCAGATACCGCTAATACTCTGCCGCCTGCTCTCCAGCACTCACGTACCGTTGGATTGCAGCTTGGAGCAACTGGGTATAGATTCTTTGACGACGCTCGATCTTATTGATGAAATTCGCGCCGATAATGGGCCCACTTTTGGATTGTCGGACCTACCACCTACGTTGAGAGTGGATGAGCTAATCACGCTCGTTTCTCGCGCTACATCGGGCAGCGAGAAAGTTGATGTCCTTTATCAACTGGTATCAAACATTATTGGCAGGGATGATTTTGAAACCAAGGATAGCCTTAGCACGTTGGGCCTGGATTCGCTTCACGCTTTGGATCTCATGGACGCGATCAAGCGAGAGTTTGACGTAACGCTTTCTCTGGCTGTGTTTCATGAGGAAGAAACGCTGGATGGTCTTTTACGCAAAATCGCTGCAAGCCAATGCGAATTGAGGGAAGCAACAGACACGACGCTCAAAGTCTCAGTGGACTGTTGGCGGCAGGGCGATGGAGCACGTGCCATTTGTTTTATTCACCCCGTAGGTGGCGAAACAATTGCCTACAAGCCACTGTTCAGCCAGCTTGACGAAGAGGTGACAGTTTATGCAATCTCAGATCCCAACCTCGCTGTCGAGACAGCAGTGCAAATTGGCATTGCAGAACGCGCTGCGGCATATTTAGACGCACTCAGGCGTGAAGCGGATAGAAAAACTGCTCAGTTCGCGCTTGTCGGCTGGTCGTTTGGTGCTTGGGTTGCGCAGGAAATGTCTGTGCAGGCCGAGCAACATGGTGCCCCCTTCTCTAACCTGACGATGATTGACCCACCTGAACCAGATTGCGGATCGCGGATGGAGGACCCAAGTGAGGAGGAAATTCAGACAGCGTTCTTGTACGATTTGGCGCCTCGCCTTCAGGGACATCAGCAGAACGGCCTCACCTTGGACAACAAAGTAGCGCCGGAGCTCCAGTACCATCTCGGCAAGATTGTGAGATGTTGTAAATCAAATATGCAATCAATGCGTGGACACACTCCCAACACCCTGGATCGCACCGTAACAAGCCTCTATATCGCTGCGGAAACTGCAGAAGGGTTGCTGGTTTCGCCTATTTCTCCCGCGGACCACTTGGATAAGTGGCGAAAAAAAAGATAACGCAAATTGCATGTGCAGAGGTCCTTCCCGCAGACCATTATTCTATCATGATAGCACCACATATCGGTTTGATTGCAGGGAGCCTCTTTTCTGAAATACACAACGATATCAAGCTATTAAAGTAAACCACATGGAGAACCATTCGCGCTTTTCACCAATCTAAGACCGGCTGTGCTAAGCAAAAATGCTGCCGCTTCCCCGCAAAACTCAGGTGGAAAATTTAGTCTGATTATATGCACCATTCGCAACCTGCATGGCTAATTTGCAATCGGCATTGGCATTTTTCCAGCGCGACGGACTACGCTTCGATATCGATACAATAATGGAGGAAAAAAAATGAATATATTAGGGAGCACGATCGCTGCCATTGCGCTAACAACGACTTTAAGTGCGGCCGCTTTGGCTGAAACTTCTATCAATATCGCGTATGATGCAGATCCAGTTTCACTTGACCCACACGAGCAGCTTTCAGGCGGAACGTTGCAGTTGTCACACATGGTCTTCGATCCTTTGGTACGTTGGACCCAGGATTTGCAATTTGAGGGGCGTCTTGCTGAAAGCTGGTCCATTATTGACGAAACAACTGTGCGTTTCCAGCTGCGAAAAGGCGTATTGTTTCATAGCGGGAACGCGCTGACATCGGCCGACGTCGACTGGACGTTTGATCGACTTAAACAGAGCGACGACTTCAAAGGTATTTTCGCTCAGTTCACGGACATCGAAGTCATTGACGATTACTCATTTGACCTAAAAATGAATGAGCCGTACCCCCTAGCGCTGCACACGGCGACCTATATTTTTCCAATGGACAGCCAATTTTACACAGGCACCACCGACGACGGAAAAGACAAATCTGAGATCGTCAAACACGGCGACAGCTTTGCCTCACGTAATGTATCTGGCACCGGTCCCTTTATTGTCACCGAACGCGAACAGGGTGTGAAGGTCGTTTTTGATCGTTTCACCAATCATTGGGACAACGGTTCAGGCGGGAACGTCGACAAAATCGTCCTAACACCAATTAAGGAAGACCCAACGCGCGTTGCAGCATTATTGTCCGGTGATGTGGACTTTATTGCACCCGTATCTCCAACAGATTTGGCCCGTGTTGAAGAAAACGGTGGCACTAACCTGATCACCATGCCAGGCACGCGGATCATCACATTTCAAATGAACATGAACAGAGTTGAAGCGTTCAAAGATGCTCGCGTTCGCAAAGCAATCGATTATGCTGTTAACAATGCAGGTATCGTGGACCGTATCATGCGTGGATTTGGTACCGTTGGCGCGCAGGCAAGCCCCGCTGGTTATCTTGGTCACGATGCAGACTTGAAACCGCGTTTTGACGTTGAAAGAGCCAAAGAACTGATGGCAGAAGCCGGTTATGCTGAAGGCTTTAGCGTGACTATGATGGCACCGAACAACCGTTATGTGAACGACGACAAGATCGCACAAGCAGTTGCCTCAATGTTGAGTAAAATCAACATCAAAGTTGATCTGCAAACTATGCCAAAAGCACAGTATTGGCCCAAGTTCGATGAACGCGCAGCAGATATGATGATGATTGGTTGGCACTCAGACACCGAAGACAGTGCGAATTTTCACCAGTTCCTTACAGCCTGCCCAGACGACACAACTGGCAACGGGCAGTACAACTCAGGCAATTATTGCAATGCTGAAGCAGATGCTCTTTTGGCGGCATCTAACTCTGAAACCGACCCGGCAAAACGGGCAGAAATGTTGAAGAAGTTGGAGGGCATTTTGTACGAAGAAGCAGCCTTTATTCCGCTTCATTGGCAAAACCTTGCTTGGGGCGCTCGCAAAGGTGTTCATGCAGAGAAAATTGTTAATGCGTTGAATTTTCCATATTTCGGCGACCTAGTGGTCGAATAGATAGTTGGCCGAGGCGGGTTCCGCTCGCCTCGGTTCTAATGAGATTTGGTAATTGTCATACGGCCGTGTCGAGATGCATCGGCCAAGCTGCTTGAATGCCGAGAGCCCCACAGAAAGGGACTATTTTAATGCTAGCCTATTTGGTGAAACGCATCGTCCAAGCCATTGCCGTTATGTTGGTGATTTCGCTAGTTGGCTTTGCCATACAGGAAAATTTGGGCGACCCATTACGTGAGTTAGTCGGCCAGTCTGTTTCTGAAGAGGTGCGCAACGAATTGCGTGAAGAATTGGGTTTAAACGATAGTTTTGTCCAACAATATGGCCGGTTCTTGGGCAAGGCGCTGCAAGGTGACTTGGGAACAAGCTATTTTTTTTCAAACAACCGGCTCTTGATGTCATACTTAAAAAGTTGCCAGCGACGCTTGAATTGGTCTTCGGCGCGACACTTATCATTGTGAGCTTTCTATACCATTGGGCGTCTACACCGCTATTAAGCCAAACAGCCTGCTCAGCCGCGCTATTATGGGAATTTCGATCGTTGGCATATCTATTCCCGTATTTTTGACGGCCATTCTTATGATTTATGTGTTTTCGGTCGAGTATGGCTTTTTCCCGTCGTTCGGGCGTGGCGACGTTGTGCCTATCTTTGGATATTGGGAGACAAATTTCGCCTCAATGGATGGATTTCACCATATCATTTTACCTTCAGTCGCGTTGGCATCGATCATGCTGCCGCTATTTATCAGGTTGATAAGAGCGGAAATGATGGAAGTTTTGCAAAGCGAGTATGTAAAGTTTGCCACGGCGAAAGGCATCCATCCCTACCGTATCTATTTCGTTCATGCTCTGAAGAACACTCTATTGCCGGTCATAACAGTTGGCGGCGTGCAGATCGGGACAATGGTTGCTTATACCATTCTAACCGAGACAGTATTTCAGTGGCCGGGCATGGGTTTTATGTTTTTGGAGGCGGTAAACAGAGTGGATACCCCCCCCTTATCGTAGCTTACCTCATCGTCGTCGGATTCATTTTTGTTGTTACGAATACTATCGTTGACCTGATTTACGGCCTCGTAAACCCCCACCATAAACCTTGCGAGAATGGGTGCATGATCGACATTACAAAACACGCAGAACCAACACGGATGTCCCGAGTTTGGAACAGCGAACTTGTCTATAGTTTTCGACACAATTCCGTAGCGCTCGTATCTATGTTTGTTTTTCTGGCTATTGCATTGGCGGCAATTCTTGCCCCCATAATTGCGCCATTTAATCCATACGATCCTGCACAAATTGACATCATGAACAGTGAGTATCCGCCCATCTGGATTGATGGTGCTGATCCCGCGTTCGTCTTTGGTACCGACGATCAGGGTCGCGACTTATGGTCAACTATTTTGTATGGCACGAGACTTTCGCTACTAATCGGCCTATGCGCAGTGCTTTTACAGGCTTCATAGGTATTTCTATTGGCCTTATTGCCGGCTACGTTGGTGGACGAATTGACAATTTGCTCATGCGCTTAGCGACATTCAGCTGTCGTTTTCAACCCTTATGATTGCGATCATTTTCCTGGCAATGACACAGGCGATGTTTGGCAGTGAGACATTCAATCAGTACGCGATTTACTTTCTGATTGCGGTCATTGGAATTGCTGAATGGCCACAATATGCCAGAACAGTGAGGGCTACAGTGCTTGCTGAAAAGAAAAAGGAATATGTGGATGCGGCGCGGGTACTTGGCTTTGGTCCTTTGCGCATTATGGTTCGACACATTTTGCCAAATTCACTTTCGCCAATCTTTGTCATTTCAACAGTGCAAATTGCCAATGCCATCATATCTGAAGCGTCGCTAAGTTTTTTTTGGGTTTGGGCATGCCGCCAAACCAACCATCACTTGGCTCACTGATATCTTCTGGCTTTGACTATATCTTTTCGGGCAGTTGGTGGATTACCGCCATACCCGGAGTTGTACTCGTTGTGCTGGTGCTCGTTGTTAATCTACTCGGTGACTGGATGCGCGACGTCCTAAACCCAAAACTTTATAAAGGATAGATGCGATGTCCTTACTCTCAGTTCGAGACCTAACGGTCAAATTTGGCATGCGCAACGAAGCGGTTACCGCGCTAAGAAGGATTTCCTTCGATCTTGGTAAGGGCGAACGGTTGGGCATAGTCGGGGAAAGCGGCGCCGGCAAATCCATAACGGGTTTTTCATTGATGAATTTGTTGAGCCGGCCCGGTTTATCGACAGCGGGAAGATCCTTTTTGACGGCGAAGATGTCGCCCAAATGCGTGAAGAGCAGATGCGGAAAATTCGGGGCAATCGCATGGCCATGATTTTTCAAGATCCGATGGTTACGCTCAATCCAGTTCTAACCATTGGCCAACAAATGATCGAAACGCTCTTGGCGCATCGTAAATTAAAGTATGACGAAGCACGTCAAATTGCTGCGCTCAAACTTCGTGAGGTCTATATACCATCGCCGGAAGAGCGCCTGGAGCAATATCCACATGAATTGTCCGGCGGCATGCGTCAGCGCGTGATTATTGCTATTGCACTGTTGCTTGACCCGGACCTTATCATTGCCGACGAACCTACAACTGCCCTAGATGTAACCATTCAAGCTGACATAATGGAATTACTGCTCCAATTGTGTGAAACGAACAAAGTTGGATTGATTCTTATTACTCACGACCTCGGTGTGGTTTGCCAGATGACCGAGCGGGTCTTGGTCATGTATGCGGGTAGAATCATTGAATCGGGACGCACCAGGGAAGTAATAAACGATCCGCAGCACCCCTACACACAAGGTCTTATTTCCGCCCTGCCGCAACAAACACTGCCGGGGCAACGTCTGAAACAAATACCAGGCAACATGCCGACTTTAACGGGGATACCGACGGGATGTCCGTTTAATCCGCGCTGCGCGTTTGCGGTGGATCATTGCCGCACTACGCTTCCCGAAATTGTTCGATACGGAAATGCAGAAGTCGCTTGCCATGAAGTGAACCGCCTGCAAAATGACACTATTGGGGAAAAGAGCGCGTGAAAGAGATGAGAAGTGATCAGTCGTTGCTCGAGCTGAAAAATCTGGAGATGCGATTTGAATTGGACCGTGGTTTTCTTGAAACCATTAAGTTCAAGAAGGGCCGTTTCCTTCGCGAGAAACGCGAAGTGCACGCAGTGAACGATGTCTCGCTGGGCATTGAACGCGGCGAAGCTCTATGCGTTGTTGGAGAATCAGGATGCGGGAAATCGACTGTCGCGCGTCTAGTTGCGGGGCTATTGAAGCCAAGCTCGGGCGAAATAAATTACGAGGGACAACGCATCGACAGCATTTCACGGGCCGCGCAAAAGCCGCTGCGCAAGAAGATGCAAATGATATTTCAGAACCCTTATGCGTCGTTGAACCCCCGAATGACAATCCTGCAGGCGTTGCAGGAACCTGTGCGACATCATCATCCGAAAATGAATAAGGCCGAAATTCGCGACAAGATCGCAGATGTGATGCAGTCGGTGGGAATTGACAACAGCTGGTCTGCACGATACCCGCATGAGTTCTCCGGTGGACAAAGGCAACGTATCGCCATCGCCCGCGCCCTTATTGTTGACCCTGAGTTCATCATTGCTGACGAACCGATTTCAGCTCTGGACGTTTCGATCCAAGCGCAGGTTTTAAACCTCATGCTTGAAGCGAAGGCTGAACGCGGACTAACATACTTGTTTATCACTCATGATTTAAGTGTAGTGGAGCATTTTGGAACACGCGTCGCGGTTCTTTATTTAGGATCGATTTGTGAGATATCCGACACACGAACGTTGTTTGAAAACCCAAAGCATCCCTATACGAGGGCGCTTCTATCAGCTATTCCTCAGCTCAAAGATGACAAGCCAAACCATATTCGGCTTAGGGGAGAAATTCCAACACCAATCAATCTTCCACAAGGCTGTCCATTTGAAAGCCGGTGTGTGTTTGCCAACAGCAGATGCAAGCACGAACGTCCACGACCGATCCAACAACCCGACGGCAGCATTGCGGCATGCCACGGGATCGAAGAAGGTCGGTTAGATGACTAGCAAGACACAGCTGACCTAGGGCGGACCAAAACGTTGGATATCATTTGGCTCAAAGATTTTGAAGCGTTGACCGTGCAAAAGAATTTTCGCGGGCAGCAGACGAGCGCAATGTAAGTCAACCTGCCTTCTCGCGCCGGATCCGCGCGCTTGAGGACGAAGTTGGCGTCAAACTCATAGATCGCCAAACGCTACCGTTGTCGTTAACACCTGCAGGGCAAGTTTTCTTGTCGCAGGTGAAGATAATCCTGAACACCTATAGCGAAACCATAGAGCGTTGCCATATCATCGATGCTGCGACGGAGAATGTTATCCGTTTTGCGACAACTCAATCTCTTTATTTGACCCACTATAAGTCACATATTTCGCCATTAGTGGACCAAGTCGGGTTGGATATCGACCTAAATTCATCAGCGTGGGAAGCCGGCAAATTTGTTACTGCCCTGCAACAGAACTATTGCGATGTCATCTTGACCTATTGGCATCCCACTATGGATTTCTTGGCCCCACTTGAGGTCAGCAAATGCGACTATATCACGTTGTCGCATGATAAGTTGCTGCCGGTCACAAGTGTCGAGCAAAGTAGGCCCCAATACAACTTGGATAAAGGTCAGAATAGACCTGTCCCCCTTCTCTCTTATGGCAGCAGCTCGTCTTTGCGCCCGGTGATCGATAATATCCTCAACAGGAGGGTCGACCCTAAAACCACATTTGTTGTCAGTCAGAATGCCCTTGCAGTATCGATTAAAGCAATGATCATGAAGGGATTTGGTTTTGGCTGGCTCCCGCTGGAGCTATGCAAAGAAGAGTTAGAAGATGGCCTCTTGTCAATAATTGGCGACGGTTCTTTGTGTGAAGAGTTGGAAGTCCGTCTCTATAAAAACAAAGACAATGGCAAGCCAACTCTACGCAAACTTTGGCGCGGATTGGAACGTTGTGCGTAGGTGATACTCTCACCAAATTGGACCTGATTGATCCATCGCGCACCCTCTTTGCGCCAGTATTTTTGCTGAGGTTGCCAATGCAAAAACAGAACGGCACAACTGCATTGTTTAAGCGGCATAATGCCCACAATTCCGTGATCGTAGATCACTTTGTCTTTGCCCTCGATATCGAAATGATCGCCAGCAATCCAATTGAAAAGCTTAAAGGCATCAAAACAAAGTCAAAGCAGTTTCAATCTTGAACTGATGCCGAGATCTCCGCTTTCCTCAGCACCCATAAAGCTGGGTCCAGAGAGCGGTTGGCATTCTCCTTATCGCTTTATACTGGTCAAAGGGGCTCGGACGTTGTGAAGATGGTTGGCAGGACACCGGCAAGGGCACAATTTTGGTTGTGCAGCAGAAAACCGATGAACGACTAGAACTTCCAATACTCCCAGCACTGACTGAAGAGCTTTCAAGACTTTCACTGACACCCCGGCCTTCACATTGACGACCTAAGGAAAACCATTTTCCGCTGCCGGGTTTGGAAACTGGTTCGGAGAGGCCTGCGACAGGGCCAACTTACCACGCTGTTTTGCACTTGGGCTGAGGAAAGCCGTTGCACGTCGCTTAGCGTAGGCTGGGTGCACAAACCAACAAATAAGAGCAATTACGAGCCATCGAACTGAAGCTGAGGTGGCCCGCTATACCCGAGCAGCCTCACAGAAGACGCTAGCTGAGCATGCATATGAAATGCTCTCAAACAACAGCAAATCACTAGAAAATGTCTAACCCTATAAACCGGTTAGACAAAAGAAAGGATAAACCTATGAAATATAGAAAAAAAACTCAAAAGGAATGGCGGAGAGGAAGGGATTCGAACCTCGAGACAGTTACCCGCCTACGCCCTTAGCAGGGGCGCGCCTTCGACCACTCGGCCACCTCTCCACGGGCGCTTAAATCTCAATCCGACTTGCAAATCAAGTCTAACGTCATATTTTTATGCGAATTCTGTTCAATTATTTTCGCGCGTTGCAATTTGCGCGATGCGTTCGCATATCAATTGACAATAGGATTGCGGTTCTTAGTGAATTGTCAGGCAGAAGCGTAGCATGCATTTCTAGGCCAAAATGGGCACTTCGAGGGATGAGGGAAGAACGGTGTTTGGTGAATTTCCACGAACAAAACTTTTGACTATCTGTTTGTTGATGTTGGCACTCTTTCCAACATCCGCCGCGCTAGCAGATGATCCGACAGGAGTTTGGCTTACCAATGACAAAGCCGAGATCACTATCGAAAGATGCGGTGCTGATTTTTGCGTCATCGTTTCCAAACCAGCCAAGCCAGGATTGAAAGACATTCGCAACCCTGACCCGGAATTGAACGGTCAGCCGATACTTGGCATGCCTTTATTGCGCGTGAGCCATGTCGGTGGTCAAAATAGAATGACGGGCGAGTTGTACAATCCGTTCGATGGCAAAATGTATCAAGGTAGTCTTGAGCTAATAGGCGAGAATGAACTTCGCGTACGCGGGTGTGTGTTGAAAGTGATCTGCCTGCATGAGGATTGGGTCAGAATCGGCTCCTGACCCAATCGCCTGCAGCACTAGCGCTGACCGAACAGCAC
>LLEQ01000074.1_pt1 | contig 10927 bp, 15 predicted proteins | sample 595901 | NCBI WGS metagenome assembly LLEQ01 (sample SAMN02919317, study PRJNA255460) | bioreactor metagenome | biome: chemostat; feature: culture 2012_25.3; material: sediment; isolation source: day86 25degC chemostat 2012 inoculated with Wadden Sea sediment taken from... | place: Germany: Bremen ... | reverse complement strand
AAACAACAGCAACAGCATCATCACGGCCATGGCTGTGAACTGATTGAAGGATATCGACGAGATCAATTCAAGCACACCGCTGGTTGCCCCGGAAATCTGCAAGACCTGCGCAAAGGTCATCGACCCGGCAATGATGAACAGCAACATGACATTGATCTTCGCCGTTTCGCGCAGCGCCTCGCGCAGGGCGGTCCAATTCAAACGCCGATAGGCCGCGCTGACCGCCACCGCCGCGATGCAGCCCAGGGCGGCGGCCTCTTCCGGTGCGGCGATGCGGAAAAAGATCGACCCGACCACGACGGCAAAAATGGTGAAAAGCGGCAAGACATCCACAAACAGGGGCCGCCAGCGTTCCCAACCCTTGAGGCGTTCCTCTTCGAATTTCGGTGCCAACGACGGGTTGAGCCGACAACGCACCACCACATAAAGCACGAACAGCACCAGCATGAGCACACCGGGAATGACCCCCGCCAACAGCAGGTCAGTGATCGAGCGTTCCGCCAGACTGGCGAGCAGCACCGCGAGCGAAGACGGCGGAATCAGCATGGCGATACCGCCCACCGCCATGATTGGCCCCAAAGCCAGCGTCGGGTGATACCCCCCCGTTTCAGCATGTCCGGCAGCAGCAGGTTGCCCAACACGGCCGTATTAGCGATGGTCGACCCCGACAGCGACGAAAACACCGACCCGCCCGCAATCGACACGATCGACAAACGCCCCCGGCACGCCTGAAATCAGCTTGTCGATGGCATTGATCGAGCGGAAAGCGACCCCGGTCTGAAACAAAATCTCGCCCATCAGGATGAACAGAGCGACCGGCACGAGGCTGAATTGCGCGATAGACAGCGCATATTCGATCGGCATCAGGCTCAGCCCGATTTCGCCGCGCATGAAATACCACGCCCCGGCGATGTTGGCGGCGAAAAAGGCGAATGCCACCGGCAGACCGAGAATGAGAAGCCCAACGGCCCCCCCAAGAAGCAGGGCAAGCGCCCAATACCATTCCATGATCATGCTCAGATCCCCCCGGTGGTGTGCTGGCCCGGCTCAAACGCGTTGCCGCCCCTGAGCATGCGTGAGACAAATTCCAGCGACAGCAGTGCAAAACTGACGACGAAAACCGTCAGCAGCCACCATTCCGGCATGGTGTAGTATTTCATCAGCATCGACTGGAACGCATAGGCGAATTTCAGGTTGATGCCGCCAAACCACAGCAGGATCAAACAGATCGAAAGCCCCGCCAGATTGAGCAGTTGATCAAGCTTTTTGCCCACCGCAGTAGGCAGCGCGCCAATCAACAGATCGACTCTGACATGCGCGCCAATCCGCAACGCCCAAGGCGCCGACAGAAAGACCCCGGCGAACATGACATATTCAATGATTTCCTGCACACCGGGAAGGTTCCCGATGCTGAACAACCGCAAAAACAGGTCCAGCGAAATGGTGACGGCGAACAGCCCGATACTGATCCCGACCGCGGTTCCCAGATGGTAATAGAAATGCCCCATAAGCGCATCGAAACGTCTAAATCCGTTCATTCGACTTCCTAATTTCTGCAAGTGACGCAAACGGGCGGCCCAAACACGGGGCCGCCCGCAAAGCTGTCTTATTCTGTGACGAAATATTCGCGCAGTTTCGGCCCATGTTCCGGGCTAACCGCGTTGACACCGGCCCAACCCGCCTCGCGCGCGGCACTAAGCCATGCGTCACGGTCGGCACCGGTGAATTCGATCACTTCAAAGCCGTCTTCAACTTGCTTGGCCGCGACCTTTTTATTGAGCGCCGGATCATTGGCAATCGCGTCCAGCTCAAGGTTCAAAGCAACTTCCGAAATCAGCGCCCGCGCCTCATCAGACAGACCATCCCAGGCGCGCTTGTTGGACATGATGACCAGATCGACATCATAGAATCCCGCTCGACCCGGTATTTGGTCACGGTTTCCCAACCCGGCTGATGGCCCAGAACCGGCCAACCATAGCCTTTGACCGTGCCGTTTTCCATCAGCGTGAAAATATCGGAAATGCCGGTATCCTGTGTCGTTGCGCCAAGTGATTTGAAAAAGTTGGTATAGGTCGGCGCGGTCCGCAGATGCAGCCCACTCAGGTCCGGCTTGTCGATCGCATGGTCAGGAGCAAGGAAAAGATAGAAGTTGGTGCCAAAGTGGTGGCGCGACAGAACTTCAAGGTTCTTGGCGTTGTGCAGCTTGTTCATATAGTCCCAACCGCCATTCTCGCGAATTTCGGTGGGCGTGTTTTCCAACAGCTTCCAGGCGTCCGCTTCTGGCACGGTGTTCTGGTAGTAAGATCCGGTGCAGGAATTCAGATCGTAAACGCCCTGCGCCACTTTCTGAACCACGGTGAGCTGGCTGCCGATTGCGGGCGCACCCCCAACATAATTGATATGCACAATACCAGCGCCACGTTCGTTGACTTCTTCGACCAGGCTTTCAAAGCGTTTTGAGAAAAATGATCCTTGTGGAAAACAGCTGGCGGCTTGCAATTGAGCTTCCTGCGCGCTGACGACTTGCGCGCCAATTCCGGTAAAGGTCGCGAATGCAGCAAACGCGGTTACGAGTCTTTTCATTGTGGTCTCCTCCTGTGTTTGAACGCACTTCTCTGGCGCGTTCTCTAAACCGCCCGACGGGCGGAATGACTATTTCGGCGCAGGTCTGATTTCAGGCCTGATACCTCTCTGACGCCGGGTATTGTGGTCTCCCCACCAACGCCCATTGTTTCATGCTGGAGCCGGTTCAGCTATAAATGAATCGATTGTTTTCAGCGCCCCTCCAAGCGCGGTCCTTCGGGGGTCTTGAAGCGCGGCATCAATCAAACGCCGCGTCCAATCGGCGGCGTCGCCGCGCCCTTCCAGAAGGGCTGCACCTGCCATCACCCGATCAAATTTCGACAACCCGCGCTCATGCGTGTCGCTGTATCCCTTGATCAAACGACGCACGCGCAGGGTCTCAACCGCCAGCGCATAATCCCGGCCAAGCCGCGCCTGCGCTGTTTCAAGCCACGCATCAACATGCGCCATTTCGCGGGTATGGCGCAGCAATGCACGACGCCAACGGCGCAGCCCGGCCACCAAATAAAGCGATAGAAAGCCGCCGACCCGGTCGGTGCGGATATGACGCCCCCGGTTGAACAGCCGATCAATCAGCCTCACAGCCCAATCGCGCCGCTCAACACCGCGCCCGATGCGTGCGGGCATCAGGCTGATGATTTCGGCTGCACCGGGATGGGTGTATTCCGTGACCCGAACAAGATGTGCCTCCCCTGCGCCCACTTCACCGGCAATCCGCCCCATACGGCCCCGGCTGGTCTTGGCGTCTGCCACCCGGATAATATCATCATAAGCCATCGCATTGGCGAGATATTTTGCGGTGGTGAGCGTGAACGCAAATTCCTGTGCTTCGCCCCCCGCCTGCCTGTCCGCGCGCGCCGCACTTTCAAGCCGTTCGAGATACTCGGCCCCATATCGCAGGTCCTGAAACTTCACGACCTTGATGAGACCGACCATCGCAGTTTCATGCACAGGCGAGGGTAGGGCAGACACACGCCCTTCCAGATCCGCCCAATCCCGCAGCAACCGCTCTGGCCCCTCCGGCCCACGCGCTTCGGGTTCTACAGGCTCCGCCACATCGGGGGTGGTGGCAACCTGCGGACCGCTTGCAATCACATAAGCTCGCTCAAACGCTGCAAGGCTTGGCCCGACCCCACGCCCCGAGGCACGCACCGTCTCACGGTAGGTTTCTACCGCAAAGGGCAGGGCACCTGACCCCGCCAGCGCCCCGAAAAGCGCCGCAGAAATCACCGTGCCTTCTTCGTCCGCGATCGTCATCATATCAAAGGCGACAAGATCCTCACAAAGCCCGCCCAGCGCCTCCAAGACGGTGCCCGCATCGGCCGTTCCGTCACCCGGCACCATCTTTTCTTGCGTCGAAAGCAGTCGATGCGTCGATGCAATGACCCTGGTTTGTCCGGGGGTGATAAACTGGCGCATCACGCCACGCCCGGCCTCCATCAACTCCGCCGCAAGCAGAATATCCACATCGCCCTCGGACGGCGCCAGCGAGAAAACCGGCTGGCGGTCAGAATGCGCCAACATCTCAACATAGTTGATAGTCGAGCCGGTGCGCTGTGCCACGCCGGCGACCGATGTTGCCTGCACGTCAAAACCGTTGCGCTCGGCCAGATCTATGATCCACCCGTTCAGCACTCCGCCGCCCTGACCACCCACGGCCAGAACCGCCAGTTTGATGATCTGGCTCAACCCGGCATCCGGCACGCCTGCCGCTTTATCGCTCAAAAGATCTTTCATGCCTTGCCCCAAGTCAGCCGCCGCGCATCGCGTTGTCGTTGCAGCCAACCAATGACCGCGCGCCGCCGCCGATCAAACCAACGCTCGCTCTGGCTCGGATTATGGATCAGATCGGCGCGATAGAACGATGGCACAACACCGCCTTGTCGGCCACTTCGCCACAGTTGCCACAGCCCACACAGCTCTGGTCGATAAAGGCGACCGGATCGTCGCGCAGCGGATCATCCGGCATTTTCAGCGTGAGCGACGGACACCCCCGACAACCGCATGCAAGCGTGATCGCCTGTGCAGATTTCCTCATCGACACCGAATTTCGGCTTTTCGACGCGGCGCCCTTCCTTGATCGCCTGCGCCATCTGCGGGCGTTCCCGGCGTTGCCGGTTCAACATGCATTCCGACGAGGCAACAATCACCTTGGGGCCTTTGTGCTCAGTGGTCAGCGCCTCGGTGATCGTGTCATACATCTTGCCAACATCATAAGTTCGATCAATCTGACGAACCCATTCGACCCCGACCCCTTCCAGCGCCTTCTTGATCGGATGCTGTGTGGATTTGGTCGCGTTATTCGCCCGGCTCGACGGGTTGTCCTGCCCGCCTGTGGCCGCCGCATAGAAGTTGTCGACAATGACCGTGACGCCGTCGGATTTGTTGAAAACCGCGTTGGTGATCGACGAATTCAACCCGTTATGCCAGAACCCGCCATCCCCAATGAACGAAATCGCACGCTTCTCGCCGCCCCCATCAAAGGCGGCGTTTGACGCACCGCCCAACCCGAACCCCATGGTCGTTCCGCCGATCTCAAATGGTGGCATGGTCGAGAACAGATGACACCCGATATCGCTGGCAATCTGATGCTTGCCACGCTCTTGCTCAACCAGCTTCATCGCGGCAAAGATCGGGCGTTCCGGACAGCCTGTGCAAAAAACTCGGCGGGCGCGGCGGCACTACCTTGGACAGATCCGGCAGCACTGGAGCACTATCTTTGTTGGGCGCGCGCACGGCATCAGGGAGCAACTCGGGCGCATGTTCCATCAGGTAGGTCTCAAGACTGTCCAACATGACCTGCCCGGTCAATTCGCCAACTTCCGGCACAATTCCCTTGCCCTCCAACCGCGTTGGATTGGCGGATTTGTGCAGCAACGAACGCAACGTTTGCTCCATGAAGGCCGGTGTGCCTTCCTCGATCAGAAGCACGCTGTCCTTGCCCTCACAAAACGCAAAAAAAACTCGTCTTCGACCACCGGCCAACAGACGTTCATGATATAAAGCGGCACGTCCGTGTCGCCAAATACATTGGCCAGCCCCAGCCGTTGCAACGCCCGGATGACACCGTTGTACATACCCCCCGGAAGCACGATGCCGACCTTGCCGTCCGTTGGCCCGAACACCTCATTAAGAGCGTTGTCGCGGATATAGCTCAGCGCAGCTGGCAGCCGCTTTTCCACCTTTTCCTTTTCGTGGCGAAACGCAAAGGGCGGCAAGACGATACGCGATGTATCGCGCCGGGGATCGGCCAGCGCATCGCGCACCGTCAACGGCGGCGGCACGTTGTCGCGCGCCTCAAACGCCCCATGAACATGACAGGCGCGGATCCGCACCAGCATCATCACCGGCGTGTTCGAAGCTTCGCTAAGCTCAAACCCATGGCGGATGGATTGCGTGATCGAGGGCAGGTTGGGGCGCGGATCAAGCAGCCAGACCGTCGATTTCATCGCGAATGCGTGGCTGCGCTCCTGCATGATCGACGAGCCTTCGCCATAGTCTTCGCCGACAATGATCAACGCCCCGCCCGTCACACCCGCCGACGCCAGATTCGCCAGGGCATCCGAGGCGACATTGACCCCGACCGGCCCCTTATAGGTCACCGCGCCCCGGATCGGGTAATGCACCGACGCCGCCAGCATGGCCGTCGCGGCGGCTTCCGATGCGTTGGCTTCAAAGCGCACGCCAAGTTCCTGAAGTATCTCCTCGGCATCCGACAGAACATCCATCAGATGGCTGATCGGCGCCCCTTGATAACCGCCAACATATCCGACGCCGTTTTCAAGCAGGGCTTTGGTGATCGCAAGAATGCCTTCGCCGCGAAACACGTCGCCTGTCCCGATCCGAAGCTGCTGCACCTCGCGTTTGAATGATCGTTCTGCCACGCCCCGCGTCCAGTCCTGTCAGTGTCTACAGGGTCGGCCCAACGGCCACCACATCGCCAAAGCAGCAGCACCCGCCTTGATGTTGCGGCTCGACCCGATCTGCAAACCGGTTGTCATTTGTATTCGTCTCACGTTTCGCGCCGACCTCCACCACCACGGCCGATAATTCGGAACTGCAAGCTTGTCTCATGCCGCTTCACCGGCCTCGCCCGGTCCCGCATCCAAGGCAGATTCTGACGACAGATTAGTCATAGCGGAATTATATTCATTTGCATATGTTTTTTTTCGCGCACCCCCGGAATCAACCCACCGGTTCACCGCGCAGCATAGCATGCATGCACGATCCGGCCGCCCGGTTTTGCCCGCCAAAGGCGGCGATAAGTCTTTCGCAGGTTGAATTACGCGCCGCCTCAGTATTCCTCTGACCGGAAATATCCCCCGCCGGAGGCATCGAATCTCTTTTGCCGCGCGCTCGCGCAGACACCACCCTTAACATATTCAGAAAATATGTTGCGTCTTTCAAACCAGTGCCCATAATTGCCCCCCCATTGAGAGAGGCCTGCCATGACATTGATCCGACCAACCCGCCGCGAGATACTGAAACTTGCCGCCATCGCACCGGGCTTTGCGCTCCCGGCCATGGCGCGTGCCGATCTCGGCGCGCCAAGCCGTGAAAACCCCCCCGGTCATTTCCACTTCTCGCTCGGCGAAGCGAAGATGACCGTGATTTCGGATGGCTTCTTCAACCAGCCGATCAGCGACATTGCAGTGAACGCCGACCGCGCCGAGGTCGAGGCCGCCATTGCCCGCCATTTCCTGTCAAAAGAAGCCAATTACGCCCATACCAACCACCTTTTGGTTGAACTCGGCGATGCCAGGGTGCTGGTTGATGTTGGCTCCGGCTCGCGGTTCTTTGACACCGCCGGGCGGCTTCTGACCAATATGGAGGCCGCCGGGATCGACCCCGACTCGATCACCCATGTCTTCATCACCCATGCCCACCCCGATCACATCTGGGGCATCCGCGATGATTTCGACGAACCGATCTTTCCGGACGCCGAATACATCATCGGCGAGGTCGAACATGGCTACTGGATGAAGGACGGTCTGGCCAATGCCGTCGCGCCCGAGGATCAACAATTCGTTGTCGGTGCGGTCAATTCGATCAATGTCGAAGGTGTGGAATGGACATGGTGCAGGACGGCGCAGAAATCGCCCCCGGCATTTCGGTGATGAACAGCTTCGGCCACACCGCCGGGCATATGAGCCTGCGGGTTGAATCGAACGGCAAGCAACTCCTTGCCATTGGCGATGCTATTGCCCAGACATGGATGAATTTCGCCCATCCCGACTGGTACAACGATATCGACGCCGACCCGGTTCAAACCGTGGTCAGCCGTAACGCGATCCTCGATATGGCTTCCGCCGATGGCATTGCCCTTTTGGGCTATCACTTTCCCTTCCCCGGCGTCGGCCATGTTCTGCGCGAGGGGGACAGCTTCCGCTTTGTTCCTGCGCTCTGGCAGTTTGGTGGCTGAACACCCGCCATGACGCCGCGAAGCTCTGGTCTTCGCGCGCGCCCTACGATATGTGGCGCGCACGATAAGGGGAATGCGATGTCCACAGCCTATGACACGCCCGGCAGCATTGAGTCCGCTCTGCGCGACGCAATCACGCCGATCGAAGAAATCATTGCCGATGCGGCACAAGGCAAGATGTATATTCTTGTCGATCATGAAGATCGCGAGAATGAAGGCGATCTTATCATCCCGCTGAATTCGCCACTGCCGATGCGGTCAATTTCATGGCCACACATGGTCGCGGGCTGATCTGCCTGCCGATGACGGCCGAGCGGGTCGACAGGCTCGGATTGCCGATGATGGCAGTCAACAATTCCAGCCGCATGGAAACCCCCTTCACCGTTTCAATCGAGGCGCGCGAAGGCGTGACCACCGGCATTTCCGCCCCTGACCGTGCGCTCACCATCGCCACTGCGATCAATGAGCAGAACACGATGGCGGCACTCTCCACTCCCGGCCATGTCTTTCCCTTGCGCGCTCGCGCTGGTGGCGTGTTGGCGCGCGCGGGTCATACCGAGGCATCGGTTGATATTTCCCGGCTGGCAGGCCTGAAACCTGCCGCGTGATCTGCGAGATCATGAAAGAGGACGGCGAAATGGCGCGGCTCCCCGATCTGGTGGACTTCGCCAAGACGCACAACCTCAAGATCGGCACGATTTCCGATCTCATCGCCTATCGCCACAAACACGACAACCTCGTGACCGAGACCCGCTCAAGAACCGTGCACTCGGAACATGGCGGCGAATGGCTGATGCGGGTCTTCGCCGATCAGATCACCGGAACCGAACATATTGCGCTGATCAAGGGCGATATTTCCGGCCCCGCGCCAGTGCTTGTGCGCGCCCATGCGCTCAATGAGCTGGAAGATGTGCTCGGCCTCGGGGATGAACCGTCGCAAACCGTACCCCATGCCATGAAGATCATCGCCGAGGAAGGCCGCGGCGCCGTGCTGCTGTTTCGTGAACCGCATCCAAAGCTTGATTTCGGCGATGAGGATGACGCCCCCAAGATCGTCAAACGCACCGGCCTCGGATCCCAGATCATGGCCACACTGGGCATGTCGGAAATGATCCTTTTGACCGACTCGCCCCGCACGCGCTATCTCGGAATTGAAGCCTATGGGCTCTCCATCATCGGCACCCGTCCGATTCATCAGAAAGACTGATCCATGGCTGAATCCCACTATACCCTGCCCAGAGTGAAACTGGACAAACCGACGAAACTGCTGATCGTCACCGCGCCATTCTATCGTGATATCGCCGACAACCTGATCAAGGGTGCCGTGGCCGAGATAGAAGCAAGCGGCGCGACTTATGAAGCCATCGAAGTCCCCGGCGCGCTGGAAATTCCCACCGCCATCGGCATCGCCGAGCGGATGTCGAATTTTGACGGTTACGTCGCGCTGGGCTGTGTCATTCGCGGTGAAACCACGCATTATGAAACGGTCTGCAACGACTCCTCGCGCGCGCTCACCATGATGGGCCTTCAGGGGCTTTGCATCGGTAATGGCATCCTCACCGTCGAAAACACAAAACAGGCGGAAGTGCGCGCCGATCCCGCCGAAATGAACAAGGGCGCAGGTGCCGCCGCTGCCGCCTTGCATCTCATCGCGCTTGCCCGTAAGTGGGGCGGCGCGCGAAAAGGGGTAGGTTTCCTCCCCGACAGCGAAAACTACCAGATCGCTGGCGAACTCAAGGACAACCCCTCGGCATGACCCTCTCGGGCAACCAGAAACGCAAGATGAAATCCGCCGCCCGGCTCTATGCCGTGCAGGCGCTGTTTCAGATGGAGCATTCCAGCCAGACGCTGGAAGCCGTGGCGAGCGAATTTGAAGATCACCGTTTCGGCGCCACCTATGATGGCGAAGAAATGGCCGAAGGCGATTCTGTGCATTTTCGCCGCGTGTTGGAAGATGCCGTGAATCATCAGGCCTTGATTGATCAGATGACCGACCGCGCCCTCGTGGCGAAATGGCCGATCGCGCGGATTGATCCGACCTTGCGCGCACTGTTTCGCGCAGCCGGGGCCGAGATGACCAAATCTGACACGCCGCCCAAGGTGGTGATCAACGAATATGTCGATGTCGCCCGCGCCTTCTTTCCTGAAAGCAAAGAGCCGCAATTCGTCAACGCCGTGCTCGACCACATGGCGCGCGAAGCCAAACCCGACGCATTCTGACAGACCAAACCGGAAGTTCGCTACAAAATCGTCTGCTCCGGGATTTGCGCCCGTAGTTCAGTTGATCCGTGCCACCACATAATCAGCTATATCGCGCAGCATGTCGCGCACATCGTGCTCGGGCATCAACTCCAATGCCGCCTTGGCCTTCGCAGCCCAGCCCAGCGCGTCGCTTCGGGTCGCCTCCAGCGCGCCATGCTTGTGCAAAAGCGCCATCGCGTGTTCCAGATCCCCCTCGCGCTGATCGCCCTTCTCAAAGGTCCGGCTCCAGAAGGCCCGCTCCTTTGCGTCTGCCTTGGCCACCGCCTTGATCACCGGCAGGGTCAGCTTGCGCTCGCGAAAATCATCGCCCAGATTTTTGCCCGTCGCTTTTGTATCCCCGGCATAATCCAGAAGATCATCGACAATCTGAAACGCGATTCCCAACGCATCGCCATAATCAAACAGCGCCTGCACCTGCGCCTCGGGCGCGCCGGCAATCACGCCACCCACCTGTGTTGCAGCTGAAAACAGCGCCGCCGTCTTGCCCCCCCGCACCACCTGCAAATAAATTGCTTCGTCAGTGCGCAAATCCTGCGCCGCGGTCAGTTGCAAAACCTCGCCTTCCGCAATCGTGGCCGACGCATTGGCCAGAATGTCCAGCACCCTGAGGTTGCCGGTCTCCACCATCAACTGGAAACTGCGCGAGAACAGGTAATCCCC
>LLEQ01000073.1_pt1 | contig 10938 bp, 17 predicted proteins | sample 595901 | NCBI WGS metagenome assembly LLEQ01 (sample SAMN02919317, study PRJNA255460) | bioreactor metagenome | biome: chemostat; feature: culture 2012_25.3; material: sediment; isolation source: day86 25degC chemostat 2012 inoculated with Wadden Sea sediment taken from... | place: Germany: Bremen ... | reverse complement strand
CTCAAGGACGCGGGCCTGACGGGGGGGTAGGAGCCCCCCCAGCGGTGCCAGCTTGCGGCGCAGATCCGCCTCAATGAGGTCGGCGCTGTGCAGGAGCCCGTGAAAATTGTGATCCTCAGTTTGCATATTAACAGTTAGTATATTATACGTCTTGCAACAGCAAGCCTTAAACGATCAGATTCGTCCATTCAGGAGGCCTACCATGTACTGGGACTCATCCAGATTTTTCCTTCCCTCTCTGCTCGTGAGCGCCGACGCTGCCGCGTTCCGCCTGTGCGCGCAATCGGGCCGGGCGCGCCGATACGATGGCCAGTTCTGACATCGCCAGGAGTCCGTTGAGGCAGATCAGGGACAGCACGAGGGCGATTTCGATGATCATTGACTGGGTTCCTAGCTTGCCTGTTTGTCTTCTGTGTCGATGGGCGGAATCTCGGTTCGTTCTTCCTCTGGCGCGCCGCAGAGAAGATCGACGGCGCGGTCGGCTGCATCCTGGAAGGGTTCAAGCACCATGTCTGCGCCTGAGGCGATGAGTTCCTCGGTGTCTTTTGGATGATGGGAGGTGACTGCGACACGACCGCGGAAGCCCGACGTTCGCGTGAGTTGTATCAGCGTCGTGCGCGTATCCTCGTGGCTAAGGTCGGTCGGCAGGGGCGGAACGGTCGAGACGACCCATTCGGCCCGCGCAAGCGGTAGCTCGGCCACGAACTCGGGGTCGGTGGCGTCGCCAAACTCGGTTTCAAGGTCAAGCGCGCGCCAGCGCCGCACCGCCAGCGGGTTGAAATCGACCCCCCCCAGCACCTTGATGCCTCTTTTTTTTGCAGTCGCATCCCGATCGCCGTGCTAAAGCGCCCGAGCCCGAAGATGATCACCTTGTATCCCTCGTCACAATGCGCTGCGGCTTCGAACGGCTCGCGTGGGGTGCCGTTACGCTCGAAGAAACCGAGAAGCGGTTCGAAAATAGAATACAGCCGATGCGAAAAGGTGATCATGTAGGTCGAAGCCGCGATGGTCACCAGCCCGACCATTGTGACAAGGCCGAGCGCGTCCTCTTGCACGTGGCCGAGCGAAACGCCCATCGCCACGAAGATCAGGGAAAACTCGCTGATCTGGGCCACCGTCAGGCCGGCGAGGAAACCCGTGCGCATGCGATAGCCCATGCCCCCATAATCGCCAGAACGATCAGCGGGTTGCCGATCAAGACGAAGAGCGAGAAGATGATGGCGCCGCTTACATGTGTCCCCAGTAGCGACAGATCGAGCGCCGAGCCGAGCGCGATGAAGAAGAAGAGCAGCAGGAAATCCCGCAGTGGCGCCAGCCGGGCCGCGATCGTCTCGCGGTAGGGGCTCGAAGCAAGTGCGACACCGGCCAGCAGCCCGCCGACCTCCTTGCCCAGCCCGACGAGATCGCCCGCCGCGGCGAACATTGCAGCCATGGCGATGGCAAAGATCACCAGGAGTTCGGGGCACGCGCCAGCCGTTCGGTCAACGGATTGGCAACATAGCGCACGAACAGGACGACCACCGCCACCATGGCGACGCCCGCGCCCAACACCATGGGCACCGAACCGCCGCTATGACCACTATCCCCGGCCGCGCCGATCCCGATGGCGGACAACACGATCATCGCCAGAACGACGACAAGATCCTGAACGATCAGGAAGCCAAGCGCGATCTGGCCATGCAGGCTGTCGATTTCGCGCTTGTCCGACAGAAGTTTCACGATGATGATGGTTGATGAAAAGGTCAGCGCCACGGCGACATAAAGGCTGGTGACATGCCCCAGCCCCAGCGCGAGCCCGATCAGGTAGCCAAAGACCGAAGTGAAGGCGACCTGTCCCAATCCCGTCAGCAGAGAGACGGCCCCGAGCGAGCGGATAAGCTTCACGTCAAGCTTGATGCCGACGAGGAACAGCAGCACGGCGATGCCGAGTTCGGACAGCAGATCAATTTGGGCGTCGGAACGCACGACATCAAGAGCGGATGGCCCGGCGATCAGGCCGACGGCAATGAAGCTCACGATCAGCGGCTGGCGCAGCAGGATGCCGAGCAGACCGATGGCCGCTGCCATCACAAGCAGGATGGCAACCTCGGCAAAGGGGGGTGTGGAGCAGGGCATCGGTCATGACTTGCTTTCGTGTTCGGAATCTCGGTCCTGGCTGATTTCGTTCTCTTGCGCGCCGGACGTCTTGGCGCGTGTGGAATGGTTGGACAGGAAAATCTCCAGATCGCTGTCGGCGATCCGCCATCCCTTGCCAATCTCGAATGCGCGCAACTCGCCATCCTTGATCCAGCCGCGTACCGTGGCTTCGCTCACCTTGAGGAGGTCTGCGACCTCCTTTACCGTTTGATATTGTTCACGCTTCATCGCAGATATCGCTAATGCCTGTTTGGTGCAATATAGTCCAGTATATGGATGTTTGGTTCATTTGGGTTGATTTGCGTCAAATGCAATTTCAACATGACATGATTGAGTGAACCTTCAGAATCGACTCTGCAATTGGGAGGCCGACATGAAGAAGATCATGCTTGCCACGGACTTTTCCGAACGGTCGGACCGTGCGCTCAGGCGTGCGACGTTGCTTGCCCGGCAGTTTGAGGCCGCGCTTTTGATCGTCCATGTCGTTGACGACGACCAGCCGCGCCGCATCGTCGAAAGCGAGCGTGACGTGGCCTCCACTCTCCTGCGAGAGTTGCGGGACACGGTGCAGGATATCGATGGGATCCCCCCCTGCGAGACCCGCGTCGAGCTGGCTGATCCCTTTGTTGGCATCGCGCGGGCAGTTGAAGAGGTGGCGCCCGACCTCCTTGTCATCGGCCCGCATCGCCGCCAGGCGCTGCGCGATGTGTTCGACGGCACCACCGCGGAACGCACGATCCGTTCCGTGACCTGTCCAGTTCTCATGGTCAATGCGCCACCCGTCGGGCCCTATGGCCACGTCATGTTGACCACGGATTTTTCCGAGGGTTCCAAACGTGCGGCAAAAACCTGTATCGGCCTTGGGATCGCCCGCGACGCCAGGCCACCATGCTGCATGTCTTTGACGCTCCGGCAGTCCATCTGGCGATGAGTCACACGGTACCTATCGACGAGCGACAGGCCTATATCGACGACGAACGAAAAGAGGCATCCCGCAACCTTGCAGCCTTCTTGAAAGCGCTCGATTGGCAATCGCTTCGCCCCGATGTTCGCCAGGTGCGGAACTCTAGGCCGAGGATATTCTTGCGGCGGCACGGGACGCATCGGCAGACCTCGTGGTTATTGGAACCCACGGAAGAGGGAACCTTGCCAAGCTCTTTCTCGGGAGCGTCGCCGAAGCCGTGTTGCGCAGGGCAGATCGTGATGTTCTTGCCATTCCTCCGGTGATCAGGGCCTGATTGACCCCCCGACGCGCGTGTGGCGATGCGACGCGGATTCCTCTATCTGGTTGCGATCCGTTCCCCGACGAGGCATTATCGTGACTGATCACGCCGTCACCAACTTTTGGGCACAGCTCATTGAGGTCTGACACCACCGAAAAACTGTCTATAATTCTGGCGGCACAGCCGTGTCCCCCTCAGCAGGAGGCCTCCCAATGCATTTTGGTCTGACCGAAGAACAAGAAATGATCGTTTCAACCGTGCGTTCATTTGTGGAAAACGAAATTTACCCGCATGAGGCAGAGGTTGAACGGACAGGTGAAGTTCCCAAAGAAATTGCCGCTGCGATCAAGCAAAAGACGCTCGATCTTGGGTTTTATGCCTGTAATTTCCCGGAAGAGGTTGGTGGAGCTGGTCTGTCGCATCTTGAATTTGCGCTTGTGGAGCGCGAATTGGGTCGTGGTTCCATGGCATTGAACCATTTTTTTTCGGGCGGCCGCAAAACATCCTGATGGCTTGCGTGGGCGATCAGATCGAACGCTATCTTGCTCCGGCGGTTCGCGGCGAAAGAATGGATGCGCTTGCGATGACCGAACCTGATGCTGGGTCCGACGTGCGCGGTATGAAATGTTCGGCCAAACGTGACGGCGGTGACTGGGTTGTGAATGGGACAAAGCACTTTATCTCTGGCGCCGATCACGCTGATTTCATTATTGTTTTTGTCGCGACCGGCGAAGACGACACGCCGCGCGGCCCGAAAAAAAACGGATCACGACATTCCTGGTCGATCGCGGTACGCCCGGCTTTACGATCCGCGATGGCTACAGGTCTGTTTCGCACCGTGGCTACAAGAACATGATCCTCGAATTCGACAATTGCCGTCTGCCAGATGCGCAAGTGCTGGGCGAAGTGGATGGAGGCTTTGCCGTTATGAATGAATGGCTTTACGCCACACGGATCACGGTTGCCACAATGTCTGTCGGACGTGCGCGGCGTTGTTTTGACATGGCGTTGAACTATGCGGCTGAACGCAAGCAGTTCGGCCAGCAGATTGGTAAAAATCAGGGGATCAGTTTTCAAATTGCCGATATGATTACGGAAATTGACGCGGCCGATCATCTAACGCTCGCCGCTGCGTGGCGGTTGGATCAGGGTCTGCCTGCAAATCGTGAGATCGCCAGTGCGAAGCTTTACGCGTCTGAAATGTTGGCGCGTGTCACGGACACTTCGCTACAGATCTTTGGGGGCATGGGCTTGATGGACGATTTCCCGATTGAGCGGTTCTGGCGTGATGCGCGGGTCGAACGTATTTGGGATGGGACATCTGAAATCCAGCGTCATATCATCAGCCGCGAGTTGCTGCGTCCGCTTGGCGCATAGGACTGCATGATGAGCGATCTCGAACGTCTTCTTCGCCCGAAGTCCATTGCTGTCGTTGGCGGCGGTGCTTGGTGCGAAGCCGTCGTCAGGCAAAACCAAAAGATTGGGTTTGCCGGTGAAATTTGGCCCGTGCATCCCGATAAGAAAATGGTCATGGGACTGCCTGCGTTCAAAAGCCTCGCGCATCTGCCAGGCGCGCCTGATGCGACATTTGTCGGGGTGAACCGAAACGCCACGATTGACCTTGTGGGCGAACTGCAGGCGATGGGGGCGGGTGGTGCAGTGTGTTTTGCCAGTGGGTTCAAAGAAACTGGTGATGGTGAGTTCATAAACGATCAACTACTGGCAGCGGCGGGTGACATGCCCATTCTTGGGCCAAATTGCTATGGCGTTTTGAATGCGGTTGATCATGTGGCGCTGTGGCCGGACCAACATGGTCTTGTGTCTGTTGAAACCGGCGTTGCTATCCTTACGCAGTCGTCGAACATTGCGATCAATTTGACGATGCAGCAACGCGGCCTCCCTATTGCCTATGTCGTCACGGCAGGCAACCAGGCGCAACAGGGGCTTGCGCAAATTGCGCAGACCGTCATCCGCGACGATCGGGTGACAGCGCTTGGGCTTTACATCGAAAGCTTTGGGGGGGACATTCGGGCGTTTGAAGATCTCGCGCAATTATCCAAGGATTTGGGCAAGCCGATTGTGGCGCTTAAGGTCGGTCGGTCACAAGAATCGCAATTGGCGACGATATCGCATACCGCGTCTTTGGCGGGAAGCAGTGCGGGATCGGATGCTTTGCTGGCCCGTCTGAATGTTGCCAGTGTGACATCGCCGGTTGCTTTGCTTGAAACGCTCAAAATTTTTCACTGCCATGGGCGTTTGTCCGGTCGCCGGATCGCATCGCTGAGCTGTTCAGGAGGCGAAGCAAGCGTGATGGCTGATATTGCCGCCCAATTTGGGTTGACGTTTCCGGTCTTGGAACACGACCAGATCGCGGAACTGAGCTTACACCTCAGTTCTTTGGTGAATATGGCGAACCCGCTGGATTATCACACACAAATCTGGCGTAATAAGGCGGCGATGACGCTGTTTTCGCCGCCATGACTTCCCCTGATATTGATCTGACGCTCGTGGTTCTTGATTTTCCGCGCTTGGATACCTGCGACGCCGAAGACTGGATCATTGTGATTGAGGCGATTGAAGACGCGGCCAAGCAAACGGGCAGTCCGTTTGGGGTAATTGCGTCTATGGTCGAAAACCTGCCAGAAGCGATTGCAAAACGGTTGCTGGCTTGCGGGATTGTACCGCTGTGCGACTTTGCATCGGCGTGCGAAGCCATCAGTGCAGCCAGCGTCAGAGGCGTTGAAGACCATCAACCGCTGCTTTGTGCAAAAAGCTTTGCAACCACAGTTACGCTTAGCGAAGGCGACGCCAAGCTCGCACTTGCGGCATGCGGCATGGATATTCCGAAAAGCTTCGCGGCCGTTTCATTGGATAACCTGGCGCAGCGCGCCACTGAAATCGGCTTTCCTGTCGTTCTCAAAGGCGAGGGGGGTCGCACATAAGACCGAGGCCGGCGCAGTGTTTCTGAACCTTGAGGATGCGGCAGAGGTCATTGAGGCGGCGGAAACGATGGAGGCATCCAGTTTCCTTGTCGAAGAAATGATCACTGGCACGGTTGCAGAGCTTCTGGTGGGGGGTTGTCGCAGACCCTGCGCATGGTTTTGTTTTAACCTTGGCTGCGGGTGGGACGTTGACCGAATTATTGCAAGATCGGCAATCCTTGCTGCTGCCCACGAGCGAAGCCAGTATTCGCGATGCCTTGAGGCGTTTGAAAATCAGCCGCCTTTTGGTAGGCTTTCGCGGCGGCGACGCCGCGAGTATCAGTGCCATCATTGACGCAGTGATGCAGTTGCAAGACTATGTCACCACCCACGCCGATAAGGTTGTCGAGATCGAGATAAATCCACTTATGTGCACAAAGGCGCGCGCGATTGTTGCCGACGCGCTTTTGGTGAAAGGAGCATCATGACCAGCCCTGTCAAAACGCGTCGCGAAGGTGGGGTTTTGGAAATCACCCTGGATCGTCCAAAAGCCAACGCCATTGACCTGATCACCAGCCGTCTTATGGGCGACGCCTTTGCGGCGTTTCGCGATGACCCTGACTTGCGCGTTGCGATTATCACGGGTGCAGGGGGGGCGAAGTTCTTCTGTCCTGGCTGGGACCTGAAAGCGGCCGCCGATGGTGACGAAGTCGATGGCAATTATGGCGTTGGCGGTTTCGGCGGTCTGCAAGAACTGCGCGACATGAATAAACCTGTCATCGCTGCGGTGAACGGTATTTGTTGTGGGGGAGGGCTTGAATTGGCGCTATCGGCGGACATTATCTTGGCGGCGGATCATGCGAGTTTTGCCTTGCCAGAAATCACGTCGGGGACGGTTGCGGATGCTGCATCAATCAAGTTGCCGAAGCGTATTCCCTATCATATCGCTATGGAAATGTTGTTTACGGGCAGATGGTTAGATGCAGAAGAAGCCCGTCGCTGGGGCTTTGTAAATCATATTCACCCGGCAGAGACCCTGATGACGCAGGCATGGGAACTGGCCCGCGTATTGGCATCAGGCCCGCCGCTGGTCTATGCGGCGATCAAGGAAATCGTTCGCGACGCGGAAGATAGCAAATTCCAGGATTCCATGAACCGTATCACCAAACGTCAGCTCAGAACGGTGGATGTGCTTTATGGCTCTGAAGACAACGCTGAAGGCGCGCGTGCCTTTGCCGAAAAGCGCGATCCGGTCTGGAAAGGGCGCTAAATCCGGCTTAAGGGCGCCGCGCGCCGTGGGCAGCCATGTGCAAAGTTGTTAGCTGCGGTTACTCGTGGGACATCCAATCTGTTGAGTATGATTGTTCGCTAAATCCCGTTGGATACGGGGTTCTTGGTCTCGCCGTAGCAATGATTTAGAGAGCCGCGCCTCTGTCGCTAAATCTGCACGCGATTGGGACCTACACTTGGCGGGGCGTGGGCCTATGGCGACATAAACGACTGCGCTGGATGGTCCTATTGAATGCAGTGCAGAATCGGTGCAGACACCCGAGCATGATGGGAGCAAATAGGATAAAACGCTGGCTACGCAGGGGTTTGCCCCTCGTCCTGTCGTTCCTTCTTGCCATTGAGATGGGCGTTGCTTTCATGCCGCATGCAGCAAGTGCGGCGGAGGGAAATGCGCTTCAGATTTGTACCGATGACGGGGTGCAAACAGTTGTCATCGATCCCGTAACGGGCAAGCCTATCTCATCGAAACCCATGCCAGATAGGCACTGCCCGCTTTGTGTTGTCGGCGCGGCGTTGATTGTTGATGAGCCGTCTATCGTGCTCGTCAATTTTCGTTTTGAACGCGTGCGCATCGCGATTGCGAAGATAATTCCGCGTTTGGATGACCCGGTTCGAACCGGCCCAATCCGCGCTCCTCCACAAACAGTCTGAGACACATAAAACTGCCGCTTCGGCGGCCAATTCGCGGCCGTATTCCACAAGGGATGCGAGAACCGCCTGTGCAATCTCTACTGTTTCTTGAGGGACCAGATGACTTATAAACACACGCTGCGCTTTGGCGTCAGCAGCTTTGCTATTGCAGCATTCTCAACTTTCGCAGCGGCGCAAACGGCCGATACTGACGAAGCAATCGAACTCCTGCCAATCGAGGTGGCGGATCTACCGCTGCTTCATCCTATGGCCTTGCCGAACCAGAGCGTGGTTGATCCGGCGGCTGTAAACGGCGCGCCTGCGGCTGATCTGGGAGATCTGCTGCGCAGGACTCCCGGCATCACCGCCGGGCGTATGGGCGGGCACGCGCTTGAGGTGTCGATCCGTGGTCAGTCACAAAACCAGATCGCAGTGATCGATGCCGGTTCAGTAACCTATGGCGGTTGCCCCAGCCGAATGGACCCGCCTTCGAGCATGGCGGCTGATTACCGGGCTGACCGGATTGTGGTGCAACGTGGCTATGCCTCGGTTGCCAACGGGCCGGGGGGGGCAACGGGTGGTGCCGTGATCCTGGAACGCGACGCGCCCGAGCTTGACGATGCCAAGCGCTGGAGCGGACAAGTCTCGATTGGCGGCACCAGCAATTCAAGAACGATGGATGCCACGGGGCGGTTAACTTTCAATCTCGGCAACGGCTTTTATGTTCAGGGTGGTGCCTCTGCCGGGAAGGCCGATGATTATGAGAACGGCAATGGCGTCTCGGTGCGCAGTGGATATGAGCAGAAGGGCGGCGGTCTGACTTTTGGCTACGCTGGCAACGGCGTCGAGTTGGCCTTTGATTACGAGCGCGAGAAGATTGAGGATGCGAAATTTGCGGGCGCAAGTATGGACGGTATACTCGTCGACAACACCATCTATCGGCTGCGCGGCGGCGTCGATCTTGATGCTGGTGCGTTGACGCGGATCGAGGGCAATCTCTTCCTCAGTGAAGTTGACCATATCATGGACAATTACTCCCTGCGCGGCGGTGGCCCGATGGGGATGCTTGCTCCAACAACCTCTGATACTTACGGCGGCAAGATCGAGGCACGGTTCGAGTTTGCCGATACCCGCGCCAAGGTGGGGATTGATCACCAATCCAACAACCGCATGGCCGAGGGCTATATGGGGCCGATCGCCATGATCGAAGCCCGCAATCCGGCGCGACAAACCGCCATTAGCTGGCCCGATGTGACCATCGCGCAAACCGGTCTCTATGTCGAAACCGAAACCGATCTGAGCGAAAAGACCATGCTTAAGTTCGGTCTTCGCTATGACCACGTACGCGCCAAGGCCGGTTTGGTCGGGGTTGCGCCCGGAGCGGGTGGCATGCCAGCCAACGGGTATTACACGGCGCAATATGGCACCACCTTCAATAGCCCCCGGACCGAGGATAATTTCAGCGGTCTCATGCGGCTTGAACATGAGCTCAATCCCGGCAGTACCGTCTTTGTGGGGCTCTCACGTGCCGTGCGTACAGCCGATGCAAATGAACGGGCAATGGCGCGGATGAACTGGTCGGTAACCCTGATATCAGCCGGAAAAACACCATCAGCTTGATATTGGTTACACAGTGGAGCGCAGCAACTGGAACTTTGCGGGCTCGGTCTATATCGACCGTGTGGATGACTACATCCTGCACGATGCTTTCAGCGTGCCGGGCGTGACCACCTATCGCAATGTGAGTGCGCAACTGGCGGGCTTGGAGCTTGCGGGCGCGTGGGAACAGGACGGTCTGCTGTTTGAGGGCGACATGGCCTATACCCGTGGCAAGAATCTGACCGATGGGCGTAATTTGGCGCAGATTTCGCCGCTAAATGGGTCAATCTCGCTCAGCTATGGTCGCGATGAGTGGCGCGCTGGCGGTCGGTTGAACTGGGCTGCGACCCAAAACAACATCGACCCCGCGCGCGATCCGGGCAAAACCAAGGGTTGGGCGACGCTTGATGTTTTCGGCAGCTATGCTTTGAACGACAGCGCGGTTTTGCGTGTTGGCGTCGATAACGTCACAAACAAAACCTATGCCAACCACCTAAGCCGTTCAGATGTTTTCAACCCGGCCTTGTTTCAGGTCGATGAACCCGGTCGGACTTTCTATGTGAAACTGGAAGCCCGGTTCTGAGTTCATATGCGCGGCCCTCGCGGGCCGCGCGTTTATCCTTTGTGATTTAGAGGCTCTCCCATGCCCAGCATACTTAATTTCAGCCTGCGTGGCGCAATAGTAGCCATTGCTCTGCTATCGGCGTTCGCGTTGCCGCTTGGTGCACAGCAAGAAAACGAACGCCACATGCACGATGGTATGACGCCGATGACCACGGCCCCCCCCGAGACCATGGCAGTGCCGTCCATCAGCGAGAGCGCGTCGCCGGTGATGGATCACTCGCTTATGGGCCATGACCTTATGGGCCATGACACAGAACCGCGCGCGCAACGCGTGCCGCAAACTTCGCCCTCTTCTTCGACGCCAGTAACCCCGTTGCCCAGCAGCACCGGGGTGGGTGCCGTGTCCGAGACCGGGTCAGAAAATGGAACTGAGATCGAGACTATGAGTGAGACGGCCACACAAAATCCGGCGCAAAAGGTTTTACTCTATCTTGAACAGGGTGGCCCGGCAATTTGGGCAATTGCGTCGCTTTCGGTATTGGCGTTGGCTGTCATCCTTTGGAAACTCTGGCATT
>LLEQ01000072.1_pt1 | contig 10999 bp, 22 predicted proteins | sample 595901 | NCBI WGS metagenome assembly LLEQ01 (sample SAMN02919317, study PRJNA255460) | bioreactor metagenome | biome: chemostat; feature: culture 2012_25.3; material: sediment; isolation source: day86 25degC chemostat 2012 inoculated with Wadden Sea sediment taken from... | place: Germany: Bremen ... | reverse complement strand
GAAAACCTTGTCATGGTAGCTCGCGGGAATGCCCGGCCCGCAATCTTTGACCGAGATGGACGCATTACCATCCCGCTCCAGAAGCGATACCGTTACCGCCTGCCCCCGCATCCGAGTATTTCACGGCATTGGACAGAAGATTGAACAGGACTTGCTCCAACCGTTGCGCGTCAATCCATGCGTAGAGTCCGTCAGGGGGCAACTTGGTTACAAACCTGACGTTGGCGGTTTCCGCAATCGGAGTGGCGGCATTGACCGCCTCGGTCACGATATCGGCGATGTTGTGAACCGCGTAGTTGAACTGCATCCTGTTGGTCGAGACTTTCTCCAGATCAAGCAGATCGTTCAGCAATTTCGCCAATCGCTCGCTGTTGCCCTGTGCGATGTTCAGCAAACCCCGCACATTTTCCGGCAATTGCGAGCTGGCGGTTCCCATCACCAGATCAATTGCGCCTTTGACGGATGTCAAAGGGGGTGCGCAATTCATGGCTCATGTTGGCAAAGAATTCACGGTTGTTCTTTTCCGTTTCCTTGCGTTGGCTGATATCAACGAACTGGGCGATGAAAACGCCGCCGTCTACCGTATAGTCCCTGACGCGTGAAACGCTCAACAACATCCAGATCACCCGACCTGACTTGTCGATACAGCGGGTCTCGACCTTGAGAAGGTCAAGATCCTCGGTTCTCATCCGCATGAGCGCTCGCAAAATATCTTTAAGGTCTTCATGGTAGATCAACGTCTGAAAGTTTCTGCCCACCAGATCCTTTTCCAAATAGCCGGCCAATTTAGTTAGCGCCTGATTTACACGGACAAAAAAAAGCCATCCTCATCCAGCATGGCGAGCGGCACAGGAGAGTTTTCCAAAACTTCCTTAAACTGATGTCTGCTCGTGCGGAGCCGTTCGTTTGCAACGTGCAACTCGGTAAAGTCAATTTGCGATCCGATCAGACGGTTCGGCACGCCATTTTCATCGACTCCGGCAACACTCGTGCTGGATTTGAACCATCTCCATTCACCGGGCGTTATTTGCACCCGGTATTCACACTCTGCCCGCTCATCGACACCGTCAATACATCGCTGATGCGACTGCAAAATCGATGCAACATCATCAGGATGGACACGCGCATAGAATTCATCCTGAGGATTGTCCGCCATTGTTTCCCGGTTCAGACACATCAGCTCTACCCATGAATCCGACACTACGGACTGACCGGTCCCGAGATCAATATCAAAAACACCAATACCCGAAGTGCTCAACGCAAGACTCATACGGTGCTCGGCTTCGCGCAGATCGTCGGTTATTGCCTGCTCCTTCGTGACATCATCAAACATCACGACGTAACGGTTCCGACCCGACTTATTCTGAAACTTGTTCACCTGAACTTTCAGGTTCAAAACACTGCCCGAATTCGTCCGACTTGTGACGAAAATCGTGCCCTCCCAGGTTTTTGTCGGAAAGTCCGGAATAAGGTCGCGAAGCAAACACCCGGTCAAGACAGGTTCATCAATTTCGAACATCTGAAGAAACGCGGGATTGACCGACAAGATTTTCGCTTCCGAATCCAGAAATGCAAACCCGATAATGGCATTGTCGATGATAGCCTTCGTCTGAGCCACAGTGGCCTTCAACTCGCGCGTCTGGTCTTCGATCGCCTGCTCGGTTTTTTTTGCGTTCTACGCGCATGCGTGAACGTACTGATGCTGATCAACGCAGCGAGAACCGCCCCTACCAAGCCCAGGATGTAGGGTAGAAATGATTTCTGCAACATTGCGAAATCCGGGGGTGCTGTCCCAGATAAAGGTTAAGTCCTGTCCGTAGAATTGAACCGTCCTGGTTTCGTTGAAATCGGGAGCAGATATTGCGGAATTGGACGAAAACACCAGAGCGTCACGTGCCACCTCCGCCCCAGAATAGACCATCAATTCGAAATCGCGCCCATGCTCCAGAGAAAGTCGCGAAAACAAGCTGTTTGCCAGAAATGGCACGGTGACCCATCCTGCCATATAGGTTTGTGAGAGCGAACCGGTTTCATTTGGCACATTGTCGAAAAATGGCCGAGTTATGATGAGCGCGACGTTGGCCGCATCGTCCTGAACCAACACCAATGGCTTGGAAAGTGCGACCTGTCCGGTTTCACGTGCCCTGACCAGCGTCTCGCGCCGGTTCTGATCAAAGGTCAGATCCAGCCCGATGGCGACCAAATTCGCACCGTCAGGCACCATATACTGAATAACAAACGCCTGATTTGCATCAGATGGCGGATGAATCGAAAATCCTCTTTTCTCAAGACGATTACGCAGGTCTTCATAGGATCCATCATCCTTGCTGACCTGCGCAATCCACCCGATGCCCTCGACTTTCGGCAGCGTTCGATCAGCCTGGATCGTGGCAACATAGTCTGACCATTCGCGTGCAGAAACGGTCCGCGATGCACGGATAAGTCCGGCCCCCCCCGTCTAGAACCGACTCGATACGGTGAAACCGCGTTTCAAGCTCCTCAAGGCTCTCCTGTGCAAATGTCGCAAACAACGCCGCGCTTCGGCGTGTTTGGAATTCCCAAACCACGAATACTGAAACCACCGTCGCGATCAGACACAGCGACACCATGATAATGCGAACGATAATGAATGATTTGTTTTCAGTTGTTACATTCATTAATGTTCGCTCATGATACCTGTCGCCAATCGCAGCGGAATTACCGATTACATTCTTGCGAATATCCGCAACAGATCCCAAATTCTCCGCCATGTAAATTCACAAGGCTCCGCATATGCGAATTACTTGCGTTCCGGTCATCCGGCAAGCAGCGAAAGGCCTGAACGGTTCAGAACTGTCTCGCGTTGTTCCATACGTGCCATAGCTGCTTTGACTGCCCGCTTGAAGTTCAGTTTTGCCATGGTTGAAAGATGAAGCGGCGCGCCAACAATGATAGCCGGGCGGGCCTCTGTGCGACACACCTGAGGCAACTCGCCATTCTCTAGGGTGTCCAAGATCCCCGCTTCTGCAATATCGGCGTCAAATTCATCAAACCCACGTGTCGCGCACAGGAAGATGCCATTGCCCGCATGCGCCATGAACGCCTTCTCAGGCTTCAGCTCGTGTTGCATCGCGTTTGCCGCAGATTTCAGGAAATCGACAAACTCTATGGCTTCTGTTTGCGCAAATATCTGGTCAATATTGGCAATCTTCATGACCACCAGATTGATTTTGCACTCATCATTGCGCGTGACGCGTTCCAGGTAGTTCTGAAAAACTGAAAAGGGCAGCAGATCTTCGCCCGTTACCTGAAACTGTTCAGCCGGCATGGCTATCTCGGGCTTGCGCGCGACCTGCTTCCCAACACGCTCCTGCTTGCGGCTCGCAAGGTTCTGGACCGCGATATAGCTGTCGATCGCTGCCTGTCGTTCCTGCACCAGCCGTTCTGCAACCCTGATGCGGGTCAGAACTTCAAAAAAAACTCAAACGGCTTGGTAATATAGTCCGTCGCGCCATTCGCAAAGGCCTTTTCAACAGCCGCGTGTTTTTTTTGTGCTTTGTAATCATAAGGATAGGCGTGTTGCGATAGCGCGCTATTTTGCGTATGTCCGCGCAAAGCTGGATGCCGTTTCTTTCCGGCATTTCAACATCGAGAAGAATGCAATCGTAGGCAACTTGAGCGTTATTGATCGCTTTCAACGCCTCCAAGGGCGAGGACATCAGCGTCAAATCCTCATATCCGCCCCCAGTGAGGCAGAACTTCAGCAAATCTAGTGAAATACCATCATCATCGACAGCTATGATTTTCATGGTTTTCTTGCTCCTTTTATACAGAGTTCTGAACCGAAGGCGCCTGACGGCCTGCTCGACCACGCACCAATACGGCACACCCCTAGGTAGTAGGCACGAATTTTGTTCAAATTATGGAGACCTAAAACAGGGTCAAAATCTGGGCAGAATTCCGCCGAACTACTTCTAGAATCGTATCGAATGCATGTTGCCGACCGTTACTGTTTCCATATCAGCTCCGCCATTATTGCGCCAAATTCCCGTCATTCTTGAAAAATAATTCAAATTTATCGTGCAAAATCAACGGTTAGCAAAAAGTTAACTCTGTCATACACAATGCGCTGACTGTCCTGAAAATGCCATCTTCCTTGGATATTCAATCTAAAGGATAGCCGTTTGGTTTATCATAATGATACGGAGACCGTCGAAATGCGCATTTTGCTGGTAGATGACGACACAATTTTCACTGACTTGATTTCCTCCAAGCTGGCGGAACTGGGTCTTGACGACATCACGATCGCACATTCGGCTGAAGACGCCTGAGTGTCGTCGAAAACCAGCGCGTGCCCTTTGATTGTTACCTTCTCGACATCATGCTGGGCGAGATGGACGGTATCGAGCTTTGTCAGCATCTGCGCAACCGCCGCGATTGCCGGGTTGCGCCGATCATCATGATCACATCGAGCAACGAAGCACATCTCATGGATCGCGCCTTCAAGGCTGGTGCAACCGATTTCATGAGAAAACCGCTTGATCACGCCGAGATGGTCGGCCGGATCCAAACCGCCATGTTGCTTGTCAAAACGACACGAAATGAAACGAGAGGGCGACACGCCTTGCGCGCGCTCATTTCCTTCGCTTCGGATTTCAACCTGATCGACCTGTCCGAGCGCGCGTGCTTTCCAGACGTGAACGGCATGGTCGATTACTACCAAATTGAAAACCGCCTCCTGAAAATGGAGGATGGCCTGTATCAGATGCATCTCTTCCGCATTCGCGTGCGGAATTTCGCAACCCTGAACAAGCGGACAGAACGTGCGAACGTCATGCAACAACTGCATGCCATCAGCGCCGCGATTTCTCAGACGGTCACGGCTCGGCGATTCCAGCTGTCCTATATCGGACAAGGCATTTTCATTTGCTGTATCATCGGGCGCCATTGCATGGTCCCCGACCTGTTCCAGGCCCGGTTGCGCAACAACGCACAAGAGGCGCTGCAACAACTGCCTGACGCGTCGGCGGAAAAAGCCATGGAAGTCAAACTCGACGTTTCCGAAATCTCATCGAAACGAATCCTGTCGCGAAACGTGGCGTTGTCCCTGCTGACCAAAGAACTTGAATCAGCCGCATCCCCGCAGACCTCCACCCTGCCCGAAGTTGAAATGATCGAGCACAAGATCTTCTCGATGATAGAAGAAGAAGAGCAAAAACTGCTGGTTAACCGCTAAATATTCCGATGTTTGTCATTCGTTCAAAACGGCAAATGCTAGGCATCATCTTTATAGGGATTGACCACATTCATGAGGGCCGCTTGCGTTCGATCGCCATCAATATTCTGCGCAGGGCCAACCGGAGTGGCGTTCATACGAATGCGCTTCATCCATCGGCTGAATACCGCAGGCACGATTCCGATAATGGCACTACACCCCCCAATTCCCGTGCAGAAGCGGCCATATGCTCAAGCAATATTGTCTGAATGGCCAAGCGCCGCTTGGAGGAAACCGATGCCGCGACAAAAAGTCGGGTCGCTTCCCATATGTCTGGCCGCACGGGTGCTTCGAAAAAAAAGAACATCTTGCGGAATATTTTCGAGTAATCCGCGCTGTGCGTCCCGCAACATATAGGAATATTGCCCGCATCTTGCCGTGGTCGGCGTCAGACGCATACCTGCCAAGACGCGACCATACTCATGCACAACGATCCAGCGGCTAAGTGGGGTATCATATTGATCAAATTCCATCCCTTCAGTCTGGGGCAGATCCCAACCCTTGATGTCGATAAAGACTTCACGGCGCGCCTTGAGATAGTTGGCAAGCAACAATCCATGACGATGCATGTTTCCGAACGACAGGGTTGTCGCCTGCACCTCCGCCGTCAGTTCCGGCGAAATGCGGCTGAACTGGTTTTCCGCGTGCTCGATTTCATCGGCCCGCAACACAGGCGCAAGATACCGCTGCGGAGCAAGCTCCGGAAACGCTTCAACCGACCAATACGGGCGTTCTTCTTCTTTGAGTAACCCCCCCATCCGACTCCCCGTTCGCAACTTGGCCCCATTAAATCATAGGTTGCAAACTTAAACCATAGTTCTGCCACTATTCCATGTTGTATTAGCGAAAAATATCCAGTGGTTTCAGGACACCTCAATATGTTGCCAAATTGGCTCAAGCCTCATCGCATTCCCGATATGCGCCAGAGGGAAAACAATCTAGGGTGATGCAAATGACAGGTGGGCTATGAAAAACAGACCTTTCTACCGCATCGACTTCCGCAATCCGCGCAACATCTTTCTTCTGAACGCCCAGATGAAGGATTACGCGCGCGTTGGGGTCGAGCTCTTCGCCCAAAGGGTGGTCATTTATGCGGCTGCATTCGTTCTGGCGGCGGTCTATTACAGCTGGCAGCTCGCCGCAATCTCCCTTTCCATCCTGATCGTTTCCGAAACATTCGATTTCATGACGTTTCGCAGAACGCTCAAACTGGGCAATCGCAGCGTCGACGAAACACGCACCTGTTTGCGGATGTTGCAGTTCGGCACACTTCTGAGTGCTGGCAACATCAGCGGCTTTGCCCTTTCGATTGCCTTGTTGCAAGGGCATACAACACATTTCATGCCGTTGTTTTTCCTCTTCGCAGCAGCATTATTTGCCGCGATGAACAACCATCAAATCACGTCAATTCTTCAACTGCGGCTGCGATCTATTTCGCAACGTTTCTCTTTATCCCGCTTTATGACATCGTCGTTACCGGCGCGCCGCTTACCTCGGAGCTCTGGGCGCAATTCTTTACCAGCCTTTTCGTGCTGTTTTTCATAGCCGACTCCTCACGGGTTTCGACCCTGCTCTATCGAAAGACTCTCGAGCAGATGGAGAGCATCAGACAAGAGCACGAAAAGACCAAAGCTGCGCTGACTGCGAAATCGGAATTTCTGGCGACCGTAAGCCACGAATTACGCACGCCTTTGACCTCTATCAAGGGCTCGCTTGATCTGGTCGGGCACGGCGCGCTTGGCGAAATGCCCGAGCGAATGGAAAAGGTTCTTTCGATTGCGCAACGAAATGTCACGCGATTGAATGCTTTGATTAACGACCTTCTGGATCTTCAGAAGATGGAGCCGGTCGTATGAGCTTCCAATTTGATACCATCAATCTTGCATCATTGCTGGCACAGTCCGTCGCTTCCAACCAGCCATTCGCGCGCAACCTGGATACCAATATCGTGCTCGAGAATATCGCGACCGATCTCTATGTCAGCGCCGATTCCACACGGCTCGAACAGGTTATGTCGAATATGCTCTCCAACGCTGCGAAATTTTCGGACCCCGGTGAAACAGTCACAGTTCGTGCAATACCCAAGGACGACAAGGTCCGGATCGAAGTCATTGATCGCGGAATTGGTTTGGCCGAAAAACATCGCAGTAAGGTGTTCGAAGAATTCAGCCAGCTGGACTCCTCTGACCGCAGAAAGGTCGGCGGAACCGGGCTGGGCCTGAATATTTCCAAGCGTATCATGGACGCCCATGCCGGTGTGCTGGACTACTCCAAGAATGAAGGCGCCGGCACGACCTTCTATATTGATCTCTCGTTGGTCAACAACGTCAGCGACGACACCAAGGCGGACACTCTGACCGAGAATGAGGCGATAGCGCTCAGCGCCTGACGCAAAACCGCGGAAGGTGTCAGGAACTTGACATCAGTCTTCAAAAAAAACTGGACACGCTCGCCAAATGCGATGCATAAACCCCTGTTTTTTTTAAGCGCTTAACACATCAGTAACCTTTGTTAGAGTTTTGTTAGTTTTTGTGGATATGTCATAGTTTCGCCTAGTTTTTTTTGGAGAAACTGAATACACGCATTACGAGCAAACTCACCTCGTATGCATCTGGCACGAACACAAAGGAGAAACGTAACATGAAGATCCTTGCAGTAGATGATGATCCGATCATCCTCGAGCTTCTTTCAGAGGTGTTGCGTGTAGTAGGTTTCACTAATTTAACTCTTTGCGAATCGGCATATGAGGCACTCGAGTTGATCGAGGATGCTGCCGTGCCGTTCGACTGCTTTCTGCTCGATATCCAGATGCCCAAAATGGATGGTATCGAACTGACATCGGCCATTCGCAAGCTGCCGCAGCACGCCAAGACTCCGATCTTGATGATCACCGCGATGTCCGACCGCAGCTATATCGACGGCGCTTTTGCCGCAGGGGGCCAGCGACTATATCACCAAACCATTCGAAGTTGGCGAGGTGCACGCACGGCTGCGTCTGATCGAATCCCTGGTTCTGGAGCGCAAGCAAAAGGACGATCGCAATCCCGTCGACACACCGAGCAACCCGTCATCGACCGTAACGCCCAGCGATCTGGAAAGACGCCTGTCGCTCCCGGGCATTGATGGCTTTATCGAGTATCTCGCGCTGGAAAACTATCTGATGCAGGTCTCGCGGGTTTCGCTTATCGGCATGTCGGCCTTCGGTGTCGTGGTGCCAAATCTCGAGCGCGTCTTCCAGTCAAGCAGCCTCTATGAATTCGAGGCGGTGGTTACCGATTTTGCCGAAGCGATTTCGGACACCCTGAAACCCGAGCAGTTCTTCGCCGCACATGCAGGCGGGGGGTGAGTTCATCTGCGTTCTGACGAGCGGCCCCCAGTTTGACGCCAGCGCCTTTGAAGACCTGTTGAACGACAAGATTGCGGAAATGGATCTGCACTTCTGCGACGGCGCCCAATGACCCTCAAGCCGGTAGTCGGAGATGCGTTTCCCTTACAGATGAAATCATCGCGCGGCATAGCCAGCACACTCGTGCGCGCGCTTTCCGAGGCGGAAGTAACATCAAGAACACCGCGCTCCAAGGCCCCCGAAACCTCCTCAAGCCCGCTTAAGGCTCTATTCGGTTTTTGATCCTGTTGGAGCAAGTAGATATGCAAGCGACGAATGACATCAGCCTGTCAGTTGGCCTTTCACGAGTACGCGCCCGCTTTGTCGACGAGTTGAAGAACCGCTATTCGCGGTTGCTGCAACTGCGGTCTCAGCTGAGCAATGACGCAACCTCCATGGAGCCCTGATTGAAATTGGCCAGATCAGTCACAAAATCGCGGGCACGGCCGCAACGCTCGGGTTTCCCCAACTCGGAGCGGAAGCGGCCGAGATCGACGATTTCATCACCAGAAATGAAATTACAGCTGACACCCTGTCGAGCGGCATCGTTCCCCAGATCGATCACATGAATGAGACGATAAACGCCGTCATTCAATCCGACTGAACAGGTTTTGACATAAGCCTGCGGGTTACCCACCAATGGCCGTGTCTATGGCAGTTCGCAATTCTTCAGCGATCAAAGTGATCTGATCATCCGTCACGTTATAGGGCGGAGCAGCAGCACATGATCGCCCACCTGGCCATCTACCGTTCCAGAGCCGGGATAAACCATGAGGCCCCCCCGTTCGGCGGCTTCGGCCCCCCCGATCTGCTGGGCCAGTTTGCGGGCGGGCGCATATGGCGCGCCCGTCTCACGCGACTGCACAAGCTCCACCGCCCAAAGCAGCCCGCGCCCCCCCCGGATATCACCCACATGGGCATGCTGGCCCAAGCGTTCGTGCAACGCTGCCTGCAACACAGCACCCTGTTTCACAACATTCTGCGCCAGCCCGTCCGCCTCGATGATATCCTGCACCGCCAACGCGGCGGCACAGCAAACTGGATGCGCCATATAGGTGTGCCCATGGACAAATCCACCCGAGCCGTTTGCGAAACTATCATGCACCGCCTGCGAACACGCCACCGCGCCAATCGGCAGATACCCCCCGCCCAGCCCCTTGGCCAACGTTACAATATCCGGCGCGATCCCCTCATCCGCACAGGCAAGGAACGGACCGGTGCGATACACACCACACATCACTTCATCCAGGATCAATAGAACGCCGTGACGGTCGCAAATCTCGCGAATGCGGGCAAAATAACCGGGCGCCGCCGCCACCGCACCGGTGGTGGCCCCCACCACGGTTTCGGCCAAAAAGGCAGCCACGTTTTGCGCCCCCAGCCGCTGAATTTCCGCCTCCAGCGTATCTGCAGCGCGGCGGCCATATTCCTGCGGCGTCTCACCGGGCCGCGCATAGCGATAATGAAACAGGGATCAATCTGGGTGCGCTCGGGCAGCATCGGCGCATAGAGCGTGCGTCGCCCCTCATTGCCCGAACGCGCCAGCGCCCCCAAGCGTGTTGCCGTGATAGCTCTGTCGGCGCGAGATCACAATATGGCGATCCGGCTGGCCGCGCTCCACCTGACATTGCCGCGCCATCTTCACCGCGGTTTCGACCGCTTCCGAGCCGGAACCGACAAAGTAAACCCGCGCCATACCCAATCCGGCCCTGTCACAGATCCGCGCGGCCAGACGCTCTGCCGGGTCAGAGGTGAAGGCGCCGCTATGGGCATAATCCAGCTTCGCCATCTGATCGGCCACGGCGGCGACAACGCGCGGGTCGCCATGGCCGATGCATGACACCGCCGCCCCCCCCGCCGCATCAAGATATCGCCGCCCTTGGGCGTCGAAAAGATATGCCCCCCCCTCTGCCCGCACTGCCATCGGCGGGGGTGGAATGGGCGCTGCGGTGGAAAACGTGGCTCATTTCATGCATCCCTTTTATTGAGGCTGACATAGGTGCCGCTGTCATAGAGCGCCTGTTCGATTTGACCGATCCGCGCGGTTGCCTCGGGGCCAAGCTCGCTCAGAACCGCAGCAATCAACGCCTCGACCAGCGCCTGCGCCGCGGCGATAGAGGGAAAGAATGACGGCCCGTCGACCGGAAAAATCAACGTTTCTGCCGCCAGTCGCGTCAGCGCGGTGGCGCGGCTGTCCGACAGGCAGATCAGTGTGGCCCCCGTTGCCTCGATCGCACGCGCGATCTGTTCAATCTCATGCCCGTAGGGATCGAAATTGATCGACAGAACGGTATCCCCGCGCCTGAGCAACGCCAGATCGACCCCCCCCAGCGCCGTGGCCTCGGCCCCCCCAAAAGCGT
>LLEQ01000071.1_pt1 | contig 11178 bp, 14 predicted proteins | sample 595901 | NCBI WGS metagenome assembly LLEQ01 (sample SAMN02919317, study PRJNA255460) | bioreactor metagenome | biome: chemostat; feature: culture 2012_25.3; material: sediment; isolation source: day86 25degC chemostat 2012 inoculated with Wadden Sea sediment taken from... | place: Germany: Bremen ... | reverse complement strand
TCAAAGTGAACTGGCATACCGGTTTCAACCCAGAATGGCGGCCTGATCGAAGCAGGTAGCAAAGCATTGGGAAGGATTGCCCGGGAGTGAGGCCCGGGCGGACCTATGTTTTAGGCATATCGAGAAATACAGACAGATGGAGATCCGCCTTGATCCTCACCTCACCTCCTTTTTTTGACGCTGGCCACAGCTTTGATGATTCTGATCGCATCCCGGCAGGGGCATTTGTCGATGGCCGCTATAACGACCTTATTGGGGTACGCGTCCGCTCGATATCGCGGATCCGAAGGGCGGCCCGATTGCTCCGGATGAGCCTCGCAGGTGGATCTCGAGGAGGCCTTCGAGATCGAGTGGGAAGGATATACCATCAAGCGACTCAGGGCTTTGGAATTGAGGCATTGGTCTTGGGCAAGATGGCCTATTCGGAGGGTGATATGGGCGCCTTGTGCCGATTGATCTGGCGCTTGCCTGGGGCAAGGTCTCTGATCCGGCATGGGTGAAGCATCTCAGGGTAACCCAGGGCGAGAGGCTTTATCGCTGGTCGTATCCGCGCGAACCCAGCTCGATGAGGAGACCGTAACGCGTCAGAGTGCCAATATGCACATGATCCCCACGACTCCGGAAATGCGCCGAAAATTCTCGACCCTGCGCAAGGGTGATGTTGTCCAGATTTCGGGATTTCTGGTGGATATCAGCAATGAAGAGGGTTTTTCATGGCTAACATCGAGAGTCAGGACAGATTCCGGTCGCGGGGCCTGCGAGGTGATCCTGATAGAGAGTGTGAAGATTCTGGGTCGCTGAGGCCCTGATGTCGAGCAATGTCCTGGCCATGATGCATCGGGGCCTATCTTCGGTGCATGATGAAGTCCGTCCTGACCTTTGCTGCGCTGTTATTGGCCAGCCTTTCGATTCCGCTTCTGGCGGATAGCGGGTGGATGAGAGCACTCTTGGGCAACGCGACTGTGATTGAGCAGGTTGCTGGTCAGGATGTGGAGATTGTTGCGCAAGGTCCGCGCCAGACATCGCTGGATAAACCCCTGGATGAAGCCTTGGGTGGCTATGAGATGACCGGCTTTGCCCGATTTGAAATCGAGGCGCTGATTTTGTCGCGGCGCAATTATCGCCATGGCGCATTCTCTGATTTTTCGCCGGTTGATCTGGCGCTGGGCTGGGGGGGGCCAATGTCCAACCGGACATTCTGTCGGGGGGGCTGAAGATATCCCAATCAGGTCGCTTTTATCTCTGGCAGATGCGCCAGGGTGCAAAAATCAAGCCTCAGCAGGTGGTCCGCTCCAGTGCCAATATGCATATTATCCCCCGGAATGACGCTCAGCGTGCTGTTCTGGACAGTCTGCGCAAGGGGGATGTCGTAGTAATCGAGGGTTGGCTTGTAGATGTCCGTGGGCCTCAGGGTATGCGCTGGAAAAGCTCCCGGTCCAGAGGGGATATGGGCGCTGGGGCCTGCGAAATTATCCTGGTCGAGACGATTCGCAAGAAAAACCCTTTCCAGGATGCATGATGCACTTCGAAAAAGGAGATTTTTGCCCAGATGCCGGAGAGAGGGCGCCCGGCATCTGATGGCGCCATTCCGAGTTGTGGGACACGGGCAATGGATTCCTGCCGCACATGTCCCTCGGTTGTATTGTCAGATCAGGCTACGACGGGCGTTCTGACTTTTTCGTTGCGGATGAAGTAGCGCGAACCCTTCTTTTGGAGGACTTGCTGAAAGCGATCTCCACATCTCGATCGAGCTTCACCATGATCTGCAGAAGTTTCTCCAGGGAGAAGCCCCGCAACTTGCCATTCTTCAGCGCAGAGATCTTCGGTTGTGGCAGGCCGAGGAGATCGGATGCCTGGACCTGAGTGAGGTGGCGATGGAGCAGGATCGAGTTGATCTGCCCGGCGACGGCAGCCTTCAACTTCAGCTCGGGCGCATCGTCGAGACCGAGATCGGCAAAGACGTTGCCGCTTCCGACTTCGATCACCAGAGGTGACTGATCTTCGATCATTTCTTCTGCCTCTTCTCTGGCGTCCTCGCCTGGGCGCGGTGCTGTTTCACCGCTCTCTATACCAATATAGGTATATACATCGCCTATCAAAACCTTCTTGATTCCTCGCGCCGCCTGGAGCTGTTTCCCACAACTCGGAATGGCACTGCATCTGCCGGGATGTCGCCGATTTCAGCGTTGCTGATAATCTGGCGAAATCTCTGTCCTGCAATCCATAAGAAGCTCTTGGGGAAATTCTATGCTGTCTGTTGCGGGAACAGGATCGGTGCAGCGCGCTGTGATCCGCATCGTTCGGCCCAAAGTCGCACCCGCTGCCGCAGGGTGAGAGCGGAGACCATGTCGTTGATGCGCTGTGCTTCGCCGGAGAGGGGGGTGACGCTGAGGTGGCAGGAGCCGCACAGGCGACAGTCGTCACCGGTCTGGCTGGAAATCCGGGTACTGTGATCGGACATCTTGGAGACAGCAATGCGGACAGGTCCAATTTTGACATCAATCTCGCCAATGATGACCTGAGTGAGCATTGCAGGAGGGGTGATGCGAGCTGCGGCCTCGCCGGATTGCCAGTCCGGAAGACTCGCGATCAGGGTGGTTCTTGCAATCCGCCGATGGCCGGAGAGACCAGCCTCCGGCATTAGATCCTTCCAGCCTATCGTTCTGCATTCCAGGGTCTCGTGACAGCCTTGAAAAGGCTTAACGAAGTATTGAGGGTGTTTCCGCCGCCCGCAAGGTGCCTCCAGGTGGATATGACCCCCCTGGATCACGGGGTCCGTAAGGGCGCGGGGGGGGACTCGATAGAAGCTGCGAATTTCCAGTCCACGGCGAGACAGAAACAGCCATAGCTCGTGGCCGGTATCCTGAAGGATACAGACAGCGCGGAAAGGGTCGATGCTCGGATTGATTGTTTCGATCTGTGCATCGGCGGGCATCCAGAAGGGAATGGAGCCAGGGGTATGTAGTCGGGAAAACGGTGGCTTCCGGATTGGCAGAATCAGTCTTCTGTGAGCGTCCCGATCTCGCCGCATGGCGAGGTGGCGCAGGAGGGCGGATGGATGAAGAGGGTGGGGCAATATCTGGCAGCTCTCGTTTTTCTATTCCTTTCCTTGAGATGGTGTCGTTGGTGACCTGCCGGCAATCCTTGCCCCATTCAGGAGAGGGCCCGCCCGTGTCGAGTCGAGATATATTGCCTGGAATTCCCGCCCTGCGCCTCACGAACTTATATTCTGGGAGATGTCATATGAAATGAGGGAATTTCCATGTCTGCGCTCACCCCTACCCGCCGCAGCTTCCTGACGGGTCTCGTTGCACTTCCGGTGACGGCAGCCTGTACCCCCCTACCCTTCGGTCATTCCGATTGCCGAACGCCCGATGCCGCTATATCTCGATGCATCGCCGGATCGTGAGGTATTCCTTGATCTGGATGTGCAGGAGTCCGAGGTTACCACCCCCCAGCCCAGCAAAAGTCACCATGTTCCCGCTCCAAGAGATATTGCCGTCGCGCCGGAAATTGCACCAAATCAGATCCTGGTGCATCAGGATCGGCTGGTGATCCAGTTTGTCTATGCCCCGGGTCGGGCCTGGGAATATCCGGTCGCACTTGGCAGGGCGGGCGTGAATTCTCCGGAGACGCAACAATCAAGCGCAAGGCGGAATGGCCATCGTGGCGCCCGACCGACAACATGATAGCCAGCAACCCCCGGGCGTTATGCCAAATATGCCGGAGGAATTCCAGGCGGCCGCGGCAACCCTCTTGGCGCACGGGCGCTCTACCTTTATCGAGGCAATGTAGATACCTACTATCGGATTCACGGCACCGATGCACCCGAGTCCATCGGGAATTATGTATCAGCCGGTTGTATCCGGATGCTAAACGAACATGTTATTGATCTTTATGAGCGTGTGCCGATCGGAACAACTGTTCGGGTGGTGTCGTAGCGTCGGAGAAAGTTCCACGAAATTCGGTTTTTGATCGACCGATAACGGAGGTTTCGACACTGAGACCAAACATCGGGTTTTCGGCGCTGGAGCGTTTGACCGGCTTCGCTACCGGTAGGATCTGGACAGATGTCGGGGGTATGGATCAGGGGGTCACTTTTCCGGTTCGGCCGGGAAAAATAGCTGTCGCATGATCTTGTCACTCATGGTTTCGCCGCGAAGACGGAAGACCTCGATATTGGTGCCTTCACCTCCGGCCGGAAGGGAAAACTGCTCCTTGACGGTAATACTGGATCCGGAGGGAGCGGTGATGATGAGATCGTTCTCATCGCCCCTTTTGAAGGACAGATCCTCACGCCTGTAGGTGCTGAGATCAAGGATGTCGGTTCCTGTCAAATCTTCGGGGGTCATTCAGAATCGTGTCGGTTCCGCCCTCATGCACGATCGTGTCGCTCCCCGGTCCGGTGTGAATGATGTTGATGCCGGACCCGGGGTATATGGTATCCGAATGCCGTGTTCCCCGGATATGATCATCACCTGGTGTCCCCTGGTCAACCACTGCCGCCTGAGGATATCATTGTGATGAAGGGATTCATTGTCGAACTGGATCATGAAGAATTTGACATTCTGGGAATTAGGGCCATTGACACCCTGGTCAATCAGCACGATGGATCGCGCATTATTGATCTGGATGATGATGTCGGCCATGTTTTCGCTGACACTGAAGTTGACATCTTCGGATTTTACTCCAGGGATTTCCAGGATATCCCTCCCCGGGCCGGCCTCATAGAGGTCGTGGCCGGATGTGTAGGTGACAACATCGTCACCTTCAAAAAGTTCGACATAGCTGTCACCCGCACCGGGGGATATGATGTCGAGTCCGCTGGTTCCGAGGACTCTGCCGCTTTTGCTGGATATCTGATCTGCGATCGTTGCCTGGACAATTTCATCTTCGAAAAGACGCGTGCCCTTGAGGGCGATCATGTAGACCGATTTATTGTCAAAATGATCGGCAACAATGATCATGCCCTGCGGTGTTCGGATCAGCAAATCTGTTGCCGGACGATGCGTGGGGTCGAATGGTGTGCCAGGAGCCATGGTCGAGGGCGATTTTCGAATGATGTTGAAAGTGATCTCGTCAAGATTGAATATCCTGAGGTCGAGAATGCTGGTTCCACCTCCAAAGTGAAGAATATCCTCGCCGCCCTCATATACGACCTGGGTGGCACGTGCTCCGGGCTGGATGGTGACGATGTTTCGCCCTGTACCAGGATAGATGATATTGTCCCCGGAATCGATGGTGATTCTGTCATTGCCCTGGTTGAGACGAAAGCAATTATAGGGCTTTGCCTGACGCGCTGCTACGGTATCGTTCGCCCGGGTCCGAGCGAGACAATTCTCGGTAATTCGGTCGCTGAGAAGTGTGGGGTCGCGCTGTCCATCTCTATAAAGTCCCTCTCCAAAGTTGTTCAGAGCAACGAATATCGTGAGACCCAGAGTGAACGTCAGGGACGTGAGGGTTGCAAATTCAGCCACGGTCGCGGCTTTGGTCGCTCGAAATATGGCTGTCATGATTTTTTTTCTACCAAGGTAATCACTCTGAATAAGGAAATGGGTCCTTGGGTCAAAATTGAAAAAAAAGGAAGGAGATCCGGAGTGATTCATCCTGTGCCACTTTTACCAGGGTCCGGAATACAGATAAAATCCGGTAGGGCGCCAAGCCGGTATCGTGGAAACAGGATTTTTAGTGTTTTTCAAAGAGCAGCATCATTCCCTAAGTTCATATCATAATAATAACGCCGCCAAAAGAGCGAGACGATATGGTAGACGGGGATATGCCGCGCAAGTCGGTGATAAACAGAGTGGCGGAAAGCCACAATATCACGAAAATTGATGCTGAGCGCATTCTGTGCACGGTCATGGATGCCGTTGCTGAGCAGCTCACCGCTCGCGGCCGGTTCCACATTGCGGAAATTGGCTCCATCACGGTGGCGGAGCGACCGCCAAGGCGATATTTCAACCCAAGAACGAAAACAGAAGCAGTCTCCAGGGGAGATTTGTCGCTGAAAATGAATATCTCCAAACAGATGCGCGAGCGCATCAAGGGGTAAGAGAACCTGCGCGATCTACGGTCGGGTGATCGCGATTGGGAGACCCGGAGTCGCCTGGCGGGGGCGGCTCCGGGTCGTTTTTTTTTAAAACTCCATATTGGAGTGATCGACTCCGATCAGAAGCTCCGGGTGAAGCCCGCCATGAACTTGGTGCGGTCATAGGTCTTGGTCGCCCATGTCGATTTCGAAATTGAGTGACTGACACCGAGATAGGGGCGACCATACCACCCCTCGAGGCTGGCAAAGGAGGCGCTTGCCGAGATGGTGTTAACCATGTCCTCACGCATACCGAGAAGGAAGTGCGGCGTGCTGCCCTTGCTGATGCGATGACTGTAGGAGATGTCATACCCGATTTGCCGGGTCAGGCTTCCACTCATGCCGATCGTTGCACTCGTGGATCGGATATCCTGAAAATCATCTGTGAAGTCGCGATCGATCCAGCTCAATCCTGCACGCAGGCTGAGATTGGTCCCGGCCGGGTTGTGGACCAGGGTGGCTGCCAGACTGTTCTGATTGTAGTCACGCAGCGGATTTGCTTCGTCATTGATCTGCAAATGGCTGCCGTTCAGGTAAAGTCCGGTTCGGGGGGCCAAGCACGACGCTGGCCTGTGCGGAAAATCCGAACCCGCGACCAGTGAGGCCATTGCGATCGTAGTTGAAGACGGCAAGCGGGCCGGCGCGCCAATCGACCGGTCGCCTGGTGGCGGAATGCAAGCCGGGAGTGAGGGAGAGACTGTCGAGATCGCTTCCCTCGTAGTCGGCAATGGCGAAGAGAGGGACGGCACGATGTAACTTGTGGAGCTGATGCGGTAATTATAGGCCAGAGATCCGGTAATATGATAGCCGGATGCCTGGCGCGCGACAGCATCATCAGATAAGAGCAGGGGAACGCCTCCAACAATCACGGTGCTGTTGCCTGCGCCGCCATTGGCATTGCTGTCATGGATGATATTGAATCCGAGAGTCACCTCGAAAGGTGCGAGCCCCGGGCACAGGTCGTTCATCGCAATCTCTACGGCGCGATCAAAGCTTGGAGTTCTGATGAGGCGTCGTCCGACATCAAAAGCCCGGGCTGCAGTGGCGCATTGCCCTTGTTCGGCAAGGGAGACAGCAAGATCAAATCGCAGCTGGCCTGCATTTGGCTGCAAGTCGACCAAACGGCGCAGAATTTGCTCTGCGATGTCAGGCCGCCCTGCCCCGCGCGCAGCCAAGGATTGATAGTATCCCTGCTGAATGATGTCATCCTCTGTCGTGGCATTGGATGCGTTTGCGGCAAGGGGGATTATAACGGCTGCGCAGAGCGCGCCAGCAAGGGCTTTCATGGAGCCTTCCTTTCGAATGAGGGTTCATCAAACGACCCTCATTCGAAAGGAGGGCCCACCCAGGAGAAACGTCAGATTTATCTTGCTCGAACGGTTCCCCGGAAAATCGCGAGAATGCGCGGCATGATGTTGAGCAGATCGTGATGCGAATAGCTGATCTTGTCCTGACGCGACATTGTTCCGACCTCGATGGTGATTTCCGTGGCCTCACGGGATGTGGCATGACAAAGAATGTCGAGGATTGATGGGTAATGCTTCCTGACATATTGGTAAGCCATAATAGCAACCTCGGACGAAGCCCGTCCAGGTAGGATAGCATAGGTGGCAGTCCTGTTACCGTGATTGGTTTCGGTAATGTTGAGTGCCTCTTGGAGACTGGGTGGTGCATTGTCCACCTTGTCTCCGCGCCGCTGGGCACGCAGAAGTGTGGTGATGCTGGTGAGTTCTTCCGCTGCCGGATGGGATGTGGTCAAGGCGATTATCAAGGTTTTGTTCCTCCTGACACAGATATTGGCCAATCATCATTTAGCAGAAGAAGATTTTCAACAAACCTGTGTGTGGCTTGCCGGACAGATCATCCCCCTGCCCCCGTTGTCAGTCTGTTTGAGCAGATCCAGAATTTTCTCGATTGTTGGATTATCCAGCGCCGCACTGCGCAATGAAAGAATACGTTCGCCGCGTGCGTTTGTCTTGAGGGTAATTCTGGAATTGCCAATCTTGCGCTTACTGAATGGCAGCGATGCGCCCTCGATTTTCTCTTTGAGGGCAGGGGTTTCTCTTTCACCCGCGAGGGGATCGACCTGTGCCGGTGCGGTTCTGTATGATTTCAGGGCGCTGTCGATATCGCGCGCCGTGGCTTCAGCGAGATTGATATCCTGCTGCAGGCGCTCGAAATATTCCACTACAGCAAGGCCGCGGGAGATATAGGGTTGATTGACCCCGATCGCCTCCGAGATCGCGGCCTGTGTCATGTCGCCCATATCTCTGGCCAACAGCCCGATCGAGTAAAGCTTTTCAATCAAACTGAGGTTTTTGCGAGCAGCATTTTCGAAAAACCTCTCCTTGAGATCGTTGATCCGTGCATCTCCTTCGTCGAGGCTGATAAAAGCTCGCGGTGCAATACCCAACTCGAGACAGGCTGCAAGTCGCCGCCGACCCGATTGAAGAACAAAGATTGCGCCTCCGACATCACGCGGAGCCTCTTGGGATGGTTGCCATTCCGGGTCCTGGGGGCGCAGTCGAATCGGTACGCGCTGTCCGCGAGTGCGAATATTATCCACCAATGAGCGCAGACTTTGAGCATCTCCCTCGTCATCTGGCAGGTCGAGAATTCTGTCGGTCCCGACCTCATCGATGATCTGTTCGGCAGGAACCTCGATCGGGACGACTCCGCGCATGATGCCGCTGCGTAGGGTTTCCTGGGCGAGACCGAGCATCTCCCTGGTTTCTTGGAGACTTTTCTCCATTGAATCCATTGCCATCTTGGACCAGTTGCCACTTCCCTTTGCCGGAGCTGTCTTGACGTTGTCGGTGGCGTTATTTTTTTTGTCCGCGCAACGCCAGCTGCGAATGCTGCTGATGCCTTGCTCATATTACTGTCTCCTTGCCATCGTGGACATCTGCACGTGCGCTGTCGGTTCCTGCGCTGGCAGTTCCTGCGGTGTCGTCCGCGGATTGTGTCCAGGGCGGAACGATTCCAGGGAAGTGCTCGTTGATGAATTCATTGGCAAAGCCGCGCGACTGCACGCCCGGTACGGTGCGGGCCAGGATCGCGTCGGCAACCGCATTCGCGTTTGTCATGAAGGTATCAGCCGATCGTTTTCGAGATTTGTCCGGCTCGTACTCATAAATGGACAGGTAGTTGCGGGCCGCATTGGCGACGGCCGCCGAGTGAGCGAAGTAGACCGGACAGATGACTTCGGGGTCGTGGCCATAGAGCTCACCAACCTGTTCGATGTCAGTATTGTTCGAGGTCTGGACATTTGTGGGCAAGATATAACTGGGCATTGGTGGGAATTGAACGGGTCCGGTTCATTGCGAATGAATCGCAGGTAGTCGTCCAGCGAAGACAGGTAAACCTTTAGGGTACTAAGATCGAAGCCGCGCAATGTATTGGGGACAATCAGGCTGGTTCCGGCAACAACCGCGTTGAGCTGGCTGAGGGTGAGGGATGGTGCACAGTCGATGATGATCAGATCAAGGCTCTCCGTCAGGGCGCGCTCGAATTTGTCCTCAAGAAAGTTACCCTCCTCGTCGCGCAGATCTTCGGGTTGCGTGAGGGGCGGATGAGCGGCGGACCAGCGATCGATCGTATCCTTGAGTAGACGGTAGACGCGCCGCTCCTTGGGATCCTTGACTTGTGTCATGAAATACATGGCGATATCGGCCTCCTGGATCGGCGCCCCTCCCGGAATCAGGCGGATGCCGGGCCATGGGGTTTTCTGCCAGAAATCATCAAGCTCATCATCACTGTGCTTCAGGGCGGCATCACCTGGCGATGGCACGCCCATAAAACGCGTGAAGGTGTTTGTGTCGACACCAGCCACATCCATATCTTCACTGGCAAAGTAGAGCGAAAGTGTTGCTTGCGGATCGGCGTCGATAAGGCCAACCCTGAGGCCGTGGAACAGGGATGCATGCTGTGCCACATGCGCAGCCGACAAAGATTTCGCCGTGCCACCCTTTTGAGAACTGAAAGTGATGACCGGAAGCATTTCTCCCGGCTTGCGCCAGAACATCGTTGCCTTGCGGCCCCTTGCTCCGGACGCCTTCGGTCGTGAGGCGGCGAGGGCGCGCAGCTTGAGGATATCATAAAGCGACAGTGTGCTTTCGCGCCCGAGAAACACTGTTTCCGGAGCCCCCTCCTGTTCTCTCAGGCGGTTGATCGAGGAGCGATCAACTCCGAGAAAGTCGGAAACTTCCCTGATCGAAAACCTTCGCTGCACCCTGTTTTTCCGGGTGTCAGCAAAGCGATTCGAACTACTGGCCGAGGAGACCCCAACTTGTGCCCGGGCCACAAAGTTGGGGATTCCTGAATTTGGCGGGGCGTCAATATCCTTCATCGGCCTGCTCACTCTCTTTTTGTTGTGCTCTTACCATCTTATCGCCAAAGAGGCGGACTCAATCAAGATGAATCGGTGCGATCAGCGCGGTCGGATTTCCGGTAGAGGATATAACAGAAACCCTTATTCACCGTGAATAAACGCAAGCCCGGATCCGGGACACGCCCACCTGGCGTCATCAATTCAAAACCAATTCTATTCACGGTGAATAGAGATGGCCCATACTTTGTGGCCTTGCGCCAATGGCCTCTTGAGAAGACAATCCCGCCATGATGCTCGAAGCCAAGGGCCGCGACTAAAACCCTTATTCACCGTGAATAAGCCGTCGGCGCGATATATCTCACTGTCTGCGCCCCGGCCGGAAATGTGGGCTATCGCATATCTGCTTGTTCTGTGGTGTTGGCAAAGTATCTCCTTGCCCGTCGCGCGCATATGTCCTGTAGCCCCCGAGAAGAGTCGGGTTGATATTGGTTAATTTACAGCCCGACCCTGGGGCGTTTGGCCCGTCGACCGTCCGCATCGAGATGGCTGCAAAGACCCTCCTGGCACCATTAGAGACTGAATCTGCTGGCTCTGGCAGAAGAGGTTCAAAGATTCAGGGTCTGCTTGAGACCCTGAGCGTGTAATGAATCCGGTGTGCCATGCTGGTGTCAGATACGGATTGCTGCGTCTAATTATTGATAAATGATGTTGAAACTCTCAAGATTGGGGCAGGGCGCGCGTCCCTGGGTTTTCTTGTAAT
>LLEQ01000070.1_pt1 | contig 11185 bp, 10 predicted proteins | sample 595901 | NCBI WGS metagenome assembly LLEQ01 (sample SAMN02919317, study PRJNA255460) | bioreactor metagenome | biome: chemostat; feature: culture 2012_25.3; material: sediment; isolation source: day86 25degC chemostat 2012 inoculated with Wadden Sea sediment taken from... | place: Germany: Bremen ... | reverse complement strand
GTTGCGTCCGGGAATGAGCCGGAAAAGGTGATGGTATAGCCATCACCCTGCTCAGGAGGTCTCAATGACCGATCGAGCCAAGGGGAAGCCCCTTCCTTCAGGTGGGGGAGAATTCACTGCAAGTCAGTCGATGCGCAGAGAGCCGCAACGGCGAGATCTATCACTGCACGACCTGTGGTCATCAAGGCCATGCTGATATCAATGCAGCGAAGAATATACGCGAGTTGGGTCTGCAAGATCTGTCCCGGACATGTGGTCTCGATCTCGATGATCCCCCTGAAGTTGCAGGACATGAATCTTGCTTCAGGGGAACTCAATACGCGTTTGAAAGTCTGTGTCAGCCGCTGCTTGCCCAAGGCGGTCTACCAGGGCTTCAAGATTATCGGCGGGCTCTGAATTGCCAGTCATTTCGATCAAGGCGCCTGAGGGGCTTGCATTGATTGCATTGATGGCGTTCTGAATATCCGCCTGGACGACAGCCTGGCCTCCAGTTATATCATCGACACGATCAAGGCTGATTTTGCTGTTCCACAGGGCGGCATCTGCGCCACCCAAGTGGCTGGCATCGATATAGTCACCAGGATCGCCGCCACTCCAGTAGAGGTGGTCGCAATTCTTGTCGAGGTCAAACATCTCCGGGCGCTCTGCGATAGCCTGCTGCGAGATTGCGATAGGGCCCGAGAGGCAGTGAGGAGCATGATTGATCATTTCGCTCCAGAATACTCCTGACATGATGCGATTTCCATTTCCGCGGCGCTGTGCGCCGGTCCAGATCTCGCGACGAACTGTCTCAAGGTAATATTGAAGCACGCCAACAAGCTCGAAGCCCTCGGGTTGATAGCCACCCTCGCTCATGGTGCCCCCCATCATTGGTGATTGTATGATCTGGAAAGGATCACTCATGGCCGCCGCATGACTGTCGAGAGTCGGGTAGGAATAAGGCGTATCCGAAATCGAAGAGTAGATTGGAGGGGGTTTCCATCGTGGCCGGCGAGATCAGAACGCGGGTGCCATATGCGGTCACACCCGTCTGCTCGGTGAGTGCCTGACTGAATGCTGTTGCGGAATTATAGCCGGCCTGCCATTTGGCGGGATCAGGCCATGTGTGCTGAGCCGCAGAGGAGATGAGTTGTGGGTGCAGAATTGCCCAGGCCTGGTCAGCATCATCAGGTCCATAGAGCGTGAGAAGGGCATTGCGAATGATCTGCTCAAGGGAGAAGAGGCCTGTCTTGTATTTCTCATGGTTATCAATGGTGAACTCAAGGTTTGGAATATGATTCCTGATGACGTCGGCATCACTTTGAAGATTGTGACCATGAATTGCCTCACCGGCATCTTCGTAGAGTTTTCGATAGTCATCCATGTTGGTGGTATACGCTGATGCCTGCTGACTGGACTGGGCCGCAATCTGTTGCGCTGCGGTTTGGCTACTCTCCATAACAGCCTGACGAAACCTTGCGGTGCGCGGAAAAATCGGAACAGGGGATAGATATTGTCTTTGCATCATCTTGGCAGCTCGTGTGCTTCCAAGGGATGTCAGCACGGATGCCTTCTCAGCTTTTGCAGTCATAAGTTGAGCCCTGATGGTGTCATTGATGATCACATCATCCTCAAGGGAAAGGGACTCCTCGATCATGGTGTCAAATGTATCAACAGCCTCGGTCGCCTTTACCAGGAGGTCGCGAATTTGCATCGTTCTGCCATAAGCGAAGGCGCTGGTGTCATTTGCCGCGCCCTGTGCCTCGTCGACAGCCTCTGGAAAGACGTCGAGATTTCCGCCGGAGATTGCCATGTGGACGTTCTCCACATCATCGCCAAATCCATTCGGAGGTTCTCCGACGGAGATGAGTGCCTTGTCGGCAGCGCACATCGCGGCGATATTGGCATCGGCGCCGTTAAAGGTGCCGCTGGGAACTGGCGTTCCTCCGGCACCGGCGATAGCGGTACTGAGGCCCGGGACGCTCTCTGCCGGAATGGTTATGACGTCATAAAGGTTACTTATTCGTGCAGAAGGGGTTTCTGCTTCTGTCGAAGTGCTGGCGGGGGTGGTGATTTCCGCCCCGCCCATGCCGCTTCCTGCCGGATTGATGGCCGGGATATCAATCCCAATTTGGTCGAGTATGGGGACGTTGGATCCAATGGCATCAGTGACCCGGATTGGCCCATTAACTCCAGGAAGGATTATTGCAGAGGGGTCGATACCAGTCCCGGCAACCAGTTGATTGATTGCGTCAGGAGGGAGTTGTCCAGTTGCAATTTGAGTAATCATGCCCGCATCAAAACCCAGGGCGGTAGTAATGGAGCTGTCAAATCCGCTTTTCTGGAGAACGGATGCAACGAAATCCGGTCCAGCATTGGGTAGGTTGGCGATGGTTGCTGCATCGAGGCCGACCGACTCGAGAGCACTCATATCCAGGCCAGCATGTTGGGCTATTTCAAGAATTCGGCCGGTATCGATGTTGCCCTGCGAAATACTGACCAGGAGGTCCTGGGTAATTCCGATTTTGTCAAGTACGCCGGCTTCGAGACCAAGACTCTTTGCAAGGTCAAGAGTGCCGTTGAGATCAAGCGAGCCGTTTGCGAGTGCGGTGATTTTCTCGATGCCGAGACCCAGGTCATCGAGCATGGAAAGATCAAGGCCCGCCTTCTGCGCAACCGACATAAAGTCGTCGATACCGAGCTTGCCGCCGGCAATTGCCGACAGCAGGTTCCCGTCAATACCAAGGTTATTCAACTGCGAGATGAGATCTCCGCCAAGCGCAGGGATTCCCAGGCTCGCGAGGTTTCCGTTCATTATTCCATTGATGTCGATCCCAATGGAGTTGATGCCAGGAATGCCAAATGGACTTGAGCCATCCATTGCCTGAAGCATTTTGACTGCCGGTTCCTTGATTTCCTGGAGAAGCTTCGTCTTTTCCTGGTTGATGATATTCTTGACAGTCGATTTGGCCGTTGCTGTCGAGTCCTTGACGGGGCACGGCACTCGGAAGGTGCACATGCAGTTGTAAAGGGTTGGGATGCAGGTGAAGCCGAAAAGTGCCTGTGCAGGGGTGGCGATCGCAGTTGAGGCGGCGATCGCTACAGCCATGAGGCTAAGTCTTATCTGAAGCATGTCCCTGTTCCTTTCATGGAAGGATTACTGGAAGGCAGACTCTGTTTCCATATCCTGCTCTGATGATAGTGTTGTTTGTTTTGCCATGTTCTGGAGGCTTTCCACATCAGTCTCGGTTACTGTGCGCAGGTTCCTGCAATACCCGAAATATTTGCATCTCCGGTAAAAGCTGCAACATCATCCAGGGCACCCGCAAGACTGTCTCGGAAGTAGGTTTCCGTGACGCCGGACGGGTCAATCTGAAGGATATCTGAAACCCTGGAATTTGCGTCAGATCCGAGCGCCGAGAAGATAGCCGCTGAGTCAAGAACAAGATTTGATGAAGATTGGGTGCCGGATTCCACCCCGGCAATTCCGTTTTCGATAAGACTGACATATTGCCCGGTCACGCCAACCTTCTTGATGTCGCGAAGAACGCCCTTGGCGAACGACGTTGCTGCCTTCGGATCATTCGACTGGATGGCCAATGAGCCGGAGTTAAGTGCGGTTGCGAGGGTTTCATTTCCATCAGTGGTTGCGATCGTCTGTGCCAGACCCATCATGGCGCTGGTGTTTCCCTCAGGTGTCCCCGCGGCGAGTCCGTTCTGGATCATCGACATGGATGTTTGAAGGCTTTTTGGCGCTCCGGATTCTTTCATCGAAATATTTGCGACCGAGGCGGCATCGGCGGTGATTGATGACATCGACAGGTCTTCAGGGCGCACGCTGGGGGTAGTGCCAGCCTTGATACTATCTGCCAGCTCCGTGATGCTCTGCGGGACAGCATTTTCTGTTCCCAGCCCAGATCCGGAAAGGATGTTTGAGATGCTGTTGTCGCCACCACCTACTGAGCTTAGGAGTGCGCCGCCCAAACCGAACCCGCCGGACGACCCTTGCTGAGGAGGCGTTACGTTTATGCGCACATCAGGAGATTGCGGTGAAAAATCAGCATCAATCAATGCATCGGGGAAGCTCGAACCACCCTTTTCGTGATAAAGGCTGGTGTCGGTAATGTTGCCCATAGCATAAACTTCAAGCATGGAGGTCAGGACGGCGAGCTGTTGGAGTTCAACCTTGTAGGATGCAAGAGTGATTGCAGAGTTGGCCCGAAGATCTCCGCGAAGATCCTGAGAGCTCGCGACGATCTGATCGAGGGCGTCTGCCTGGCCACCTGCGCCAGCAAGGTCGTTATGTGTGATGGTTGCAATTGCCATAGCATTGACAGAAGCATTCACAACGCCGCGCCGACGAACTTCCCTAAGGTCACGCTCTGTTTCAGGGTCAAGGACTTCCTTGGCGTAGAAGTTTTCCAGGGCCAGTCGCGTGCTTCCTCGATGTCGGTGGTTCCGATGGGGTTCTGTCCTCCCTGGCAAAGATTTACCGCGCAGGGATCAAAGGCGAATTTTGTCATGCTCTGATAGAAATCTGAGCTACTTCCGGCCGGCGCCATGCCGGAAGATCCAAGGAGACTGCCACGCCCGCCTGCCTGACCCATGGCATCGAGTTGCTGCTGCTCGAGATTCTTGATCTGGTTGAGTTCGATATTCTGGCTCTGTTCCGTCGAGACAGACTCGGTCAGCTGGGCAATTGCCCCGAAATCAACTACATTGACGCCGCCAAAGGCGGATGCCTGTGAGGCGCTTATGAGGGCAGTACAGGAAAGCAGAGCCATGAGAGCTCCACCGCGAAGAAATGAGTTATTATGGTGCTTCATGATGCAGGTACCTTTCGATCCATTTTCCATCCAGTTTCCGGTAGAGATCTGAGACAAGCGCAACGTCATTGGATGACGAGGAGAAAATCTTCAAATGAGGCCCGAGAGAAGACAGGTCGACGTCTACGATAACGCTCTCCTGCTTAGTGGCCGTTTTATCAAGATGCTCCGTTTCGCTTTCTTTGCGATCCCTGATTGTCCGAGTACGAAGGCGAGTTCGCGTTCAGAGAGTTCAAATTCCCCGTAGTCGGAGGCGCGGGCACCGGGGTTCTGAAAAAGATAATAGGTCCCGCTCTGCTGTCTCACAAGTTGCGACACTCCTGAATCTCGAATAGCTCGGGGCGCTGGAAGACGGAAATCACAACTCCGCGGATTTTCCGAAATTCCTGCAAGGAAATAGCGAATAGTTTCTTGAAGTTGGGGTCTCGCAGAAGAGGTTCGGTTTCATCGATGAAAATAAAGCCCGGTGCCTCGTTTCGACGCATGGTATCTCGAATTTTATGCATCAGATAATGCACCGTCGCAGCCCCAAGCTTAGGATCTTCGAGCAACTTTGTCATATCAAAGGTGGTGAGCCAGCTGTCTTCGATGTCGATGGCATCATATTCAGAGTTGAAGATAGGGCCGTATCCAGTTTCGGAAACCCACTGAGCCAGTTCCTTTCGAATTCTGGAACCAGGACTGAATGTTGCTTCATGGATAGTAGAAAGAGACCGCTCGCCCCGATCGAGTTCGTCAAAGGCAATATCGACGGCATCGGAGATCTCGGTAATGTCATCATTATCATCGCAGCCAGAAATAGAAGAAAGCCAGAGCTTCAAAAATGAACGGTTTTCTTCGGTATCCTCGCAATCGAACGGGTTCATGCCTCCAGCTTCTGACCAGGGAAGTGGCTCCGAGTTGAGGGAGAGGTATTTCCCTCCCATGGCGAGGTTGTAAATTGCCGTGCCGCGGTAACGATCAAAGAAGAAATGTTTTACATTTCTATGGCGTGAAGACATCAGTGAAAGAAATTCCATCAGGACGGTTTTCCCGGACCCGGTTGGTGCAATCATGACGCCATGTCCAAGTGCGGCATCTTCATCGCTGATGTGAAATTGATGCTGATAAACAGTGTTCGAGAGTGTATTGAAATTGGCAATTGAGCCATTACCCCAGTCAGAGCGATTCAATCCAACTGCAGGTTTGTCGAGCGTAAAATCAAACGCGATATTGAAAGTGAAGAGTTTATAGGGGCGCGGCAACAGGTTGAGGGAGGGAAATTGAAGGAACCATGAGGCTTGTGAGGCTCCGGTTTCCCGGACGGGCGTAGCTCCATTTGAAGCCAGTACTTGTCGGACGGCATTCTCGTTACGAATGGCGTCTTCAATGGAGTCGCCATAAACGATGATTGTCTGACAATAAAGACAAAGTGCGGATCTTGAATCGTCACTCCCCTCCACCATTGCCTGAGCTTCGGCGAATGCCTGCATGGTTGAGGCGGGGTTGAAGCTTGAGGCCGTTGCAAGCCGGGAATGCTGTTCAAGCTTGATGATGGCTTCGGCCTTGCTCATCGGCTCAACGTAACGGGAGATTGTCATTTCCACAGGAAGTGAGGAAATTTCTGTAGTCAGGGTCTCGCTCATGTCATCACCGATTCTCTTGAGACCGATGGCGACAGCATATTTTTTTTCTTTTGTCCGGAGGTGAATTCGACAATACCATCAGGTCTGAACCATACGATATCACCAGCAAGGACGTCAGCCAGGTTGTCGCCGGTCTTTGTCGGATTCGGACGGGAGGCAGGGGAAACCTGAGAGCCAAGGAATTCGCCAATTGTCTGACGCGCAGGATTTGTGGCGGGATCCTGGGTGAGGTTGTATACGTCGAAGCTGGCGAGGGTTGACATCATGGATTGCTCGGCTTCATCAAGCCTGGTGATGGATTTTCCACTAAGGGCGATGATATTTGTGGTTCGGAAGGCGCTTTTGAATTTTTCATTCCATTTGGAAGCGATGTCAGCGGCGACCTGGTTTGGAAAATTGTCGGAGTTGTCAATGGGCATTTTCGATCGGATAGTGAAAATCCGTGCAACAACATTGATCTCGCTGAGCGAATCGAGAAAGTTCATACGCTTCTTGGCTGTGGTCAGGCCTTCCTGGATATCCATGAAAGATTGGTCGAGACCACCGATAATGTAGTAACGTGCAAAAGACCCATCCTTAAGAAGGACGGTTCTGCCGTCCCGGTCAAGGGCTTCGAATGGCAAGAAGTCGGCGAGGTGAGTTTCCTTAGGCTTCGGGAGTATGTTTCGGGCAATGGCCGGAACAAGAATGGCCGTGCCAGCAGCCGCTGCCAGACCCGCAAGAAGGACACCTGTAGCAGTGATCAGTGTTGTGTCAGAGGTGAAGGTCAGTTGAGTTTCAATGGGCATGACGGACTTTCGCTGTCAGGGAACGTATTTGGCGCCGCGAGAAACCTTTGCAAGATTCCTTCGTCGAGGGGGGGGTATTTTCCGGTCGCTTGCAGTGTGGTTGTGAGATGCGGATTTCTCGTTCCCATGCCAATCAAGATTGCGTGCCCCACGACCAGGGGGACGAGCGAGAAGAAGGGCGTAAGGCCCAGGACACCAATGCAAAGCAACATGATGGCGAGTGAAAATATGATATTTATGATTGCCATTTCGAAGGGTGCCCAGACAAATTGCTTTGGGGTGGCAACAACCATGTAGATGCTCGCCTTCATGTCGTTCATGTCACTGCCCCACGAATTGTGACAGGGTGGTCGGACAAAAATAAGCGTCCTCGGACATCCAGTAGATGAAGAGATCAGCAGCAGCCACGACGAACAGGCGCCGAGAATGGGGACGAATTGTTTCAATTCGAATTTTGTGAACAGAGCGCGAATGGCAAAGATCACGAAAGCGATGGCGCCGAGCACATAGACTGCTGCAAAGAGAAAGGTCTTGATCTCGCATATCTTGCTGGCCGCGAAGCCGAACAGGGGAGGCGTCTCACCCGCTGCCGGCGTCTCGTGATAGATATAGGTTCCTGTCGGAGCATAGGTTTGCTGGCATATGCCTGCGCTTCTGCGATTTCCGGGGCGCCCATGAGGGCGACCCGGAGACGATCGCAAGTGCAATCGCGGTAAGGTGGTGGGTATGGAACATGTGCGGGGTCCCTTGATTGCGACAGATTTATTCCTGAGTGAACAGTGGTGAAGCTGTTGCGATTAGGTACAAGTCGTATCGCCGTTATCTGCGGTCATGAAGCTGATCAGCAAATCTGCCGCAGCGACGATGAACAAGCCGCCACCAAGTGCAATCAGATGGGCAAACTTGAAGCGACCAAGAAACGCGGAGATGGCAATCAGGACGAGTCCGATGGCGCCAAGAATGTAGACCACATTGAAGAGCCATTCCTTGATCGTATAAAGCAGAGTGCAGGATTCGCCGATGATTGCATCGCCGGTAGTGCCGAAGCTTGTCGCCGTGGCCAGATCTGGGCTTAGAGCCACGATGCCGCCGAGGAGCAGTGCGGGCGCAATGCGGGAAAGCGCCGTGATGCGGGTGATGTTTGTCATTTTTTTTTCCGTCCTTCCAGGTGGTGATGATTCACAGACAAGAAGTAGATAGGGAAAAGGATACTGCTGCCAAAAACGGAAGATCACCCGATAGCGATTAAATATTGGCAGCGTGTTGATGTTCGTTTCTTGTTTCCGGGCGCTGCGCTTGCGGATTCCGCTACAAGCATGATTTCAGCGAGAGTGGTATGCGCCAGCAGCGACGATAAGGCTTCACGCGGGCCGACCCCGACGGCGCCCGGGTGATGTCATCAAAGCCTGATCGCGCCGTCGCTGTTTTCATCACTGGTGATCTCGGCAATGTCAACGGCGTCTGTATTGCGGAAGTGAGGCCCCACTTGATCATCAAAGATCATTCCGGGAACACTTTCAGATCCGGTATCACCGTAGCGGGTGTAGTTTGATTTCTCGGTGATGAAATATGCGACACGCTCATTCTCCTCGCGCACCAGGCGGACAAAGAGAGAGGCCGACTGCAACAGTGACTCGGAAACCTTCAACCGGCCGCGCTCATCGATCTGGGCTGTGAGAATTCCGAAAATATCTTCCTGTCGACAAATAGCTGCCAGGCGATCAGCCACATCCCGAAGGTGACCTTCTTCGGATTGGCTACGATCTCGCCCGCGAATGAGCTGCCAGTAGTCAAGGATGAACCCCTTGATGCCATGGCGACTTTTCGCTGCAAGAATCTTGCGGTGAATCTCGTCGATGGTTGCCCCTGGTGCGAAGTCATAATGCGTATTGTCCGGAAGGGAGTCGATATAATCTTCAGTGTCTTCTACAAATCGCTGATGGTCGCTGTCGCCCGGATCGAGAATGGAAGAGGCATTCAGATTAAGATGCCTGGCGCAGCTGCGGACCTCAATGTCTTCCGGTGGAGTTTCAAGAGACAGGAAGAGGTGAGGGACGCCCTGGAGATTGATATTGTCAGAAATACTTCCAAGCATGATTGTCTTGCCGCGCCCGTAAAGGCCGCCAATGCCGTAGAGGCGCTTTGACTGAAGACCTCCCTGCATCAGGAAGTCGAGACTGGTGATTCCGGTGGTAACGGTTTCGCGTACTTCTTGAGCCGAGGCCAGGGCTTCGCGCGCAACGGTCTTCTTGCTGCGAAATCCAGCATGTCCGGAGGCGAGATTCTTGTTGGCGATAGTCACGAGGGCGGAGAGAATTTGTTCCGGTCGTTTGTCTCGAGTGAGGCTTGCGCTCTGCAGCCGCGCCGCAACATTTGCAATTCTCCTCCATTGGAATTCTTCGTGTAGCCTGTCGACCGCCTGATCGAAGCCGGTGGAGATCGGCTTTCCGAATTCTGCAAGTCTGTTGAGAAACGAGAGGCCACCAAGGGGGTCCATCCTGGCTGCATGACTCATGGCCACCGTCGCCGGGGTTACCTTCTTGTTGCTGAGTTTCATGTCCGAGATTGCATCCCAGATCTGGCATTGACATCATCACTGAATGCTTCCTTCTCAAGGAAGGCGGCACGCGCAAAAAGGCTTTCGTTTGCGAGGATAGCCCCAACGATCTGTGATTCAATTGTCAGGAGGTTGCTGGTGGTATTCATGCGCCCTGCTTTCGTTTTGTGATGTTGAGACGCAGGCCGGCATTCTTTTCACGGATCATGGCGGCGGTTGACTGGGACACGCCCATCGATTCAGGCGTCACAAGTTCTCGCTGAACATGTGCACGCTGCGGTGGCGGACAGGTCTCGCGCTGGGAGCGGGATGCGACATTGGGGCGGGAGGTACGCTGAAGATGCTTGATGATCCAGCTTCTGGGATCCACGATATATCTTTGCTTTTCTGCAGCAGATATTGCCTCGTAGACATCACCTTCCGGCCAGTTCTTGAGCAGGCTTGCCAGAAGCGCCCGCGCGGTATTTTCAGTCTGATCACTGCGCGCAAAGATTTCGGTCATCATGATGTATGCTGTGCGCTTCATTGAGATCAGTTCTGGTTTGTCGCGACTGATATAAGCGGGAACGCGATTACTCTTTGTGGGATGGACGATTGGCATTTCACCAGTTGTCCCGGATCGGCTCCGGGCCCGCGAGGATACCGGTGGAATGCGAGCCTCCTCAAGGATCCGATGACTGATCTTGTCATTCTCAAGGATGAAGTGCGACAGTATTTCGGAGGACGAGTCCGCCCACCCCTGGTCATTCATCCGGGAGATTGTGTGAGCCCGCGCAATGGCAATCGGGCGACCGGTTGAGACGATGCGGCTCAGCAGGCGCATTGCGGCTCCCAACTCATCATTTTCCAGGGCGCTTGCCATATCAACAAGGTATTTTGGATCAATAGTTGCCTGCATCTGTCCCTCCATTTCCATACTTGAAGCTTGTCCTGCGAAGCCCCTCTCAAAAGCCCCGAAGGATGAATATTTGTCACTCAGACCCGAACCCTTTGACGGGCAATGTCTTTTCTTACGATCCGGATTGGACAGGGCTCCTGGTCCTCGTGAAGGCGCGCGCGATCGGTGTCCGTAGCCAGCTTCGGCTCGTGAATTCCCGTATCGAGATCAAGTCCTCTCCGCTCGGCCTCGTAACGCAGAACAGACCAGCCGCGTCCAAATTCATCGCGCGCGGTTCCGGCCGGACAGAGGTCCGTTGCATCGCGGGAGGCGATGGCGGCCTGTCGCAGCTGCCGGTTGTCAAGATCTGCAAGGTCCTGGTCGAGTTTGATGAGTTCTTCTTTCTCTGTTGTAGATTGGATCGCCCAGGCTCCAGGAAAAGCATCCACTTCCATTTTGCCGATATTATCCGACTCCAGGACCACATCTCCTTCAGCAATTCGTCGCAGGAGTTCTTCAATGCGCAAGATCGG
>LLEQ01000069.1_pt1 | contig 11288 bp, 15 predicted proteins | sample 595901 | NCBI WGS metagenome assembly LLEQ01 (sample SAMN02919317, study PRJNA255460) | bioreactor metagenome | biome: chemostat; feature: culture 2012_25.3; material: sediment; isolation source: day86 25degC chemostat 2012 inoculated with Wadden Sea sediment taken from... | place: Germany: Bremen ... | reverse complement strand
GCGGATTGGATGTGCTTTATCCGAGCGACACGGCAAAACTGGCTGACCAAATCGCCGAGCAGGGTCTGCGCCTGAGTGAGCAACCTTTCGGCGCGCCGCCGCGCGCGCAGAGCTTTTTGGCCCGCAATAGGATTATTGCGGGGCTGTCGCGGGGGTTGGTCGTGGTGGAGGCCTCCGCGCGATCAGGTGCGCTCAATGCGGCGCGCCATGCGAGCGAGCAGGGCCGCGAGGTTATGGCCGTGCCCGGTCATCCGTTTGAGCCGCGCGCAAGCGGCTGTAACCTTCTGATCCGTGACGGGGCGACGCTGATTCGCTCTACACGCGATATTTTGGAAGGCTTGGTCGGCGCAGGCGTGGAACTGCCGGAGGTTCACAGGCCCGCTGAGAAGCCTGGTGCGGAATCGGCACCATCAGGCGAGGATCGCATTGCGGCGGACGGGAGCGCATATAAAGGAGTAGCAGACGCCGCGCCGAATCCCGCCAAGATCGGGGGGCGCGAGAGCCAATTGCGCGATCCAGTAGCCCCCCCCGTGCCGCGGCCGCGCCATCTCATAGCGCCGTGGCCGCGCCCGTTTTACCCACCGGCGGGGGGTAGAGGCCCCCCCATTGCAACACGCCGAAATCGACGAAATGACCCTCGTGGATTGGCTCTTGGCGCAACTGGCCATAGGGCCGATGCAGGAGGAAAACTTGCTCCTCTCGTGCTCCGCCCCCCACCGCGCAGGCGCTACAAGCGATCTCCGTTCTGGAGTTGGAAGGCGCGATCCGGCGTGGCGCAGGCGGGACATTGGAATTGGGTTGACGCCCTGAACCGCAAGCGGAATCGGGTCTGACTTCGCACCGGTTGGAGTCCCGCAGAATGCCAACCATACGCTGCGCCCCCCCGCGTGTCTGTGATCTCACGGCACATTGACATTCCCCCCCCTATCGCCCACATGTTCCGCGCCCAAAGCATCAGTTCTGCGTGTATTGAGAGGAAGTCATGGCCGTCGTCGTCGTCGAATCCCCCGCCAAGGCCAAGACTATCAACAAATATCTTGGCTCTAATTACACGGTTCTGGCCTCTTTCGGCCATGTTCGTGACCTCCCTCCGAAGGATGGTTCGGTCGATACCGAGCACGATTTCGATATGAAATGGGAGATCGCGGCCGATAGCAAAAAGCATATCAAAGCGATCACTGACGCGTTGAAAGACGATGACGAACTGATCCTCGCGACTGACCCTGATCGTGAAGGGGAGGCAATTTCGTGGCATTTGCAGGAGGCGCTTGCCTCCAAGCTGAAGTCCAAAAAAAAGTCTCTCGCGTGACCTTCAACGCGATCACCAAACCCGCGATTCTCGAGGCGATGAAACATCCGCGCCAAGTCGATACCGCGCTGGTGGAGGCCTATCTGGCGCGCCGCGCGCTCGATTATCTGGTGGGTTCAACCTCTCGCCCGTGCTGTGGCGCAAACTCCCCGGCGCGAAATCGGCAGGGCGGGTGCAATCGGTGTGCCTGCGGCTGATCGTTGAGCGCGAGATGGAGATCGAGGCCTTCCGGGCGCGGGAATATTGGTCCGTGGCCGCTGGCCTGACCACCCCGCGTGGCCAGACTTTTGAGGCGCGCCTCACCAGTATGGGCGGCAAGAAGCTCGATAAATTCGATCTCGCGACTCAAGTTGAGGCCGAAATGGCGGTGAGTGCGGTCTCTGCCCGCGCATTGACGGTGACCTCCGTCGAGGCCAAGCCGACAACCCGCAACCCCTATCCGCCGTTCATGACGTCGACCCTCCAGCAAGAGGCGAGCCGAAAATTCGGCATGGGCGCGAAGGCTTGTATGTCGTCGGCGCAGCGGCTCTACGAGGCGGGCTACATTACCTATATGCGGACCGACGGCATCGACATGGCCCCCCGAGGCCGTGACCCAAGCCCGCGACGCGATCAAGGATAAGTTCGGCGAGAAATACGTCCCCCGCTCAGCCGCGGATCTATAAAAATAAGGCGAAGAACGCCCAAGAGGCGCATGAATGTATCCGCCCGACGGATATGCATGCCGATCCTTCCTCGCTCAAGCTCGCGGATGACCAGTTCAAACTCTACGATCTGATCTGGAAGCGCACGCTCGCCTCGCAAATGGCGGGCGCGGTGATGGAGCGCACGACAGTCGATCTTGGCTCGAAAGATGGTCAGGTCGAGCTGCGCGCGACGGGCCAAGTTGTCACCTTCGACGGCTTCTTGAAGATCTATGATCAAGGCCGCGACGATGATGATGCCGAGGATGGCGCCCGCTTGCCGCAGATCATGCAGGCGAGACGGTCACGCTGACCGCTGGCCACTACGAACAAGCCTTCGCGAAAGCACGGGGCGAGGCGGATGTGATCGAGACCTCCGGCATCCAGCGCTGCGAGGCGGCGGTGACGGATGGCTCGGCGGCTGTCTACGGCGGCCAGCATTTCACCCAGCCGCCCCCCCCGCGCTATACCGAGGCGACGCTGGTGAAGCGGATGGAAGAACTCGGCATCGGCCGTCCTTCGACCTACGCTTCCATTGTCACCACGATCCAAGATCGCGGCTATGTTATCAAAGACAAAAGTCGCCTTATCCCCGAGGATAAGGGGCGGCTTGTGACGATCTTCCTCAGCAATTATTTCAGCCGCTATGTTGAATACGACTTCACCGCCGATCTGGAAGATCAGCTTGATGATGTCTCCGCAGGCGACCGCGATTATAAGGAAGTGCTCGCGCGGTTCTGGCGGGATTTCTCGGCGGCGATTGCCGAGACATCCGAGCTGCGGATCACCGAAGTTCTTGAAAAGATTGATGAGGTGCTCGCACCTCACCTCTACCCGCCGCGCCCTGATGGCTCGAATCCGAAGATCTGCCCTGTTTGCGGAGTCGGGGAATTGCACCTGAAAACCGCCCGCTCCGGCGGCGCGTTTATCGGCTGCAAAGCCTATCCCGAATGCCGCTATACCCGCCCGATTTCCGCGCAAGGCAATGGCGAGGCGGCGGCGCTGGATGGCACGGTTTTGGGCCAAGATGAGGGCTTGATGTCACCCTGCGCGTGGGCCGCTTTGGCCCATATGTGCAAAAGGGCGAACCGACCGAGGATGCTCCGAAACCGCCGCGCGCCTCGCTTCCCAAAAGCTGGGAGCCTGCGGATCTGACCTTTGAGCGGGCGATGGATCTTCTGTCCTTGCCGCGCGAAATCGGGCCGCATCCCGAGGACGGTGAGATGATCGAGGCCGCCATTGGCCGCTACGGCCCCTACGTCAAACACGGCAAAACCTATGCCAACCTCGCCGATGTCGAGGAAGTGTTCACCGTGGGGATGAACCGTGCACTGGTGGTGTTGGCTGAGAAGGCCGCGCGCGGTCCGGGACGTGGGGCCGCCGCAGAGCCGATCAAAGAGTTGGGCGAGCATCCCGATGGCGGCCCGGTGCAGGTTATGCCGGGGCGCTACGGCCCCTATGTCAAATGGGCGAAGGTGAATGCGACCCTGCCCAAGGAGATCGAGCCAGAGGATATGACGCTGGAGCTGGCGCTGCCCCTGATCGAGGCAAAGGCGTCAAAAGGCGGCAAGAAGAAAGCCGCACCGAAAAAGGCGGCGGCCAAAAGACCAGCGGCAAAGAAACCGGCAGCGAAGGCGGCGGCGAAACCCGCCGCAAGCAAAACCGCCGCCGCGAAAAAGCCCGCTGCGAAGAAAGCTGCGCCGAAGAAGGCAAGCGCCACAAAAGCAGCCCCCTGACGCCGTCTCGGACGCGGGCGACGATATCCCGTTCTAAGAACTGGCCCGAGAGACATAAAAACGCGCGCGTGCCCTTCGGTCCGCGCGCGTTTTCATTTCCACAGAGTCTAAATATCCCCGCCGGAGGCGCAGGCCAGCCAAGGGCATGCCCTCAGCCGGTCGCAAGGATCAGCTCGCCGATCCGCCGACTGTCAGCCCGCCGATCATCAGTGTCGGCTGCCCCACGCCCACCGGCACCCATTGCCCCGCCTTGCCGCAATTCCCGATGCCGGGATCGAGCGCCATATCATTGCCGATAGCGCGGATCTGGCGCATCGCGGTCGGGCCGTCACCGATCAGCGTCGCGCCTTTCACAGGCGCGCCCACCACGCCGTTTTTCACACGGTAGGCCTCGGTGCAGCTAAACACGAATTTGCCATTGGTGATATCGACCTGCCCGCCGCCAAATCCGACCGCATAGATCCCATCCTTGAGATCGGCCAGAATCGCCTTCGGATCGGCCTCGCCGCCCAGCATATAAGTGTTGGTCATGCGCGGCATCGGGATATGGGCGTGGCTCTCGCGCCGCCCGTTGCCAGTGGGCTTCACCTCCATCAGCCGCGCGTTGGCGGTCCTGCATATAGCCCACCAAAATCCCGTCTTCGATCAGCACATTCTTTGCCGAAGGCGTGCCTTCGTCATCGAAGGTGATCGAGCCGCGCCGATCCGGGATCGTCCCATCGTCGAGCACCGTCACCCCGCGGGCTGCGACTTGTTGTCCCATCAGGCCGGAGAAGGCGGAGGATTTCTTGCGGTTGAAATCGCCCTCCAGCCCGTGCCCGACGGCCTCATGCAGCAAGATGCCGGGCCAGCCCGCACCGAGGACGACATCCATCTGCCCCCCGCAGGCGCGGGCTCTGCCGACAGGTTCACCAGCGCGATCCGCAACGCCTCGCGGGTCTGTGCTTTCCAATGCTCCGGCGTCATCAATTGGGCGAGGCCATGGCGCCCACCGCCGCCCGTGCCACCGGATTCGCGGCGCCCGTTTTGCTCAACAATGACCGAGACATTCATCCGCGCCATCGGCCGGATATCGGTCATCACACCGCCCTCAGGCCGCAAGATCACCACTTCTTGCAGCGAGGCCGCCACCGTGGCGGAGACCTGCACCACGCGCGGGTCGAGATCGCGAGCGAAGGCGTCAATCTCGCGTAATAGCTCGACTTTTGCGGGAAAGGCGCATCTGACATCGGATCAAGCTCGGCATAAAGATGCCGGTTCGTGCCCTTCGGGGGGGCAGGGGGGGCCATCACGCCGCCGCCGTCGCCCACGGCCAAGCGCGCAGTCTCGGCGGCGCGGGTGATCGCTGATTCGGAAATCTCTGTGGCATGGGCGTAGCCCGAAACCTCGCCGCGCACCGCGCGCAGGCCGAAGCCCTCAGAAGCGTCATACGAGGCATTGCGTAAACGGCCGTCATCGAAGCTCAAAGCCTCCGAACGGCGGCGTTCTAGGAACAATTCCCCGTCATCTGCGCCATTTACGGCGGCTTGAAGGATCGCAAGCGCGCGCCCTTCGTCGATCATGGTCTCGAAGGGGGCGAAGCGATCATCGGTCATCTGCGGTCCTTTAGGCTTGATTCGGAAGGAAAAGCGGCTTGTTTTCGCACCTTTCGCTTGCGATAGCTCTAGGATATGTTGTCTATCAGCAAACATTCAACGGGGCATTGGTTCGGGAGCCAATGTGCCGTCTGCGGCCTGAGGGTCGTTTAAGGGAACGGGAGTTACTATGCATTTTGCGATGATTCGCCGCGGCTTGGCTGCCGCATCTATGGCTGTCCTTGGCGCAGGGATGGCCTTTGCGCAGGACGGGATTTCGGTGCCGAGCATCGGAAAGCCGCATGACAAAGGCCTTGGCTTCCAGCCTGCCGCGTCCGAGCTTGCTGTCGATCAGCAATGGCTCGATCATATGATGCTGATCCTGATCACCGTCATCTCACTTTTCGTTGTGGGTCTGCTGATCTACGCGATCCTGCGCTTTAACCGCCGCGCGAACCCCGTTCCGGCGCGTTTCACGCATAACACCCCGATTGAGATCGCATGGACGCTTGTTCCGATCGTGATTCTTGTGTTCGTTGGTGCGTTCTCGCTGCCGACCCTGTTCAAACAGCAAGAAATTCCGGCGGGCGACATCACCATCAAAGTGACGGGCAACCAGTGTACTGGAGCTATGAATACCTTGATGACGAAATCAGCTTCGACGCGCTGAAGTTGGAAAAAGACGAACTCGCGGCCTATGGCTATGCAGAGGATGAATATCTCCTCGCGACTGACAACGCTGTGATTCTTCCGATCAACAAGACCATCGTGATGGAAGTCACGGGCGCGGACGTGATCCACTCGTGGACGATCCCTGCTTTCGCGGTGAAGCAAGATGCCGTTCCGGGCCGGACCGCACAGCTTTGGTTCAAGCCGACGATGGAAGGTACGTTCTTCGGTCAGTGTTCGGAAATCTGTGGCAAAGATCACGCTTACATGCCGATCACTGTCAAAGTGGTGAGCCAAGAGGTCTATGACCAATGGCTTGCGGGGCAAAAGCAAGCATCGCTCGCACCGACCAAGCTGTGAAACTCGCTTCGGCTGAGTGATCAGACGCGGCAGGGAGGCAGAAAACATGGCTGATATCAGCGCATATGACGACCCGCGCCAAGGCGAAGGGCAGTTCGGCGATTACGTCGCACTGCTCAAGCCGCGTGTGATGTCGCTCGTGGTGTTCACCGCGCTGGTGGGTTTGATCGTCGCCCCCGGATCGGTGCATCCGTTCGTGGGCTTCGTATCCATCCTGTTTATCGCTTTGGGCGGTGGCGCTTCGGGCGCGCTGAACATGTGGTATGACGCGGATATCGACCGTGTGATGGGGCGCACCAAGGGGCGTCCGATTCCCGCGGGCCGCATTTCCGAGGGGGAAGCTCTGGGCTTTGGCTTGGCGCTTTCCGGCATCTCCTGCGTGATGTTGGCGCTTGCGTCCAACGTCTTCGCGGGGCTGTTCCTCGCCTTCACCATCTTCTTCTATGCAGTCGTTTATACGATGTGGCTCAAACGTTCGACGCCGCAGAACATCGTGATCGGTGGCGCGGCAGGGGCCTTCCCTCCGATGATCGGCTGGGCGGTCGCGACGGGCGGCATCTCGGTTGAATCGGTGCTGATGTTCACGCTGATCTTCTTGTGGACCCCGCCACATTTCTGGGCGCTCGCGCTGTTCATGAATGACGATTACACCAAGGCTGGCGTACCGATGCTGCCGGTGACCCACGGTCGTCGTGTGACGCGCCGTCATATCTTCGGCTATACGCTCGTGCTTGCTCCCTTCGCTTTGGCTTTGGCCTTCACCACGATTGGCGGCCCTGTCTACGGGCTGACGGCGGTAGTACTGAACGTTCTGTTCATCCGTGGCGGTGGGTAATCCGGCAGCGTTCGGAAGACCAAGCAACCGCCGATAAATTCGCCTATGAGCGCCGTTTCTTCAAATTCTCGCTCCTCTATCTCTTCGGCCATTTCTCCGCGCTTTTGGTCGATGCCGCTTTGCGCGCAACGGGGGTGCTGTAATGGCGATTACCAAAGACCATGAGCTGCACACGCGTCGCTTTGGCCGCAACCTCGGCCTCGGCCTTGTTCTGGTGGCCTTCGTGGCGCTGGTGTTTGGCCTGACGGTTGTGAAAGTGACCCGCGGCGGCAGCTTGGAAGCCAGCGATCACTCGTTCCGCGCCTCCGTCCTCCCTGCGGATGAGCCGGGCCGCCCGGCCCCAATCAACGGAGCCAGCCAATGAATGCAAATACTCGTGTTTTGACCCGGCTCGTCGGTGTGGTGGTTTTGATGGGCGCAGGCGCTTGGGCGGCCGTGCCTTTCTATAACTGGTTCTGCGCGACGACCGGCTTTGCAGGCACGCCGCGCGTCGCGACTGTCGCGCCCGATCATAGCTTGGATGAGACCGTCACTGTTCGCTTTATCGGCTCTGTCGAGAAGGGTATGCCGTGGAAATTCGGCCCCGTTCAAAAGCAGATGACACTGAAAATCGGTGAACAAGGTTTGGCGTTCTACGAGGCAGTGAACCTCTCGGATCGTCCGATTGCAGGCACCGCCTCTTATAACGTCGGCCCCGATCAGGCTGGCTATTTCTTCGAGAAGATTGATTGCTTCTGCTTCACGGAGCAAATCTTGCAACCTGGTGAGCGCGTCGAGATGCCGGTGACGTTCTTCGTCGATCCCGGTATCGTCGATGACCGTGACGCGGGCTCTATCCGCAACATCACGCTTTCCTATACTTTCTTTGAAACCGACCTTCCGGTCGATCAGGCCAACCTGACGACCCAAGACCCCCAAGACCGTCAACTGAGGGACCGCCATGGCACACGCTAAGAACCACGACTATCACATTTTGCGCCCGTCGATCTGGCCGCTCCTGAGCGCAATCGGGGCGGCTTTCATGCTGGGCGGCGCGGCTGTCTGGATGAAGGGCATGACGCCGTTCGTCTTCCTCGCAGGTCTGATTGGCGTGCTCTATTCGATGTTCGGCTGGTGGTCGGAAGTCGTGGCAGAGGGCGAGAACGGGGAATACACACCCGTGATCCGCATCGGCCTGAAATACGGTTTCTTGCTGTTCATCATGTCGGAAGTCATGTTCTTCGTGGCGTGGTTCTGGTCGTTCTTCAAACACGCGATGTATCCGATGGGCCCGCTTTCGCCCGCAGTGGATGGCGTTTGGCCGCCCGCAGGATCGAGACGTTTGATCCGTGGCACCTGCCGCTGATCAACACCGTGATCCTGCTGCTGTCCGGTGTCACGCTGACCTGGGCGCACCATGCATTCGTGCATGACAACAACCGCAAAGATATGCGCGACGGGCTGATCCTGACCGTGCTCTTGGGGGCGCTATTCACCTGCTTCCAGATCTATGAATATTCGCACGCTGCTTTCGGCCTCGCAGGCAATATCTACGGCGCGAACTTCTTCATGGCGACGGGCTTCCACGGCTTCCACGTCTTCATCGGCACGGTCTTCCTGCTGGTGTGCTTGATCCGTCTGCAAAAAGGCCACTTTACCCAAGAAAACCACACCGGTTTTGAGGCTGCGGCTTGGTACTGGCACTTCGTCGATGTGGTCTGGCTCTTCCTCTTCGCGGCCGTTTATATTTGGGGCCAATAAGCCTCACCTGACGGTTCATCAAAGGCGCGGGGGGCAACCTCCGCGCCTTTGTGCATTCAGACGCGTTTCCCTATTGGAGCTAAGATGAAGAAATACATTTTCCCCGCCGTTCTGGGCATCGTGGGCTGCGTGATCTTGATCAATCTCGGTCTGTGGCAATTGCGGCGTCTGGCGTGGAAAGAGTCGATGCTGGCGGAGATTTCGGCGCAGATCAACGATGCGCCGGTTGAGCTTCCAGCCGTGCCGGAAGACCCCGAGAGCTTGAAATACCTCCCCGTGATCGCGCCCGGTGCGACGACCGGCGAGGAGATCTTGATGCTCACGGGGCGGCAGGGCGTCGGCGCGGGCTATGAGGTGATCTCCGCGTTTGAAACCGGCGACGGGCGACGGATCCTCGTGGATCGCGGTTTCTTGCAAGAGGTGGATCGTTACCAAGATCGCCCCGCCGTGCCGCTGGTGGTGCGCGGCAATCTGCATTGGCCGAACGAGACCGATAGCTACACCCCCGAGCCCGATCTGGAGGCTGGTGTCTGGTATGCGCGCGATGTGCCGATGATGGCGGCGCATCTGAAAACGGAGCCGGTCTTGCTTGTCGCTTCCGCCGTTGAGGGCGATCTCCAGAGCATCGAGCCGAACCCGATCACCATCACAGGGATCAAAAATGATCACATGGGCTATGCAATTACTTGGTTTTTGCTCGCGATTGTGTGGGCGGGGATGACACTTCTGTTTACGTGGCGTATCACGCGACAAGGGATCTCTAGGAGGGATTGATGCGCTATATTTCGACTCGGGGCCAAGCGCCTGAACTCACTTTTGGCGAAGCGATGCTGACAGGGCTGGCGCGTGATGGCGGGCTGTATGTTCCGGCAAGCATTCCGCAATGGTCGCCTGCTGATATCAAGGCGCTGGCAGGGTTGTCCTATGAAGAGGTCGCCTTCCGCGTGATGAAGCCGTTCTGCGGCGAGACCTTCACCGATGCCGAGCTGCAAGGCGCTATCGAGAAAGCCTACGCGGGCTTTGGCCATGCCGCCCGCGCACCGCTTGTCCAACTCGCACCGAACCATTTCCTGCTGGAGCTGTTCCACGGCCCGACGCTCGCCTTCAAAGATTTCGCGATGCAGATCATTGGCCAATTGTTCCAGATCGCACTGGCGAAAGAAGGTCGCAAGATCACCATCGTAGGCGCGACCTCGGGCGATACCGGATCGGCTGCGATCGAGGCGTTTCGTGGGCTTGATAATGTCGATGTCTTCATCCTGTTCCCGCATGGCCGTGTCTCGGATGTCCAGCGCCGCCAGATGACAACGCCATCGGAAGACAATGTCCATGCGCTCGCGCTGGAAGGGGATTTCGACGATTGCCAAGGCAAGCTCAAAGACATGTTCAACCATTTCGAGTTCCGCGATGCGGTGGGGCTTGCGGGGGTGAACTCGATCAACTGGGCGCGGGTATTGGCGCAGGTGGTTTACTACTTTACCGCTGCTGTGACCCTCGGCGCGCCGGATCGTAAGATCAGCTTCACCGTGCCGACAGGCAATTTCGGCGATATTTTCGCGGGCTATATCGCGAAATCGATGGGCCTGCCGATTGAGAAGCTCGTGGTTGCCACTAACCAGAACGATATCCTGCATCGCTGCCTGAGCACGGGCCGCTACGAGATGGACGGGGTGAAACCCTCAATCTCGCCGTCGATGGATATCCAGATCTCCTCGAATTTCGAGCGCGCTTTGTTCATGGCCTACGGCCAAGACGGGGCAGCCGTCGCGCAATTGATGGATGAGCTGAAAACCAAAGGCGGGTTCACCGTGTCGCAAGGCGCGCTGGAAGCTCTGCGCGAGATCTATCTCTCGGGGCGCGTGTCCGAGGAGGAGACTTCTGCGCAGATCGCGACTGAGCTGGCGCGCTCGGGCGAATTGCTCTGCCCGCATTCCGCGATTGGCGTGCAGGTCGCGGATCAACATCTGGCGCCGTCCCGATGGTAACGCTGGCCACCGCGCATCCCGCGAAATTCCCCGATGCGGTCGAAGCAGCGACGGGCATCCGTCCGGCCCTTCCTGAACGGATGGGCGATCTGTTTGACCGTGTTGAGCGCGTCACCCGCGTTCCCAATGACCTGAGCGCCCTTGAGGCGCTGATCCAAGAGAGGCGCCGCGTTTGAGCGTAGAATATACCACGCTGCCCAATGGGCTGCGAATTGTGACGGAAAACATGCCGGGGCTGCTGTCAGCCTCGGTGGGCATCTGGGTCAATGCGGGCGGTCGCCATGAGCGACTCGAGCAGAACGGCATCGCGCATTTCTTGGAGCATATGGCTTTCAAAGGCACGACCACCCGCAGCGCCTTGCAGATCGCGGAAGAAATCGAGGATGTCGGCGGCTAT
>LLEQ01000068.1_pt1 | contig 11474 bp, 20 predicted proteins | sample 595901 | NCBI WGS metagenome assembly LLEQ01 (sample SAMN02919317, study PRJNA255460) | bioreactor metagenome | biome: chemostat; feature: culture 2012_25.3; material: sediment; isolation source: day86 25degC chemostat 2012 inoculated with Wadden Sea sediment taken from... | place: Germany: Bremen ... | reverse complement strand
CAATTGCAAAAAAAAAGGCCGGACTGCGCAAAGCAGCCCGGCCAGGTGGGTCGGCCTTTTCAGGCCGCCAGCGAGAGAAGTCTTCCGTAGGGTGGGGTTGGCGGTGTGTCTTCCGCCGAGGCCCAGATTATCGGGCATTTTGGTTGGGTTTCACGGAACGGGCCGTAAAGGTCGGTGAGCACCACCATGATCGAGGGGTCGATTTCCTCGGCCTGGTTGGTGAAGTCGATGAAGCTGGTGCCGCCACCGCGGGCAAAGTTCACCTTCTTGATTTCGGCCTCGAAATCGACACCGTCAAGCTGCTGGGTCGAGATCACTGCGGTGTCAAAGACGATGACATGCAGCTCGGCGCCGGTCTTCTTGCCGATCGAGCAATCTCGCCGCAGAAGATTTCCAGTTCCCGATCACCGATCGAGCCCGAGACATCAACACCGATGACCACCCGGGGGCGGTTGTTTTGCTTGACGAAGCCAGGTTCATAGGCCGGGGGGGTCGGCAGCCCGCGACGGCGGGCATTGTCCTCGGCACCGATCCAGCGCCGGGCCGGGTGCATGTAGCTCGGCCGCGGGCTGCGGGTGACCGCCTTGTTGACCATGCGGCGCAGGATCAACTCCCATGGCACGCGCGATTTCGGCAGGTCGGCGATCTTGTGGCCGAGTTTGCCGACACCGGTGCCGGCTTGTTTGCCGTGGCGCATGGCGCGCTCGACGCGCTGTTGCCACTGGCTGTCTTCCTGAGCGTCTTCCGGGGTGAGCTTGCCGGAAGTGTCCATGTCATCATGGAACTCCTTGCCGGCGGCATATTCCTTGGCGCGATCTGCCGCGGACTTGCCGCTGCCGTCACCATCTTCCTCACCGTCTTCGCCGCCCTGGCCTTGTCCCTGGCCGCTCTGGCCATTGGGGTCGGGTCGGCCTTTGCCACCACCAGCCTGTTGCTGCTGTTTGCGCTCGTTCATGAGTTTCATGTAGAGCTTTTCGGCATCCCATTCGCCGACGGCGTCATCGGCGGAGATAATCTCCTTGAAGACTTCCTTGAACAGTTCAACCAGGTAGATGCAATTGCCGGGCAGGCGGTAGCCGGCCAGACGCAGGGTTTCGTTGATGATTGCATCGGTGGCGATGTTGAAGACCTGGGGGTCGTATTTGTCGCCAAAGCGCAAGGCCAGCGCCTTGCCACGATTGACGTGGCGAAAGGCGATATGCATGATTTCATGGGCGCAGACGGCGAGTTGATTTTCCATCGACCAGGTGGCGAATTTGCTGCCATACCAGATCGTGCGTCCGTCGGTATAGGCGGGGGCCAGTTCGACCTTGCGGCGAAACTCTTCCATATTGCCTTCGGCATCGATGCTGACGCCGGATTGATCGATACCGTCGGTATCGCGGTGGTTGGCCCAGAGCGACAGCGACATGAAGGCCGGATCGAACTCCGCCAGCTTGCGCAGGGCAACGGTGGCGCGGTCGGAATGTGAATTGTTCATCTTGTTATCCTCGCAGGCTTTCGGGGGGTTCAGGGCGCCCCGGTGATGGTCCGTTACAAGACCGGTCACCAGGGGCGTTCCGACATGGGCTCAGGCACCCCTTCGAGGATGCCTGGTTCCTTGCTTACCGATTACTGCAGTCCGAGAGCTTCGCGTTCGGCGGTGTAGTCCTGGAATGCCGGGTTATCGAGAATGATCTGATGCAGCCCCTTGTCCATCAGCTTGCCGAGCAGGCTTTCGAACCCGTGGGTTGAAAGTTCCTTCAGCGGGATCTGTTTGAACTCCGGGGTTTCCGGGCGCAGGTCCTTCAGTCGGCCGAGGTCGACCATGATCTCGATCACTGCGTCGGCATTTGCCTCTTCGGCCATGCCAAGCAGACCAAACACCATGGCGTTGAGCCCGTGCATCGAGTTGGGATACATCTTGATGCGCTCTTCGCGCTTGGCCTTGACCATCTCGGTCACCTTCACGGTGGCGGCGATGTCATCGGCGATCACGGCGAATTCGGCGGCGATGTGGCGCCCGACGGTGCCAGCGATCATGATATCACGGATCACCCGGTCTTTGACGTTATACATGATGTGGCTGACCCGCTCCCAGGAGCGTGGTGTGGCGGCGATGATATTGCCGTCCTTCATGGCTTCCTGGGTGGTCTCGAAGAAGTCGGGGACGGGTTTCGACGAAGGCGGTGACCGAGGCGTGCAGATCATTGGGAATGGCGAAGTTCTTGATCCAGTCCTTGGCGTCGGCCTCGACCAGCATATGCACCAGGCGGTCAGCGATCGCGGTGCCCATCTCATAGGCCACGGCGCCGTCATCGACGGTATTGCCGGCGGCAACGATGATGGTGTTGTCGGGGATCTTGTGCTGGCCGACACGGCGTTCCTGCAAAATACCATAGACGGTTGGCTGCAGGAATGGCGATGCGGCGGTCAGCTCGTCAAAGAACAGCACGGCCGGCTCATCGGAGTTTGGCAGATCTTCCGGGCGATACCAGACGGTGAGCTTGTTGTCGTGGTCGTAATGCGGCATGCCGCGCAGATCCGACGGTTCGATGGTGGTCAGGCGCAGATCGTGCAGCTTGCCGCCGATCGAGCGGGCCAGGCTTCCGCCAGTTGGGTTTTGCCGATACCGGGGCGGCCGTGCATCATGTAGCTCATGCGGATACCGGCGCTCTTCTGCATTTCCCAGCCTGTCTTCAGGACATCGAGGGCTTGACCGGCACTGACAGACATTGCGTTGATGGACATGGTTTGAACCTTTCGCTTTTTTTTAATTTGGTCTTAGAGCCTTTCGAGCCACGCAAGGCAGGCGCGAAAGGGAAATGGTGACCAATAATTCCAAATTTCCCCGGTTTGTGAGGCTGGTATGGTTTCGGGATTTTTCTTTTTCCGGCCGGAGTTTCCGTGCCGCCCGGAGCTTCAGGCCGGTTTTTTTTCCGGCCGTGGATTGCACTGGCAATATGTCTTGCTTCCAGCACGTTACGGGCCTTGACGACGCGCCTGTGGATTACGAAAGCCGCATGGCCCGGAGGTGTGTAGCGAAGATGCTCTGCCAGGACTTCGAGTCGCTGCAGGATATCCCTGGCCCGGTTGCCGTGATCTGCGGTTTCATCCCATGGGCTTTGAAGATCACTGAGGATAAAAAGTCCGATATGAATATCAAGGCGCACCGGCCCCGGTATGCGATGAACCACCAGTTGCCAGATACCCAGGGCGCTCCCGAGTGTCGGGGCGTATCTGGTTACCGCACGATGAATTTCCTTCATCAACGGATCAATTTCACTATGGGTGGCCCTCAGTTGCAGTTCGGCGTGATGTGGCAGTGGTGCATTGCCGTGATCATTGAGATTGAGGGCGATCGCGGTGGTCCGGCTTTCGGGCCGATCGCACTCAAGGGATACTGTTGCCGCGACTTCGCTTGATACGCCGTTGATTGCGGTCAGGCAAAAGGCCCGCAGGTTTTCGCAGGCCACTGTCAGCCGCCCCCCCGCCAGGGAATCTTCAAAGAGAGACATCTCCAACCTCCTGGATTTCATCACCTGGGTCCGTCGCCCGAAGCTCCGGATTTCAGCCTGGAGTCGTTGATCTTCCTGCAAACCGTGCCTGCATATTGGCCCGGACATCGAGAGGTTCAAAAACTTCCGATACCGCAGGCGCCACCACCTCGGTATTGTCACGGAGACCAGAGCGGGTGATGGTGTCGTATATGAACAGCGCCTCTTCAGGACTGTTGGCGGGGATATGGGCATCCGCGATCTCGAAGACACGCGTGCCCTTTTCGCGTATGATGCCGAGTGTGTCGACCGCATCACCGATCCTGTTACAGAGGGCATCGATGGTCAGGGGAATGGGGTGGTTGCCGTCATTTCCGGAAGGAGCAAGTAGAATGCCAGCAATGGAGAGGTCGAGCATGGGAAAGGGGGGGTTCCTCGGGTTCGCCCAGCGCGGCCGCACGATGCGGGATGTTCTTCATCTCCAGTTCCCAGAAGGCTTTCGGGTGATCAAGGGCCGGCGCGGCGTCGATAACCATCTCAAACAGGGTTTCGAGGCGCTTGGTGCAGGTCTGGATAACCTTTTGTTCAGCCAGGGTGGCATGACTGGAATCCGTTGCATTGCCCATGTTGAATACGATGACCTTTGCCGTGCCACGGCCCTGCTCCAGACCAAGCTCCATACGTGCAAAAGGAATGCCATTGCCCCAGGTGTGACTCTTCTGCCAGTGGGCAAGAAGATCCCAGGTCATCGGGGAGGCAAGCGCCATGGCGCGTTCTCGATCAAAGCTCATGAATGATGCCTTTTCTGTCTGTCTTTCGTGTCGGATCAGGTCACTGCCCGGATTAGCTGTCCTGGATACAAGACCCTCCATGACCCTGCGCTCGGCGAGGGTTATGAGGGACTCGGCTGGCCGGAATGCATTTTTCGCTCTTATCCGGTACAGGAAAAAAAAGGCGCCCCGGCAAAAGCCGGAGCGCCTGCCAGAGAATATGATTGCCCTGTCATCATCTGACAGGCTTGATGCCGTGATCAGCAATACCGGCAGCCGGACTTGGGGGCTACGGTTACTTTCTCGGCATCCGGCAGCATCATGCGACTTGCGGAGCGGCCTGCGGGGTGAAGGGAGTCCCGTTAACACGGTAGCCTGTAAAGATAAGTTTGACGGTGGTGTTCGAAGTTGAAATAGGCATGATCCGGATCTTTCAGTGATTGATGAGTGGTTTGTCCGGAAGTTGCGGGGAGACTCGGGAGCACACGTCTTTCTTGTTTTCCAGGGTGAAATTCCTGCCAGGCCGGTTGAGCGAGATCATCCGGCCGGCGGGTCTCTAATCGGCTTCAGGCAGCCTGGCGGCGTCAAAATCAGCACCGGTTTCCCAGGTGGTGCCCTCGGGGCCATCCTTGAGAATGATTCCGGCAGCGGTAAGGCGATCGCGCAAGTCATCACCACGATGAAAATCTCTCGCAATGCGTGCCTGATCGCGCAGCTTCACCAGCCTGTTGATCTTCTTGGCGAGCGGAACAGGCAGTGCCTCCCGATCATCCTTGATTGATATGCCCAGCAGATCGAGTGTGGCCGCAATGGCGTCACAATCACCCTGGCCTGACAAGGCATGCATCTGTGCAATCACCTCAGCGGTGTTGAAGTCATCAAGTAAGGCCTCGAGAATGCGCTCCGGGATCGGGGTGTGTGGATCGCCCGAGCGGGCCAGATCAGAAAACTTCTGCCAGGCAGAGAGATTGCGATGTTCGAGTGCATTGCTCCAGTCGAGGTTGGAGCGATAGTGACTCGAAAGTAGTGCCAGACGAATTGCGCCGCCAGGCAGGCGACCAAGCAGATACTCGACACTAAGCACATTGCCGATCGATTTAGACATCTTGTACCCCTCGACGGTAATCATGCCATTGTGCAGCCAGGTGCGGGCATATTCAGCCCCCGGTGTGCAGCAGCGGGCTTGAGAGATCTCGTTGTCGTGATGGGGAAATTTCAGGTCCGATCCACCGCCGTGGATGTCAAAGCCTTGTCCGAGCAGGCGTGTGGACATGGTCGAGCATTCGATGTGCCAGCCGGGCCGCCCAATCCCCCAGGGGCTTTCCCATCCGGGCTGGTCCGTGGTCGAAGGCTTCCAGAGTACAAAATCTGCCGGATGGCGTTTGAGAGGGTTTGGCTCGATACGGTGGACCGCGGTGTCGTCGAGATCGCCCCGCCCAGAGAGTGTCCCGCGATGGGGATTGGCCTGTGAGGAGAAGAAGACATGACCCTCAGCCTCATAGGCCCAGCCCCCCGGACAATCATTGCCTGAATGTCCTCGATCATCTTGTCGACATAGGCGGTGGCGCGCGGCTCGTGGGTCGGGCGAAGGACACCAAGGGCGTCCATGTCCCGGTGATACCAGCGGGTGGTTTCGCGCGTCAGCTGTGCGATTGCCTCGAGTGGCTGCATCTGCGGATATATCTGAGTGGCCCGATTGATGATCTTGTCATCAATATCGGTAAAATTGCGGACATAGGTGACTGCTTCCGGGCCAAAGACCCGACCGAGCATGCGAAACACCATGTCAAAAACCACCGCAGAGCGAGCATTGCCGATATGAGCCCTGTCATAGACTGTGGGACCGCAGACATAAAGGCCGATCGCGGTCGGGTCGACAGGATGGAAGGGTGCCTTCTTGCCGGTTGCACTATCTGTCAGGTGCAATATTGCAGTCATGGTGTCCTCCCGGAATATAGTGAATGAGGTCAGGCCGTCTGAGTCGTCTCGGTGCGTGCCTCTTGCAAGGCGTCGCGCACCGAGTTGGCATAGGCGGTTGCTGCCCCTCTGGTGGCAAACCCCTGAGGGGCTTCATCGGCGTGCAGCGGCAGCTTGTCGATCATCGCACGGAATCGCTTTCCGAAAGCGCGTGCCGATACCCGGCCGTTCGCCATCCGATGGCTGAGACCCGGGGATTGCCGATCGGTGGTCAGGGCCAGCTGTGATACGCAGGCGCCACCAATACGGCCGTCGATTTTCACAGCAACTGAGCCGGGATTGAGCATCCAGGGCTCTGAGGTCACCTTGGTGATTTCGAATTTGGGCAGGCCGCGTACCGGGTAGAAGGCAACGCGTGCGCCTTGTGGAAATGTCCGTCGAACCTCTTCGAGAGGCATGGTCTTAATCTTTGTCATTGGGTTGTCTTTCATTTAGAAACAGCACCTCCTTGATTTTCTGGATTGCGTGCCCGGAGGCGCCGACAATCCGTGAGAGGTGATGGAAGGTAAGAAGGGAGGAGAAGCGCGCTCTAAAGGCGCGCGGCGACGCAGCCCATATCCGGGCTTCCTCTTGAGGCAATCTGGTAATATGAAAATCTCAGCATCATGTCCGGAATATATGTTCGTTTTTCGGACGAAACAAATTTCAGGATAAAATGGTCATGTCAGACGGAATATCTACCGGCGTATAGGCCGCGGAATTGCATGACATTATGGAATAGAGGTGAGGTATCATCTCGTTCATTTGCCGAATGGTGGCCATCCGGGCAGCGCGGTCATGATAACTTTTGACCGTCGGCAGGATTGCTGTGATGAGGGCTTGGGCCCGGTCGGCGGAGTCGTGATCGGCAGGCAAAAGCCCATCCGCACAAGCTTGCGAGATCAGCAGGCTGCCGGCAGCAAGATGCACCAGATGAATGTTACTGCCCTGCGGTTGGAGCAGAATACTGAGCTGCGAATTGACCAGTCGAAGGTAGGTTTCATCATGGGACAAGAAGAAGAATGGCTCACGGTATTGAGCCATGTGATTACAAGTCACCTCACCATTCCAGAGATTTCCAAACCCATGATTGTGATGAACAATCGGGCTGATATGTGTGACCCGGGTATTGGTTTTTTTTCAAAGCTGGTAAGGGGATTTTGCGCCTGCAGCGGATCAGGGTCTCGGACCGGTTCGCAAAACAGTGCCTGGTGGATGGCAATGACAGGGTCGCCATCGGCAGATGTCGGGTGAGTGGCCAGCCAGCGGGAAATTGCCTGCCGTGTGACCGGTCGCAGGATTTCGCGAAACACCATGCTTGGCTCGAAGGGTGTGGATTTTTCACCGGGATTCATCATGATGACTTTCCGATTGTGAGAGAGAGATTTTCGGACTGGCAATGCAATCTCCGGGGATGATTACGAAGATTCCCCTCCAGGTGCGGCGGGAAGTGGTGTGATGTCGAACTCAGGCTCTCGTTTCCGACCATCCCCGCGCGGATGAATTGCCAGCATGTCGTGCTGGCTCAGTCCTGGTATCGGCCATGGCCAGCGCCGGTTGACGATATCCTCATCGCCGCATTCCGCCTCGTCCCATGGGGTCTCGGGAGAGTCCACGCGCCCCTTGTGATCAAGCAGGTCAAAGGAGGCAAGTCGGGAAAGAAAGTTGATGGCTGAAGACTGGTTGACGCCCATGGCATAGCGCACGCCGCGTTCCCAGACTTCTGCCGGGGAGGCTTCGGACGCATTCTGGGGGATATCCTCCCTGGCGCTCGAGAGGATATCTCCGAGCCATCTGTCAGTGGCACAGGAGGGGCATGCAATATCACCGCCCGATGTCAGAAGGCCGTCTTCATGGCTGTCGAGATCCCACAATTGGCCATCAATACAGACTGCATCTTCATAGGGGGCGCCGAACATTCGACAGGTAAAGCCGCACATCGATCATTCCTTACTTGTTGGCTTCGCGCCAGGTTTTCGGATCAGAAATCCCACTACCCTTCCAGAGGCCGACGCGGTGCTTTTGCGCGCGGCGCTCGGAGCGGGAATAGATGCGGGTGAAATCCGCGACAGCAACAGCATAGCCGGTCTTGACCATCTCGTCTCCGACATCGATATTTCCGGTGCGCACTCGTGCAACCAGGCGGCCGTAGATATCAATATCCTTAGGCAGGATATGGAGTGTTTTTCCTTCAACCAACTCGCGCATTTTCTCCGTGGCGGCAGGGCCTGTGGTTGATCGCTTTCAGGGGGCGTCCATGCCGTAGATGCGGATGCGCCAATCACCCCCGGGCAAGTGTGTCGCCATCGATCACATAGACATTCTTGAGCCGGAAAGGGGGCGGGCAAGGCGCGGTTTGTGGCGCGGCCATTGCGCGCAACCCGCGCTGCTCTGCCGATTTACGGCGCCGGCGACCGCCTTTAAGGCCGGACAGGAAGGCTTTCAGAAAAATCAGGAAGAAGAACAGCATGGGCCAGAGCAGGACGTGATCCCAGTTGATATCAAGCTGCGCAAAATATCCAAAAAAAACATGGTGGGAGTCTCCTGTCGCCGTGAGAGGTTGGGGGCGGCCTTTGCCAGGTGGTCCGGCGCCGTTAGTGCTGCGGGAGTCACTGCCCGCGCGATGCGGGGCGCGCAGTAATATAGGCCACCCCTGCGGGGGTGGCCCATGAAATTCAGGCTGCAAGAACAGCTTCGAGGACAGCCTTGCGGGCCGGACGTGCGCCAAGCATGAAGCGCAGCTTGTCGCCCTGCATGGCATGGTCGCAGAGCGCCCAGCTGCCGGCGCGTCCGGTGATCCGGAAGTCCTTGGCGTCGGTATGGCGACGCAGGGCCTCGGCAATCTGTCCCGAGCGCACCAGGCGATCGATATCAAGAAGGAACCGGCGCCGGGCGCTGTCGGGGGGGTGTAGCCGCGGCTGGTGGCGGCGCCATCGAAATAGGGACTTCCCATATTGGCGAGTCGATTGCGGTGGCGAAGGGTAAGATCAGTCATTTCCATTGTCTCCTGGAGTGTCGGGTGGGGATCGTGCATCCAACCACACCCGCCCTTCAGGAGACTTGCCGGGACTCTTGACGCTGATACCGGCAAGCGACATCAAACCGGTTTATTTTTTTTCCAGTAACGGATATTGCCAGTGTCGACGTGAACGAAATTATTTGACGGATAGTAGCCCACGCCGCCTGCCTTCATCGAAACGGCAGCCCGTGCCAGATCGCGGGTCGAGCGCCCGGTTGGGTGATATCCATCGCCAGACCACGCATGTGCAGCGAGTTTTTTTTGCAGCGCCCCCGGAGGCCTGAGTTAGTCTTTGGCGTCCGGTAGCCGGACAGCAGTACCATCGGCTGTGTGGTTTCCATGATCTTTTGCAGCCTGATAAGGATCAGCATGCTGTCAGGATCGATGGGGTATTCGGTGTCTTCGCGCCAGTCGCGCGCAAACCAGTCAAATTCTGCCAATGCTTCCCGAACCCAGCGCCCATTCTCGATGAGGGTGTGGCGGAAAGTTTCGCTGGTATTGCCGTTTGTCATGATCAGGGCGTGTGAGCCGCGCGTGGAAGCATGGCTGGCTGTGGGAAGCATCAAGGCCCCTGCGCCCGCGAGACCCATGCCGAGCATCTTGCGGCGAGAATAAGCGGTTGAAGTAATCATTGGTCGTTCCTGTTTCCGATTTCTCATGCTGAGCCCGAAGCGCAAGTGGGCTTTTGGGCTAATGAAGAAAAAGGTCTGTTTTGACAGGAATAAAAGTATTTTGAGCGAATAGTTCTTCGGACGCAGCAAGTCGCTGTTTTTGTGTGAAAATTGACAACGTCAGAAATCCACCAAAAAAAATGTAACGACAAATCCGACCAAGTCCGGAAGGAGCGTAATATATAGGCCAGGAGGATAATATTGAACGCCCCGGCCATCTGGCAGGGAAACACAGAAGCCCCGGACTTTAGTCCAGGTAAGGATCATGCAGCCGCGCAATCTGCTGCCGAAAAGATATCCGAGGGTGTCTTAATTCCGGGCACCAATACAAGCGGGACCGGCGAAAACGGCGGCAAGCAACAGGTGAGGCATCATGGGATAGTTCCGGCCAGGGCAGTGGCGGTTGCCAGGGGGCAAAAGAGGAAAAAGAAGAAGTTCATCCAGAAGGCCTTTGCGCAGATCTGGGTCCGGCACTCCTTTTTCGGCCACGACAAGATATTCGGCGGCTCTGATCGAATTGCTGATCAATATGCCGGTTTTAAAGCCGCCAATTCCGAAAATGATCATGCTTGAAAGCCATGGGTTGATGGCGGCAATCCCAGCCATATGCAGGAAGAACATGGTGAATGCGGTAATGCTGGCCGAGGCCAGGGCAAATGTGGGCAATGTCTTGCGCATTACCAGGTGCAAGTTGAGGTCGGGGGACTTCCGGTCCCGTCATTAAAGTGTGTATGGCAACCGGATCGGGTAGCAGTCGCCGATGAAGCGTGAGAAAAAGGAATGCGACAATGAGACTTGCGATCATGTTTTCTCCAGGAGAGGTGATGTGGCGGAATATATATCGAGGATATAGGCACTGTCAGGATTAAGCAGGATCCAGCTATCTTGAGCTTGCGGGGAAAGTTTTCGAAACTGACTATCAGACATCGCCTCGAGGTGATCCGGATCATGGGTTGCAAGGGTCTGTGCGCAGTCGGGACTTATTCCCTCGAAGCGGTTGAGATATACCAGGGCGCTGCGCCCCATACTGCGATGACGACTGATGCGCCGTGCCCAGTCACCACCTCGGTCCCGCAGGCGCGCTGCCTGACTGAGGATGTCGGTCGACACGCCGACCTTTATCAAATTCTAACACGAAAACCCCCGACTTCAGTCGTGGGATGAAGTGAGGTTTTCCTTGTCGTTGGCCCGGGTGTTATCCCGGATATATTCTTCCTGCTGGGTCGGTCTGGATTCCGTTGGTTCTCAACATATGATTTGACGACCTCAAGCGGCGCGCCGCCGCAGGAGACGATGAAATAGCTTGGGGACCAGAAAGCCCGTCCCCAGAGCTTCTTCAGGACCTCGGGAAATCGCATCTTCCGCACCAGCCTCGAGGAGGCCCCTTTGAGGCGCCGAACGATTTCCGAGAGAGCGATGGTTGGTGCGTAGGAGATCATCAGATGAATATGATCTCCATCGCTTTCAATGGCCAATATGTCGATGCCGATGGTGCGACCCGTGGCGCGCATCGAGGTGCGAAGCAAGTCGAAAACCCGCCTGGTGATCACTGATCTCCGGTATTTCGTGCAGAACACAAGAT
>LLEQ01000067.1_pt1 | contig 11543 bp, 17 predicted proteins | sample 595901 | NCBI WGS metagenome assembly LLEQ01 (sample SAMN02919317, study PRJNA255460) | bioreactor metagenome | biome: chemostat; feature: culture 2012_25.3; material: sediment; isolation source: day86 25degC chemostat 2012 inoculated with Wadden Sea sediment taken from... | place: Germany: Bremen ... | reverse complement strand
ATTTTGTTGCCGAACTTCTTGCAGTTCTGCCGGAACAGTTTGGAGAACGTGTCACAGCCGTCAATCTGGACCGGCGGCGGCGTCCATCCTGCGGTGGATTGGTCTTGCATTGTGTTCATCGCCACGTCTTTCTTGCTTTCCAGCGGCGGTCGCCGCGCGCACTTTCTGCTTTGATGCCAAGGTAGAATTCGCGAATGTCAGCACTTTTCATGAGAACGTCGCGTTCACCTTCCATAACGATCCGGCCGGTTTCAAGGACGTACCCGAAATCGGCGGCCGGCAGCGCAACACTGGCGTTCTGTTCAACCAGCAACATGGTCACGCCTTCTTCGACGTTGATCCGTTTGATGATCTGGAAAATCTCGGAAATCAGGAGCGGTGACAGGCCCAGCGACGGCTCGTCCAGCAACATCACGCGCGGACGCTGCATAAACGCGCGACCCAAAGCCAACATCTGTTGTTGCCCGCCAGATAGATAGATCGCCTGCTTTTCCAGAAAGGTGCGCAGCACGGGAAACCAGCCAGCACCTTTTCCAAGTCACGCGCCACTTCATCGCGATCCTTGCGGCAATAGGCACCCATCATCAGGTTGTCCTTGACCGACAAGAGGGAAAACACTTCGCGCCCTTCGGGTGAATGGGCGATGCCGACGCGCGCGATGACATCTGGGTCAAGCGCGGTGATATCGCGCCCTTCAAATTCCACCTGCCCCTTGAACGGATCAAGCGCGCCGGAGATGGTTTTCAAAATCGTCGTTTTGCCCGCCCCATTGGAGCCCATGACCGTAACGACCGACCTTCCTTGACCGTCAGGCTGATGCCGCGAATGGCCATCACCCTGCCATACATCGTTTCGACGTTGCTGGCGCGCAGTACCTCGGTCATGCTGCCTGCCCTCCCAGATATGCCGCCTGAACATCGGGATCGCTTTGAACTTCGGATGCGCTGCCGCTTGCAAGAAACCGGCCTTCGTTGATGGCCAGCACCATGTCCGAAACTTTGTTCACCAGTTTCATGTCGTGTTCGATCATAACAACGGTGACACCCAGGACCTCGCGGATATCTTCAATCACAAAAGCAGTATCGTCGGTTTCCTCGCTGGTCAGTCCGCTTGACGGTTCGTCCAGCAACAGGATCTTTGGCTCCGACACCAACGCGCGGGCCATTTCGGTCTTTTTGCGCACGCCATACGGCAAATCCGCAACCCGTGCATGACGGTAGCCTTCGAGATCAAGAAACTCGATTATTTCTTCGGCTTTGCGGCGGTGGGCCAGTTCCTGACGCATCTGCGAACGGGTAAAAAAAACAGCTCACTCAGAGGCCCGAATTTGCCGTGACGGATGCGCCCGATCAGCAAGTTATCAAGCAATGACGCATGTTCGAACAGTTCGATATTCTGGAACGTCCGCGCAATGCCGTGGTTGATTACCTCATGGGATTTCGCTTTTCGCAGGCTTTTGCCGTTGAACCGGATGTCGCCTTGCGACGGATCGTAAATCCGGCAGATGAGGTTGAACACCGTGCTTTTGCCCGCGCCATTGGGGCCAATGATGGTGAACACCGACCCCGGTTCAACTGAAAAGCTCAAGCCATCCACCGCTTTCAAACCACCAAAGGAAAGCGATACGTTATCTATCTCCAACCCGTTCATCTTAAACGCTCCGTTTTGAGGAATGTCTTCTGACGCTGGAAACTGCGCTTCTTGTACATCGGGAACACGTTGAAATAGTGATGGATCTTGGTCCAGCGTCCATAAAGTCCGTCAGGTTCGAACAGGATGAACCCCAGCAGGATCAGACCGAATGCAAGACTATCGAAACCGCCGGACGTGGCGACTGCACTGGGCAGCACGATCTTGACCCAGCTCAACACGGTTGGCAGCAGCACGATAAAGAACGCCCCAAAAACCGCGCCGTGGATGGTTCCGATCCCGCCGACGACGATCATCAACAGCAGACGGATGGATTCCCCCCATTCCGAAGGTTTCCGGCGTGATGTAGAAGAAGGCGTGCGCCAGCAGCCCGCCCGCGAGGCCCGCAAAAACTGCCGAGATGAAGAACGCATATGCCTTGAAGAAGGCCACATTGGTTCCCAACGCCCGCGCCGACACTTCGGAGTCGCGGATCGCAATCATGGCGCGACCCGACCTTGTGCGTGTCAGGTTGCGAACGATCAGGATACAACCCACGAAGATGACAAAATTCAGCAGATAAACTTTCCAGCTTTCGTCGATGGCCAGCCCGAGAATATTGATTTCCGGCACCGAAAGGCCACGATGACCGCCTGTGAAATCGCCCGCACCACCGATGAGCCGTTCGGTCACAATCGCAATCGAAAGCGTGGCAATCGCCAGATACAGCCCGTGCATCTTTCCGCAGATCCGTCCGACGGCCAACCCGACCAGCCCAGCCACCAACGCCGCTATCGGCAGCGACAAAAGCCACGGCACGCTGTAACGGGTCAGCAGGATCGTGTGAGTGTAGGCACCGATTGCGACAAACGCCGCCTGTCCGAAACTCACCTGCCCGGAAAATCCGGTCAGCACCATTAGCCCGAGACCCGCGATAGCATAGATGAATACGAATGAGAGTTCATCCAGAAAATAGCCGTCCAGAAACAGCGGCGCGGCCAGTGCGATCGCGGCAAACAGCAGATACCAGAATGCCTGTCCACGGTCGCGGAAAAGCTGGATGTCCTGAACATAGGATTTGCGAAAAATTACGCGCATGGCTTAGACCTTCTTTGCATAAATTTGGGCCAGCAGGCCTTGCGGACGGATCAACAGCACAAGGAACATGATCAAGTAGGCACCAATTCCTTTGAGGGTCGGGAACATGATATCGAAAAACGGTTCCGTCACACCGATCAGCAAGCAACCGATCACCGCACCGGGGATGGAGCCGAAACCACCGACAATTGCCCCTGCAAATGCCTTGAACCCGATAAAACCCATCTGCGTCGAAACCAACGTCATTGGCCCCAGGAGCAGTCCGGCAATCCCGCCAAAGATCGCGGACATTGCCCAGATCGAGGATGTCAGCCGTTTCACAGGAATACCCATGTAGAACGCTGCTAACTGGTTCAGGGACAACGCCTGCATGGCGACACCCTGCCGAGCGTAACGGAAAAACAGGTACAGCGCGCTGGCGACAACCGCGGTGACAACAATCGACAACACGCTGGCCCAAGAAATGATCACTGGCCCAGTGTAAGATTGCCATCAACCGGAGCAGGCAACGAATAGTTGCCAAACCCCCAAATTATCCCTGCAACCGCCCTGAGCGCGATACCCAATGCCAGCGTCAGGATAAAGACAGTGAACACCGGCTGGCCCGTCAGGCGCCGCACCACAAGCGCTTCGACGCCGTAGCCGAATGCGCCCATGAAGACCAATGTCAACATCGCACCCAGCCAGTAGGGCATCCCCATCAGCACGATGAACTGATACCCGACAAATGCCCCCAGCATCATGAATTCGCCTTGGGCAAAATTCACCTGCTCAGTCGCCTTATACACAAGCACCAGACCAATCGCGATCAGGCTATAAAGGCACCCTTGTGACAGGCCGACCACAAAAAGCTGCATCGCATCGGCAAAAGACAAGGCAGTCATGCGTTGTTCCCCCCAGTGTTCAAGGATTTCATCAAGGCTGATTTCTCCCGCATCTCCGGTCGTCGGTGTGTCGGGTTGTGTTCGCGAGAATCGCGGTGCGGGCGTCGGCATCTCGATGCCACCTACTGTGACAAAGCTGCCCCGGGCGCGATTATGCGCATGATCCGATGCGTCAGCCAGAGAAACCACAGGTGCGAAACACGCGTCGCTGCCTTCCAGAATATCGCACCATTCCTGTTGGGTCGCAGTCAGGAAAATCTCCGTAAGCGCGTCCATCATACTGGCCTGCGCGGTGGGTGCGTATTGATCGGCAAAGCGCGGATCGTCTGTGAGGCCCAGAAGTGCCAGAAGTTCGGCAAAAAAAATTGCGGTTCGAGACATCCAACGGACACATATTTGCCATCGCCCGTTTCGTAACAACGATACCACGCAACGCCGCCGTTGATAAAATCGCCAGACCGTTTATCAGACCAAGCGCCACATGCGACCAACCCGTGCTGCATGGTCATCAGCAGGTTAACCCCCGTCCGTCATGGCCGTATCGACCACCTGCCCCTGCCCCGTGGCGCGCGCATGAGTCAGGGCTGCAAGGATACCAACGTTCAGCATCATCGCGCCGCCGCCCTGATCCGCGATCAGGTTCATCGGTGCAGGTGGCGGGCGGTCCGCATCGCCCAAACCCCAAACCGCACCGGTTATGGCGGCATAATTCATGTCGTGGCCCGCTGCATGTGCCAGCGGCCCTTCCTGTCCCCATCCGGTCAATCGGCCATAGACCAAGGCCGGATTGCGCGCCTGCACCTGTTCCGGACCAAATCCCAGCTTTTCCATTTTGCCCGGCCTGAACCCTTCGATCAGCACCTCGGCACGTTCGATCAACTGCCAGAGCCGGTCGACATCTCTGGCCTTTGTCAGGTCAAGTGTCAGGCTGCGGCGCGAGCGGTTGAACAGATTGTATTTCGCATCAATCGGCAACGGAAATTTCTGACCGGGCCGCGCGATGCGCACCACTTCAGCGCCCAGATCAGCCAGATGCATCGCAGCAAACGGCGCAGGGCCAAGACCTGCCATTTCAACAATGCGTACACCTTTGAGGGGACCTGAGCGTTGCAGCATCGCCCTATCTCGCCTGCAGGCGCGTGGCAGCATCAAGCCGCACGGTTTCGCCGTTCATATATGAATTCTCGATCAGAAAGGCGCAGCAATGAGCGAATTCTTCCATCCGGCCGACACGCTTGGGCGCTTCGACAGAGGCTTCGAGGTTTGCGATCACGTTGTCGGGCAGCGACATGACCATCGGCGTGCCGAACAGGCCGGGTGCAATCGCGTTGACGCGAATGCCCTTGGCACCCAGTTCGCGCGCGGCAGGCAGGTTAAGGCCCATCACCCCCCCGCCTTTGACGACGAATAAGCCGGCTGGCCGATTTGCCCTTCCATCGCAGCACCAGAGGAGACGTTGACAACAACACCGCGCTCTTCGCCGTTTTCGGGTTCATTCAACAACATCCGCTGAACAGCTTTGCTCATTACGTTGAATGTGCCGACAAGATTGATATCAACCGTGCGGCGGAATGTGTCGAGCGACGCGGCCTTGCCGTCACGGTCGATCACTTTCATCGGGCTGACGACCCCGGCGCAGTTGATGCACCCATGCAGCGCACCGAATTTTGAAACCACGGCGTCAACTGCCGCGTCCACGCCTTCATCGTCGGTCACATCGACGTTGCAGAACATTGCGTTTGAAGCACCCAGTTCCTTGACCAGCGCATCGCCAGCGCCCTGCGACATATCGAAAATACCAATCTTGGCACCGCGTGCTCGCAGATATTTCGCCGTCGCCGCGCCAAGACCCGATGCCCCGCCGGTGACGATGATTGTCTTGCCTTCGATTTCCATGACCGCTCCTATTTGAATGCCTGCACGCCGGTAAGCGTCCGTGCGATCAGCAATTTTTGTATTTCTGTAGTCCCGTCCGGGATCGGCCCGATAATGGCCTCGCGCGCCAGCCGTTCGACGATAAAATCGGTGGTGACACCATTGCCACCGTGGATCTGCACTGCTTGGCGCGTTGCGTTCACTGCGATTTCCGTGCCGTACCATTTGGCCATGGCACATTCCTTGTCGCAGCGTTCGCCGCGGTCGATCATGCCAGCGGCACGGAGGGTCAAAAGCCGCGCAGCATCAATCTCTGTGGCCATTACGGCGATCTTGTCTGCGATGAGCTGGTGACCCGCTATCTGCTTGCCGTGCTGGTTGCGTTCCTGCGCATATCTGATCGACTCTTCCAACGCGCGCCGTGCCAGGGAGATTCCCCACATGGCCATGTGAACGCGCGCCCGTTCAAACACCACAAGCGTTTGCTGCAAGCCGCGGCCGACCTCGCCTATCGTGTTTGCAATCGGCACACGCACGTCATCAAGAAAGATCTGTGCCGTGGATTGTGCGTTCAGACCCATTTTTTTTGATGTCGCGGGTTTCATAGCCATGCTCTTTGCGATCCACTAGAATATGGGTCAGGCCCTCATCGGTGGCGCAGGTGCATATCAGGAAATCCGAAAAGCGACCATTGGTGATCCAGGTCTTTTCGCCATTGATCACCCAGTCATCGCCGTCCCGCCGCGCTCGGGTTTTGACAGCGGCCACATCGGACCCGACATTTGGTTCCGATATGCCCATCGACGCGGTAATTTCACCGGCAAGCAACGGACCGATATATTTTTTTTGCGAATCTCATCAGACCCGAGCTTCAGCAGAATCTCACCTGCCACCACGTTGATCAGAATGGGCAGCGCGATATCTATTGCCGTAACACCAACCTCTTCGAACAGCATCAGGTGGGTGGTCCAATCCAGCCCCATACCGCCCGCTTCTTCGGGATGCGGGGCCGATGTCAGACCGAACTCGGCAAGTCGCGTCATGAAACCCTGAATGACTTCTTTTTCGAACGGCGCATCCTTAACCTTCAGGTATTCCGGTTCGATCTGGTCATCCAGAAACCGGCGCAAGGAATCGCAAGCCATTATCTGCTCTTCGGTTTTGAACATCTTTCGCTCCTAGCGCCCGAGAATAAGGATGGAGGCCACGGCCTCTTCGATACCGATCAAACCGCCGCCATTTTCCGCGATGGCGATCCGCGCACCTTCGACCTGTCTAGGTCCACATTCACCGCGCAGTTGCGATACCAGTTCGTAAACCTGGCCCAACCCAGTCGCGCCAATCGGGTGGCCTTTGCATTCCAGCCCGCCCGACGGGTTCACCGGCACCCGCCCGCCGATGGAGGTGTCACCGCGCTCGGATGCAGCACCCCCCCCTTCGCCAAATGGGAACAGCCCAAGGTTTTCGATCTGGATCAACTCACCCACCGCTGTTGCGTCATGCACTTCGGCAACTGATACGTCTTGGGGACCGATACCGGCGATTTCATATGCCGCCGTGCCGCAATCGCGGTCAGGTGGTTCTCATAATCCTCCGGCGCGCGGTTTGATCCGGTCTGGATCACGCTGGCGCGCACTTCGATGGCACGATCCCGGCTGATCCCGAACTTTTTTTTCAATCCGGCCTCGGTCATCAGAACCGCAGCGGCACCGCCATCGCTCATCGGGGCGCACATTGGCAGGGTCAAAGGATAAGTGATCGGTGGTGCGCTTAATATTTCGTCAACGGTATAAGGCGCGCGGAATTGCGCCTTTTCATTTTCAACCGAATGCATGTGGTTCTTTGCTGCAATCGCAGCAATCTGTTTTTGGGTCGTGCCGAACGTGCGCATATGCGCCAGCCCGAACGCTCCGTAAATCGCCATAAAGACTGAAAACGGCTTGTCCGAAGTGGTGTCATTCGGCACGTCGATGCCTTTGCCCAGCGCCATCAGTTTTTCGGTATTTTCCTCAACGGTGGACACATCCCACGCGCCATCGAAAAAGCTGAACATCTTAGCTTTGTCACCTGTCCACATTTTTTTTCGGCCCCAACGGCCAAAGCCACGTCACCCTCGCCTGCTTTGAGAAATTGAGCCGCAAGGTTCAACGCGGTTGACCCGCTGGCACATGCATTTTCGACGTTTACCATCGGGATGCCCTCAAATCCCATCTCGCGCAGGGTGATCTGGCCCGGGATCATCAACTGCGCCTCAAGATGTCGCTGTGTTGTGTTCGCGTAGTAGGCAGCCTGAATGTCATCCTTGCCAATGCCGGCGTCCGCCATCGCGCCATCGACAGCCTCGCAGGTCAGCGACTTTACCGTTGCCCCCGTCGAGGCGTCCCATTTTGGTCATCGCGACCCCCGGCAATGTAAATTTTTGTCATTTCAATCTCCGCTCATGTGCCGGTGAAAACCGGCTTTCGTTTTTCACCGAATGCGGCAAGTCCTTCGGCCGCATCGTTGGATTTCAGATGTTCGCGCAGCACGGCAAGTTCCTGTTTCAGCGCCTCCACCTGCGTCATTTCGATGGATGCATTGGCTACCCGCTTCATCTGCGACAGGACCAGCGGGCTTTTGGTCGCCAGCAACTGGCTGAACTCGTGCAGCCGCGCTTCAAGCGCGTCATCACCAACCACTTCCTGCACCAGCCCCATGCGCATCAATTCGCGCGCTGGTAGACTTTGGCCCGAAAACAAGAGGTATTTCGCGTTTGCGAGTCCGATCCGGCACGGCAAGACAGCAGCGCCGCCTGCGCCAGGGAACACACCAAAATTCGAATGAGCATCGCCAATTCTGGCGCTCTCGCCCGCAATCAGCACATCGCAACACATCGCGAGTTCCAGCCCGCCCGCAACGGTAATGCCATTCAGCCCGCCGATCACCGGTTTCGGCAAATCACGCAGCGCTTGAAACGTCGCGCCGATAGCGTCAAGAAAATCACCCTTTTGCGTATCGGCATCATCCAGACCAGCGAGGACTTCCTTCAGATTGGCACCGGCGCAAAACGCACGCCCCGCAGCCGTCAGCACAATTGCGCGCACCTGTTTTGCCACAGCGATCTCTCTTATCGCGGCGCGCAGTTCCCCAATGAGGTCGACAGAAAGTGCATTAAGACTGTTGGCCCTGTTCAACGTCAGCCACGCAACCGGACCACGGTATTCGACCAGTACATTCGCTTGAGTCATGCGTGCGTCTTTCTATTTACTTACCAGTAAGTAATCAAAAATATATAATCAAATCAAGAACTAATTTACGTTAGGTTACATAGGCTTGTAGGTTGTCGGTTTCTCCCGTCCGATTTGATCGGAGAATCAGCAATCCGGCGACATCAAGATAGTGCGTTCCCCGATGATGCGCGCGACATGAAAAAAAATGCCTCGCCGCGCGACACCTTGTGTTCAGGACGAACTTTTTTGTGCCCAGATCCAGCGAGCCAGTCTGCATCATGCCGCCACAGACATATCCACCATCAACGACCAGTGTTTCACCGTTCACATATCGCGCATCAGGCGAGCCCAGATAGGCAACTGCCGCCGCGATATCCGCAGGGTCGGCCATGTAACCCGCCGGAATCATCGGCAACAGGCGCGCAACCGTTTCTTCGGTATAGGTGCTTTCGGTGAGCGGAGTTGTAATGGCGCCCGGTGCAATCGCGTTTGCCGTGACGCCATGCGCCGCAACTTCAAGCGCAATCTGGCGTGTCAGCCCCCCACCAAGCCGCCTTGGACGTGCCGTAAGCCGTGCGCCCGACCCCTGCGCGGATGCCGCTGACCGACGTGATATTGATGATCCTGCCATATCGCTGACGAACCATTTCACGCGCAGCAAGTTGCGCGCACAACATGCTGCCTGTCAGGTTGATAGCCATAACGCGGTTCCAGTCTTCCAAAGGAAAATCGAGGAACGGATTAATCCCGACGATACCCGCATTGTTCACCAGCACATCCACGCATTTGTCCCAGCGTTCCGTCTCGTCAAATGCCGCATTCACCGATGCCGGATCCGACACATCAAGCTTTTGCCCAAGCGCTGTACCACCTGCCGCTTCGATCTGCTTGACCGTATCGGCTATGCCTGTTTCGGCAATATCAGTGACAACAACCCTCGCGCCCAACTCCGCCAGCCGCAAAGCAATCCCCCTGTCCGATGCCAGAACCTGCACCGGTGACAAGTGCCACGCCGAAATCGTCACGATCTCTCATTGGTGGTTTTGTCATGCTGTAATCCTTTCATAAAGTGTAACAACCGCCGCACCGCCCAGCCCAACGTTATGCTGGAGGGCAAGCCGCGCATTATCGACCTGCCGGTTCTCTGCCTTTCCACGCAGTTGGTTGGTCAACTCAAAACACTGTGCCAGCCCCCGTAGCACCCAGTGGATGCCCCTTTGACAGCAGACCACCAGACGGGTTCGTGACGTATTTCCCGCCAAAGGTGTTGTCGCCATCATCGACCAACTTTTCGCCATCACCTTCGGCACATAGCCCCAGGGCCTCGTAGGAAATCAATTCGTTCTGCGCGAAACAGTCATGCAATTCGATCACGTCGATATCGTCAGGACCCACGCCCGCCTTTTCATAGACCATGCGCGCGGCATCACGGCTCAGCCTGGCGCCAACCACTTCGATCATGTCGCCGGTTTCAGGGTCCAGCAGTTTATCCGTTGTCATTGCCTGCGCGCGGATTTGTACAGTTGTATCAAGGCCCATTTTTTTTCAGCGAACCCTTTGGACACCACAAGCGCCGCCGCAGCGCCGCAGGTGGGCGGACAAGCCATTGGCCGTGTCATTACACCGGGCCAGATCACCTGCGCACCCATTACATCCTGCGTGGTCATCTCCTTGCGGAAAACCGAGAGTGGGTTGTTCGCGGCATGGCGGCTAGCCTTGGCCCGAATTTTGGCGAATGTCTCCATCTTCGTACCAAATCGTTCCATATGCGCCTTGCCCGCACCGCCGAAATACCGAAGCGTCATCGGCAGATCGACGTCCCCTATCAGCCGGTCCGTGGCGGCATCAAATTCCGCCAGCGGTGACGGGCGATCGGGAAAGACAACACCCAACGCACCGGGGGCCATCTGTTCAAAACCCACCGCCAGCACACATTCTGCCACACCGCTTTCGACAGCCTGCCGTGCGAGGAAAAGCGCTGTTGAACCGCTCGAACAATTGTTGTTCACGTTGATAATCGGGATGCCCGTCATGCCCACGCGGTAAATCACACGCTGCCCGCTTGTGCTGTCGCCGTAAACATAGCTGGCATAGGCCTGTTGCACGTCTTCGAACGCGATACCGGCGTCATCCAGTGCAAGACGGATCGCCACCTCGCCCATCTCGTCGTAAGGTGCCGATGCGCCCGGTTTTGCAAAAGGGATCATGCCGACACCGGCAATAATGGCAGTCATTTTGGGTCTCCTTTTTTTTATGGTTTTTCGAATTGTGTATCGGGGTCGGTCAGCATCTGGCGCAACTCTGTCTTAAGTATTTTGCCGTAGCTGCTTTTGGGCAGTTCGAGAACAAAGCAATAGGCCTTGGGTCGCTTGAACCGCGCTATGTTATCCAGACAAAAACGGTCCAGCGCCTGTGCGGTCACGCCCGGCTCTGCCACGACAAACGCGATGACTTCCTCGCCCCATTCGGCCTCCTCGCGGCCAACAACATTAGTTTCGACCACGCCGGAATGACGCAGCAGCACCTCTTCGACCTCGCGCGGATAAATATTTGACCCGCCAGAAATGATCACGTCCTTGGACCGGTCCTTGAGCGTCAGGAAACCGTGGGCGTCCACGCTGCCAATGTCGCCGGTATGGAGCCAGCCGTCCCGCAAGGCTGACGCCGTTGCCGTTTCATTGCCCCAGTATCCCGCCATCACCACATCGCCACTGACGATCACTTCGCCCGCGACATCTGGGGGGCATTGTGTGCCTGTTTCATCCACCACACAGACCGTGACGCCGGTGCGTGGAATGCCGACGGATCCCAGCCAACTATCCGGAATTTCCCAGCTCAATATATGCGG
>LLEQ01000066.1_pt1 | contig 11635 bp, 16 predicted proteins | sample 595901 | NCBI WGS metagenome assembly LLEQ01 (sample SAMN02919317, study PRJNA255460) | bioreactor metagenome | biome: chemostat; feature: culture 2012_25.3; material: sediment; isolation source: day86 25degC chemostat 2012 inoculated with Wadden Sea sediment taken from... | place: Germany: Bremen ... | reverse complement strand
AGGCCGGGAAAAAGCTCCGTCAAGGCGCCGGGCGGCGACAGGCTGGACAGATCCGGCAGGTTGAAGACATGCAGCGGTGCCTGGCCCTCCTGATCGCTGACCGCCAAAGGATAGAGCACACAGCGCGGATCGGTCGCGATGCGGGCTTTCAGCTCCATCGTCGCCTCCAGCAGCGGTTCCACCAGAACGATGCGTTCGGCCCCAAGCGCCAGAACCGGCGCCAGCCGTTGGCCTTCGCCGACCCCCCAGATAGACAATCGTGCCCAACTTGTGCCTGGCATCAGCGCTTTGCAGATGTGCCTGCCATGTGCCGTTCATCTTGTCGCCTTCATCGTTTGAATAGGGATTTCAGCTTACCCAGCCGCGCCACCATCCGGTATGTGCGTGACGACAGCACCGCCTGCAACTGCGCTTCGGTGTAAGAAAGCTGCTCTCTCAGTTGGTTTTCACAGCCGCCTGGCGGTTCTTTTCAGCAGTCATTTCCAGCACCCGTGCATGCGCCGTGGCGGTCTTTTTGCGCTGGCTTTGCGCGGAGTCTTCCATCTTGTGCAGATCCGCATGCCGGGCCTGCACGTCATCTTGCGCCTGCTGCACCTGCTGCATCAACTTGCTCTGCCGGGCCTGTGCCTCGGCGGCCTGCTGTTGCAGCCGGGCCTGTGTTTGCGACATCTGATCCTGCAATTGATCGATCTGGCCATCTTTCGCGTCCACCTGCTGTTGCAGGGCGCGCATCTCGGCGGTCAGATTGTCAGTCTTGCGGCGCAAAAACCGCTCGGCCTCTTCAAACCGGGCGTTGCTGTCGCCGATCTGCGATCGCAGCGCCTCGGCCTCGGCCTGAAGCTTCTGATAGGTGTGGAAGGCATCATCGGCCCCGATCCCGGCCTGCGGCGCACCATTGGACAGGTCTATGGCGCTGGCCTGCATCTCGGCCACAAGCTTGCGCGTTTCGGGCGCCTGCATGCGGATGTAATCCGCCAGCACACCCAGCATCGGATCAGGCGGCGCAGGCCGCAGCAGCGCAAGCCCCTTGCCGTGGCCTGCTCAAACCGTGCTGCGTGGTGAAAACATCCGGATAGGCGGTGATCATGGCGCGCTCGATCAGCAACGTGCGGCGCCGGAACTGGCGCACCATCGCCATCAGCCCAAGCGCGTCCGCCTGCCAGGCAGCCAGCGCCTGTGACAGGCTCTCATACTGCGCCATCCGCCGGCCCAGGAAATCCAGCGGGGTTTCAAACAGGACCAGCGCCTTCAGCCCGGGCGTTTGGCGTAGCAAGACCTGCGCGACTTCCAGAGAGACACCGCTCTGCAGGCGATCATCCGCAAGCAGAGCCTGACACACCGCATCATGCTCCTGATCCAGAGTGTTCGGACAGGTCAGTATCAGCGGCTCAAGCTCACCAGACGTGACAGACATCAAGGGCACCCCATCGTATGAAACTATTATTGCCGCTCACGTTTCGTGGTGCCCAATCTGTGTTCCGGCAATTGTTTCATCGGTACTCTGAGCAGCAGATCCTGATAACTGCATACCTTTTGAATGCCGCGGTTGTCCACCACGCGGCGGCTTCAAAAAGCCGGGGCAGGTTGCTAAAACCTTTCGGAATGAACTTCGCTCACGCGTTTGTCTTGAAACGCTTTAATTACGCTCAAGCGGTCGCATAGAGGATTGCCATGATTTCGGTTCACCCCTTCGGCCGCTATTCGCATCGCCAGCCCCTGGCCTATGCTCCCCTGCAGGTGGCCTGCGCCGACAATATCGCCCTGAGCGATGATTTCGCCGCCGCCGATATTGTTCTGGTGTCCCACAACAAGGATCTGCTGGAAGGCGGCGCGCAGCTGCAACAGAGCCTCAAGCCGCATCAGCGCCTGGTCATGCTCTCCGAAGAACCGCTGTGGGATACCGTCTGGTTCAACGATCCGCTCACCCGGGTGCAGAGCCATGACACGCAAAACGGGCCGCTGACGCTGACCGTGCTCAACCACCACACCAGCGGGATTTATGATTTTGACCGCATCCCCTATTTTCTGCTGACCGAGTGGAGCTTCTTCGTGCGCTATTCCACGTGGTTTGCCCGCAACGCACAGCGCAGCACCGCCGACTGGCGCCACCGCTGGGAGCATCCCGAACATGATGTGGCCTTTCTGGCCGAGCTGCGCCAGGACGAGATCTTCGATATCCGCCATGATGCCCAGGATCTCTATGGCCTGGGCGCGCATCGCACCCGGATTGCGCTGAATTGCGATGGCCCGCGGGTGCTGCGCTCCGGGGCGGGCTGGAACACATTGCCGCCGCGTCAGGATCTGGACGACTGGCACATGCAGAAATTCCTTGATCTCGACGGCAAGTGCCGCCTGATGTCGGCCATCGAGAACACCCACCAGAACGCCTATGTCACCGAGAAGATATTCGATGCCTTCGCCATTGGCGCCATCCCGCTTTATATCGCCGACCCGCAGCATCGGGTGCATGATCTGGTGCCCAAAGAGTCGTTTGTGAATCTGGTCGGCCTCTCGCCACAAGAGGCGGCGGCAAGGATCATGGCGTTCGAGCTGACACCCGAGCGGCTTGAGGCCTTTGTCGAGACCCAGGCGCGATTTGCCGCGCTGTTCTCGGACCCCGAGCCATGGCAGGCCGAGCTTGACCGCGTCGCGGCGGCACTGGTTGTTGAATTCGGTCGGGTTTTGGAACAGTAAGACCCGACGGGTTTTAACCCCCAAGGAGCAGAACGCGCCGATATGGCCGGTGCGCAATGATCCGGGTCAGCGGCTTTCGAGGACAGGCAATGAAGATTGAAGAGACCATTCTGCCGGGGGGTTCTGGTTCTGACACCGGACCGGTTCGGCGATCATCGCGGCTGGTTCAGCGAAAGCTGGAATCGCACCCGGATGCAAAAGGCCGGGCTGGATCATGATTTCGTGCAGGACAATCATTCGCTCTCCGCCCAGGCCGGAACGCTGCGCGGGCTGCATTTTCAGATCCCGCCGCATGAGCAGGTCAAGCTGGTGCGCTGCGGGCGCGGCGCGCTCTATGATGTGGCGGTGGATATCCGCAAGGGGTCGCCGACATATGGCCAATGGGTGGGCGAGGTTCTGACCCCCGACAATGGCCGCCAGTTGCTGATCCCTGACGGCTTCGCCCATGGGTTTGTCACCCTGAGCCCGCAAAGCGAGGTGATCTACAAGGTGGCGGGCGCCTATGAAAAGGCCGCCGAAGGCGCCATCCGCTGGGACAGCTGCGCCATCCGCTGGCCCTGGGCCTATGATGTCGAGTTGAAAGAGGCTGATGCCACGGCACCTTCCCTGGCCGAATTCGACAGCCCGTTCGTGTGGAAAGGCTGAGCCATGAAGCTTCTGGTTACCGGCGGGGCAGGGTTCATCGGGTCGGCGTGGTGCGCCTGGCGATTGCGCGTGGCCATGAGGTCATTAATCTGGATGCGCTGACCTATGCCGCCTGTCTCGAAAATGTCGCCTCGGTGGCCGACAGCCCGCTTTACAGCTTCGAGCAGGCCGATATCCGCGATCCCGACGCGCTGGCGCGCATCTTTGCCGCCCATGCGCCCGAAGCGGTCCTGCATCTGGCTGCGGAATCCCATGTCGACCGTTCGATCGACGGGCCCGGCGCTTTCATCGAAACCAACATCACCGGCACCTACAATCTGTTGCAGGCGGCGCGCAGCCATTGGGAGACCCAGGGGCGCCCTGAAAGTTTCCGCTTTCATCACGTCTCGACCGATGAGGTCTTTGGCAGCCTCGGCGCCACCGGCGCGTTCACCGAAGACACCCCCTATGATCCGCGCTCGCCCTATTCCGCCTCCAAGGCCGCCAGCGACCACCTGGTGCGCGCCTGGCACGAAACCTACGGCCTGCCGGTGCTGCTGACCAATTGCTCCAACAATTACGGCCCCTTCCATTTCCCCGAAAAGCTGGTGCCGGTGGTGATCCTGAACGCGCTGGCGGGCAAACCCCTACCGATCTATGGCAATGGCGCCAATGTGCGCGACTGGCTTTATGTCGAAGACCATGCCGATGCGCTTCTCTGCGTCCTGCAAGGCGGGCAAGTCGGGCGCAGCTATAATATCGGCGGCGAGAGCGAGCGCACGAATCTCGATCTGGTGCGCATGATCTGCGCCATTCTGGATGAAAAGCGCCCCGGTGCGCAGCCTTACGGCGATCTCATCGCCTTTGTCGCCGACCGCCCCGGCCATGATGCCCGCTATGCCATTGATCCCACCCGGATTCGCGACGAACTGGCTGGCGGCCTCTGTCACGCTGCAAGAGGGGCTGGAAAGAACCGTTCAGTGGTATCTCGATAATGAGGTCTGGTGGCGTGCCTTGCAGGCGCGCGAGGGTGTGGGCCAGCGTCTGGGCGTTTCACCCTGAAGCGTTGCTTGCCCCCCGGCCCGCACGGGTCGGATATTTCAGGCCCGTTTATTTCAGGCCCGTTGAAACGGCTCAGTGACGTGTGACCTGATAGAGCGCGCCTGCCGCCAGCGGGCCGGCGATCCCGGTTATTGCCCCCCCATCAGGCCAGCGGATGGTGACCGCCTCGGCCTGCGTCGCACCGCCAAGGCCAAACACCGCGCCCGGCGCATCAAACGACATGAAACCGCCGCCAAGCTGAAGCTCGCGGCTCAGGCTCGTGCCATCCGCCAGGCTCAGGGTGATCTGCGCCCCCCCGATGGCGTCACGGTTGGCGCGCGCATCGCTCAGACGTATCGCCAGACGCGTGCCCTGCGCCCCCCCGTTGGTGAACAGCACCAGCGGCCCGTTGACCGGGTGGCTCACCATGTCCGCATCGCCATCGCCATCAACATCAAAGGCGGTGGCCGAGGCGGTCATCAGATAATCCTCCAGCCCTGCAGGTCCCGAGCGTTCGTGAAACTGCCCCTGGCCATCGTTTTCGAAATAGAGGTTGGAGGGGCTGACCTCATTGGGCACCCAGGTGCCATTGACGATATAGACGTCCAGATCGCCATCCAGATCGAAATCTTCCAGCTTGGTGTCCCAACTCCAGCCCCCGACATCGAGCCCGCGTTTCTCGGCGCTGTCGTCATAGGCACTCTCGCGCCATTCCAGCAGCACGTTGGAGCGCAGGATCTGCGGATGAGACAGCGCGATTTCTTCCGCCGTGGGCTGACGGGTAGGGGGGGCAAAATGCAAGCGGCAATAGGCCTGCGGAACATCCTGCCCCTTGGGGATCAGTTCGCAGAGCTTGGGGTCGCGTTTCTGGATCGCCAGATCCTTGACCAGCATGGCGCGGCATTCCTCACGGTTGCGCCCCGTCAGCTCCAGACATCTGGCGGCATAGGTCGGATCAAAGCTGTTGCCCGACTTGTACCAGCGCTTGATCGCCATGTTGGCCTCACAGGTGGCGCGCGCCGTCTCGTCCTCGATTGCGCTGCAATAGAGATCGAGATCCTGCATCTTCAGCGTCTCGCTGACACCCGAAGAGCGCCCGGCAATCTGCGCCATATAGATGTCGGGGCGCGCCGCGCCGGTGAGATCACCGGTCTTGATCGCCATGGTTGTGGTGGTGGTCTGCGGGATCAGCCCGTGTCATGTGCGATCATGCTCAGCCCGCCCGCCCCGTCGCCGAGATAGAAATAATCGGGGACATCGAAATCATTGCCCACGATCAGATCGGCATGCGCATCGCCATTGATGTCGGACCACAGGATCGACAGCGTCTCGCCCGGAATACCCGGCAGGTCGGTGGCGCGAAACTGGCTCTGGCCGTCCTTGCGCCCGTCATTCCACAGGATGCGGTTGCGGCTTTCCTCTCCCGGAATGCGCCGATACCAGCCCGCCGCCCAGTTGCCCACGGCAATATCGAGATACCCGTTACCATCGGCATCGGCAAAGCTCAGCGCCATGGCCAGCGGCGCATCTTCCCGGTTGGGCAGGCGCTGCGGCGCCTCGGGGGGGCCAAAGACCCCCCCCTCCACATTGCGCCACAGCCACAGCCCGTCAAGATAGGTCGCAATCACCAGATCGGGCCAGCCGTCATTGTCCATATCGGCCAGCGCCGCGTTGAACACCGGTTTGTCGGCAAACGGCCCCGCCTCACCGGTGCGCATGAAGTTCCCGGCACCGTCATTGGCATAAAAATAGAGCCCCTTTTCGGTCGAGGCGATGACCAGATCCATATCGCCGTCGCGGTCAAAATCGCCGCTGCTCAGGCTGCGCCCCTCCCAGAACGGCGGCCACATGTCGCGAAAGGAAAACTCCAGCGGCTTGTCGATGCCTGCATTGATCGCTTCGCTGCGGCTGAAAAGCTGCGCCCCCCCGGCGGGGGGGAGGGCGGGGGGGCCAGCGGCACCGCCGTGACGGTGATGTTTTCGGCATCCGCGCCAGTCACCGCCCAGTGATCGGCCTCCGCCGCCATGGCAGCGCCCCCAGCCGGGGGCCCTGTTGCGGCAGCGATCCCTGCAACAGCATCTCAAGCGCACGATCACTCTGCCAGCGGTGATAGGTCTCGGCCACACCCCCCCCGGCCAGCATGCCCAGCACCGCCACCGAAGCGGCCAGCATCCAGGCCGCTCGCGGCCCCACCGATGTGGCAACGATGAAATAGGAATAGATGCTGAACGCGCCCAGGGTGAACAACAGCGCCATCACATAGCCATGGCTCAGCCCCAGCCCCAGCAGCGTCGCCGTCACCACCACGTCAAACGCGATGGGCACCGGCAAAAACACCCCGACAAGCGCAATCACCACCAGCGCCAGCACCGAAAACGGCAAGGTCAGGATCATATCCTGGGGCAGCAATGTCGCCATCAGCGCGCCCAGCAGTCCCGCCAGCAGCATCAGCGGCACGGTCAGCTTGATAATGTACCACAGGTTTTTCAGATAGGTGGTGATCACGCCGATGATGGCCTGCAAAGCCGGTTCCGGGCCGGTGGCCGGGCTCATGTCCGCCCCCCCCGGCCATATCGGCCCGGCAGGCACTCCGCGCGCCTCCGTCGGTATCTCGCGCATCGGCAGAACCCGACAGATCAGCGGCACCACGACCAGGATCACCAGCAGGCTGAAGCCGATCTTGAGCCCCACCATATAGGTCGGCAAAAGCGAAAACAGCATGGTCAGCACCACCGGGTTGAGCGTCGGTGAGGCGATCATCGCCGAAAGCGTGGTTTCGGCGCGCAGCCCGGCCGAATACATCCCCTTGGCAATCGGCGCAGCACAGTTGACACAGACACCCAGCGGCGTGCCGATGATCAGCCCAGCAGAGAATTGGCAAACCCGCCCGCAAAGCTGCGCCGCTGCAGATAGCTGGCCGCGGTCAGGAAGGCGGCGGCGAACAGCACGCCGAACGTCATGCCCTTCTTGTTGGTGTTGACCCAGTTCAGCGTCGACCAGAACACCCGTTCGAAAAAGCCCGCCCCCCCTCGGGGGGGACTGCGAACTTGGCCTCAAAGCTCAGACTGTCCTCAAGCTGGATCGCCCCCGCCATCATCGCCTTTTCATCGAGCGCGGGATAGCGCGACCCCGTCCAGAACAGATAGGCCAGAACCACCACGATCAGCGCAGCAAGGAAAAACCGTTTGCGATGCGCCGGAGCGAGAACATCAGAAAAATACGTCATAATGGGATCAATTCAATGAATATAAGAAACTGGTAGCACTATGACCCAGTGCCAAGGCCCGTGTAAAGTTCGCCCGGTGCCGTGGGGCGAATATAGGCATAGACCGCGTGCTCTACGGGCCAGCGCTCGCGAAACCCGTCGCGCATGTCCTGCCATTCGCTATTGTCGCGCGACGCCGTGTTCAGCCGCGGAATCGACAGCGCATCCGTCGGCTTGCCCAATTTCCGGCCGATCCGGCGCATGCTGTCCTCCAGAGCTTCCTGGCATCCGATATCGATGAAGAATTCCTCGATGATGTCGCGGTAATTCTCGGCGCTCACCGGGCGGGGGAAAATGCGCCAGCATATTGAGAGGCTGCTCCTGGATGAATTGTCTCAGAGAGGTTCGTTGCACCATCTGGTGTTGCGGATGACCGGGGGTTTTGCGGATATAGAAATACGCCGAAACATGCATCTCCAACGGGTCCCGCAGGATCGTGGTGAACTGGCGGACCTGCGGGTAATACTGATCCACCCCAAACCCGCGTGCGCGATTGAAATGCCCGTAAATCAGCGGCCCCATCCCGTCGACAGACAGGGCGGCAAGATCGCGCCTTGGCGGCATCTTTTGTTCGGCGGCATTAAAGTAATGCCCATAGCTGCGCCCCCTCGAACCATTGAAACATGACTTCGCGCAGCGAAGAGCCCGCGGTTTTGGGAACATGAATATGGATGAGCGGTTGCGTCGGATCAAAACTCTGCATCTTCAAAGCCCCTTGCAAGCCTCAGGCTGTCCTTGAAGGCCTCGTAGATCTTGTCGCGCTGCGGGGCGGACACGGCCTCTGGTATCACCAGCCGGTTTTGCGAATATTCGGATTTGGCGCGAGTCCTGAGCGAAAATCCTTCGACCCCCAGCCTGCGCAACAGGGCAGGCAGCTGGGTTTCAAGCTTGTCATAATCCAGAATGGCATCCACCAGGCAGACCCGCTTGCCGTCCTGCACTTCAGAGTATTTGTCGATGTCCTGCGGAAAGGCCCCCGCCTGGCAATATTGATCCCAGCTGTGCTGATAGCGGCCCTCCGGGTTGTGCAGGGGCGAATTTCGCAACATGTGAAAGTGGCTGATACATTTTGCGACCGGCTCGCGCTCGACGCAGAACTTGAACATTCCGTCAAAGACCTCGGCACCGATTCCGGCCCGGATCAGCCCGGCGGTCATGTGGTTGTAAAACGCATCACTACCGTCGGGTGCCTGATAGTTGCGGGCATGATGCCCCGCAATCGGCGGCAGGATCGGGGTGACGATATCCTTTGGCCCCACATGCTGGCTCAGGTCCACCTCGATGCTGGTCCCCGCCGTTTTGGTGGTCTTGATGAAGATGAAGTTATGCCTGAACGAGATGATGGCCATGATACGGTTTACGTGATGTCCGGGATGGCCAGCCGGCCCGGGTGATGTCGCGATACCCGGTGCGCACGCCATGGCCATAGACCCGGTTGCTGACCGGCGACCAGAACACCCGGATCTCGTCAAACCCGGCTTCCAGAAGCCATTCCCCCAGACAGACCGCCGAGGGCCAGAACCAGGCCCAGCCGCCGCGGTTCATATCATTCTCGTTGCTGCTGCCGAAATGCTTCTGATTGCCCTTGAACAGGCACATCGGCCCGTCATGTTGAATCCCGGCACTTTCGACCAGAATATCGCCGCCATCGCGCAGCCGGTTGAACAGATGGCGCAGGGCCAGCACCGGATCGGACAGGTGATAGATCACACCCGGAATATAGACGCTGTCAAACTGGCTGTCGTCCTGCATCTGATAGAGCGAGGTCGGCAGACAGGTCACATCCTCGAACCCATAGACATCACGCGCCAGCTTCTGCGCGGTCGTGGCGTATTTGCGCACCTCTTCCAGGGCCAGGATACGCCCGGCTCCCAGCATTTTGAGCGTCAGCGTCGTCCCGCCTGTCCAACAGCCGACATCCAGCACTGCCTTGCCGTTGAAATGCGTGTCGGGCAGGCCGAAGGCTTCGATGAATTCGGCCGCCAGCGCAATGTGCCGGTTCTGCATGCGCCCGGGAATGACCATGTCATCGTCGAAACGATGGTTGTGGCCCCCAATGAAACTTGATCGACAGGTCGCGCTGGCGATCCGGGCTCTGATAGCCTTCGCTCTCCCAGTCGGTTGTGCCGATCTGCGCAGTCAGCGCCTCGGCGATCCGGCGCTGGTCGGGGGTCGGTCAGCCGATAGGCTGTGTCATATGCCTGCTGCAACACCGCTCGGCGCGCGGTGACACGGGTTTGATAATCTGTCGGGAGGGTCAGTAGGGCCATGGGCTGCAATATATTCTTGTATATGAGGTCGGGGGGCCGGTTCGGCAGGGTGGGAATGGATCATGAATAATCTATCATGCCCGGGGTGCAAGCCCGTGGTGTCGCCAACAAGACGGGATCGGGCATGAAAAAAAAGGGCGGCAACCATGAGATCCACCGCCCTGATCTTCTTTCCCGCGTCCTCAAGCGTTTCTGTCTGACCCTGAGACAGGGTTAAACGGAAACGCCGCACAACAAACACATCCATGTCGTGGGCGTTTCGGGGCAACCTCGCACGCAAAGTCCATCCCGAAACGCGTTGGCTCACTTCGTCGAAAGAGTCTTCTCAAGCAGGTCCAGCCGGGCCTGAAGCTCGGGAATGGCCCGTGTCTGCTCTTCCAGTTGGGCGATATAGATATGAGCTTTTTCCAGCTCGTTGAGCATGCCGCCAATCTTGTCCGAAAGGTTCATCGGGCCGCTCTCGGCTGTCGGGCCGACATTGGGCAGATGACGGTTGGCGAACATCATTTCGCGCTGTTCGGTGATCGAGGCAGATCGTAATCGGCATCAAACACCCGGTCACAGCCCGCCGAGCAAGACCCCGAAGTGGTGATCGTGCCATTGATGGTGAGATTGCCATCGGCATCCAGCACCAGCTCTTTTTCAGCACCGCCGCCCGGGGCGGTGGTGATACGATATTCACCGCCGATATTCTGCATGTTCCAGATCCGGCCGGTGTTGTCACCCGCCGCAACCGAGGCATCCTCAATCCCGATATAGCCGCCCGAATTGTTGGTCAGGCGGAGCAGTTCGGCCGGGCCGCCGGTTGTGCGATTGACATGCAGCGCGGCGGCGGGGGTTGGTGGTGCCGATCCCGACGTTATTGTCATTCGCGATATAGAGTGAATTGCTGGCAGCCCCCGGCTCAATGCGGAACGGCAGCGTGCTGCCATTGGTCACGTCACGGATGAAGAAATTGGTCTCGTTGCCGGCCACATCCCAGGTCTGTGCCTGAAAGCCCGAAGAGCCATCCTGCTCCAGCCGCAGGTCGGTGTGTTGCCGCTCACGCTATGCAGATCGACAACTGGGTTCGAGGTGCCAAAGCCGACATTGCCGCCCGACTCGACAAACAGCGCATTGCTGCCCGCGCCCTTCTGAACGGTAAACGGCTGGGTGCCGCTGTCGACATCGTCGATGGTGAATTTTTCGGCGCCGCCATTGCTCGAGTCATTGGCCGTCAGTTGCCAGTCTGAACTCGGGAAAGAGCCCGAGGCCGAGGTATCCTCGAACTTGAGCCGGACGTTGTTTTCCTTCAGCCGAAGGGTGTCGAAGCCGAAGTCTTCGCCGTTGACACAATCGGTCCCGATACACATCGAAAACTGGGCAATCACGTCATCGGCATGGAGGATATCGGCCTGGGCCGCGCCGGCCATCAGGCCCAGCGTGCTGACCCCCCCGGCGGCCAGAAAGTGTTTCGTTGCAACTTTCACGTCAATCAATCTCCTTTGAGTGAATAGGCTTAGCTATCTTCTTCCTTGATCTCTTCCGGGATAGCAATGCCTTCCACCGCACGAAGCGCAGAACTTGGCCCGGAGCAAGCCCCGGGCCAAGTTCAGAGTCACGTAAGGCGCTCACCTATCGGGTCAGCCTTTGTTGATTTGCGCTGCCAGATCCTCGATCCGGTTGTTCTGCTCCTCGATCTGGTCGTGCAGCTCACCGATATAGATATGGGCTTTTTCCAGCTCGTTGAGCATGCCGCCAA
>LLEQ01000065.1_pt1 | contig 11637 bp, 19 predicted proteins | sample 595901 | NCBI WGS metagenome assembly LLEQ01 (sample SAMN02919317, study PRJNA255460) | bioreactor metagenome | biome: chemostat; feature: culture 2012_25.3; material: sediment; isolation source: day86 25degC chemostat 2012 inoculated with Wadden Sea sediment taken from... | place: Germany: Bremen ... | reverse complement strand
CCCCCCTGCGCGATGCCGGCTGCCGCGTGTCGCTGTTCATCGGTGCCGATCGCGTCCAGATCGAAGCCGCCGCCCGCATCGGTGCGCAAGTGATCGAACTGCACACCGGCGCCTATTGCGATCTGCACTACGACGCAATCTCAAAGCCCGCGACGAAGAACTCACCGCCCTGCGCGAAATGTCCGCCCTCGCCCATTCCCTCGGGCTCGAAGTCCATGCCGGCCACGGCCTCACCTTTGAGACGGTCAAACCCGTCGCCGCCTTCCCTGAGGTGATGGAGCTCAACATCGGCCATTTTTTTTGATTGCCGAGGCGATCTTTCTCGGCCTCACCCCCCGCAATCCACGAAATGCGCCGCCTGATGGATGAGGCCCGCGCCGAATCAGCGTGATGTAGCTCTGAAACCATACACAAAGCCGGGGTCCACAAGAGACCCCGGCCAAGACTTCATTCCAACCGCCCCGGCAAGCTCAGATCGCCCGACGCCACATCAAACACATCCGTTACGCACAACAGCGGCGCGTGCAGATTTGCGTTCACTCTCAACGCCGCCGTCACCCCGTCGAAATTCAACTCTCCCGCTGCCAACGGCACGTTCAGCGTGATTTCCGGCCCGTCAAACACAGGCGAATAGCCCGGACTATCGATGTAAAGCGGCAGGCCCGGCCATGTCGCGGGCAACGCAGGCGTCTCCCCCCCTCGGGAATGTCCTTCACTGCCAGCGCCCCCCCTTCGCCACAGGCCTCGGTCGGCGCCAGTACCACCCAATGACTGTGCCAATTCGCCCCATCATTGGTCAGATCACCATCGCGGTTCTCGTCAAACAGCGGCGTGTCGTCAAAATCAGGATGCGACGTCGCCACCAGGGCCAATATCCCGCTTTCTCCCTCAAACCCCACCGTCGCCGGGTCAAGCGAGATCGGCCAGACATAGGCCCGCACCCCCCCGCTCCGGCCAATGTGCCCACAGGCTCGGGCCGGGTCTCTCCCGCCACCCCCCGCGTGGTCATGTGAAAGGTGACAGTATTATTGCCCGTCCGATGCACATGCGCCGCCAGGATATCGCTATCCGCCACGATCGTCTGGTTTTGTGCTGAGCGCACCGCGCCCTCTTGGTGAATGGCGTGGCTGCCATCAGCCAGAACCGGCGTGCTCAGGCCCACAAGGGCCAGTATGGATGCTGCAATTCTCATGGTCTCCTCCTTTGAGTAAAATTAATATCGACTCGATATCAATCTACCCAAAGGCTAATTTCGACTCGATACCATTGCAAGTTTAATTTTGACTCGCTATCATATTGCCATGACAACCGCGCTCCCTGACCTTCTCGATCGCCTGTCGCGCCTTTACCTCAGCGAGCGGCGCGACGAAGATCTCAACCCGGCCCAGATCGCCGCGCTCGATTATTTGGCGCGCGCAACCGGTTCTCGCGCATGCCCTCTGCCGTCGCCGATTATCTGGCGTCCACCCGTGGCACGGTTTCGCAGACCCTCAAGGCGCTGGCGCGCAAAGGCTGATCCACGAACACGCTTGCGAAACAGACAAACGCGCCCGCCGCTACGATCTCACCGAGCAAGGCCAACGCACCCTGTCCCGGCTACCCGGTTTGCCCGGTCTCGATCTCTCCCCCCCGGATCAACTCGCCGCCACCGAAGCCGCCCTGCGCCTGCTACTCACCGCAATGCTCGACGCGCGCGGGCGGCGCAGCTTCGGCCTCTGCAAGACCTGCCGCCATCATGGCACGCAGGGCGGTGCGCCCTATTGCACGCTGCTCAATCTGCCGCTTCGATCTGACGAAACCGAACAGATCTGCGTTGAGCACGCCGCCGCCTGACCCTTCAGACGCTTGCCAGCGCCCGCCACCCGCCGTAACACCCGTGTCAAAGGGAGACCGCGCATGATCCTCGGCATCGGCACCGATCTGGCAAATATCGACCGTATCGCAGGCACGCTGCCCGTTTCGGCGACCGTTTTCGCAACCGCGTGTTCACGCCGATAGAACAGGCCAAGGCCGAACGCCGCGCCGACACGCCCGGCACCTACGCCAAACGCTGGGCCGCCAAAGAGGCCTGCTCAAAAGCCTTGGGAACCGGCCTGCGCATGGGCATCTCGTGGAAAGACATGGCCGTCAGCAATCTGCACACCGGTCAGCCGGTGATGCATGTTACCGGCTGGGCCAAGGAACGCTTGGCCGAAATGACCCCGCCGGGGCACGAGGCCATCATTCACGTCACCCTGACCGACGATCACCCCTGGGCGCAGGCATTCGTTCTGATCGAAGCCCGCCCCGTCGATACGGCCGCCACCACCCCGCCACGATCCGCACATTAAGACGCTTTGCCTTTGATCCAAGGCGCAGGTTTGATACCAGTTGGCGGCATTATTGCGGGGCCGCGCGCCTGCCCCCAAGCCGTCGGCACTCGTGTGGCTCGGGCAACGACCGCTGCGATGCCGGCTTTAGAAAATTGGCTTTGCTTCGCGTCCGGACCGCAGCCCAGCAAACAGCGCACGAAGCATTCGCGGAACCCTGCTATGCGGCGCTCAAAGATATACGCAAATCCCAGCCCGACCACAATAGACCCCACAAGCAACAAACCATCCCTTGCAAGCGTTTCCGCCGGAAAAACGGCATCAATCAGGTGAAGCGCGGGATAATGCGTCACATAGATGGAAAAGCTTGCACCTGCCCACCAGCGGATACGCCGATGGTTGGTTTGATAGGCGTTCAACAGCCGCGCCATGCCCATGATATGAACGGCGGTCATCGCGCCAATCATCCCGTTCCACAAAAACTCATCCGAAAAGCCAAGCACAACCCGATAGTTCTGTGGCTCCAGAAAAGCGCCCGTTTGCGCCGCCAGAATCTCCGGAACACCCAACCAGAGACACATCAAGTAGAATGCCGGGCCGCCCCATGCAAACAGCCGCGCTTTGCCGATAGACAAGCGATCAGGCCCGTTTGCAGCAACCCAGTTCCAAAGCCAAACGCCCATCAACCAGGCAGGCATCAACAAAAGAACGCGCGGACCGACGGCCCAAGAGATCAGGAGCACGGCGGCAACCCTGCGCGCCCCCCGACAAGAAGAAGGCCGCCGCAAAGATCACGTAGAAAGCAGCCTCGTAGCTGAGTGACCACAAGGCCCATTGGTCCCCAAGCGCACACGCTCGAAGAGGCCCCATTCATTTGACATGGTTATACCGCGCGCCAACAGTTCGCCAAGCGATGCGGGATTGTAAAAGCGACCATAGGCCTCTGGTCCGATCGACTTGCCAACCTGGTCAAAAATGAACGTCAGTAAAAGCGCCGGAACAAGCACTGTCAGCAGGCGGGTCAAGCGGTTGAAGGCGTAGGTCGAAAGCGTTTTGTCGCGTCCGGCGGCATAGGCAATGACCATCCCGGATATCACGAAAAAGACGATGACACTGTCGCTTCCCAGATTGAGTTCACGGATAAAGATATAATCCCCGCGCGTGAATCTTGGATAGGCGACATGGGAAATAACAACAACGATCGTCGCCCAGACCCGCAGCGCATCCAGCCAAATGGACAGCCCGCGCGTCATGATGCCGACTGCTCCTCAGGGATGCTTGCCCTGCGAGGGTCACGCGAAGTCCCCTTCCACAAGGCCCGCCAACTGTCAGCAAACGGGTGCAAGAGAGCGGATCGCAGGTTCGGATAAGGCTGTTCAATCGGTTTGCCGCTATTGCTGACCAGACCAAAAGTAAGCGCTTCATAGCTTTTCGGCACATACAGGGTTCCAAACATCAGATCCCAGATCGCAAAAACCTCTCCATAGTTCTTGTTGAAATGCTTGCGTTCAATCGAATGGTGAATGTGGTGCTGCGCAGGGGAAATAAACACATGCTCAAGGACGCGGCCATAGCTGAGCCAAACATGGCTGTGCCGCAAATTGGAACCAAGCGCGTTGAACATGAAATACCCGGCGTTCACCGCGCCAATGGTTAGAATCTCGATCTTGCCCATAAGCAGGAAAAGCACCAGCGCCTGCACGATTCCAACCACAACGGTGTAAACCAACAAACGCAGGACTATGAACACCGGATGATTTCTGTTGGCGGTGAGCGGTGTCATGATCTCGGCAGAGTGGTGCAACGCATGGAAAGGCCACAGGATCGCCGCTTCGTGATGCAGCCGGTGCGCCCAGTATTTACAAAAATCCAGCGTCAGGATCATGATGAGCGTGGCCAAGGCCAGCTTGCCAAAGGTGAGTTCCACAGGCGCAATGGACGCGCCGGTTAACGTCAATAGCCCGTTCAGCACCTTCGTCGTCATCAGTGGCGTCATGGTTACCGCAGCAAACAAACCGGACGCGGAAAGAAGGGAATTGAAAAGGAATATCTTGATATCGACGAGGTTCGATTTGTGAAGGTACACTTCCTTGGGCAGCAAATACGCCACAAAACTCGTTGGTCGCCCGCGCACAAGCCACAGAACCGCGACGATCAAAACCGTGAGCAACAGGTAAAAAGCCGCCATTCGTGATTGAAGACTCGTAAAGTTCATGAGCACTGACGAGAAAAACTGCTGCAGCAATTCCATGATGACCTCTGAAAATGACCTCTGAAGATTTTCACCACAACTTGCAGGCCGAGTGTGGCAGCAACGAGGCCAATGAGTGCCAAATTCTTAGCACCATCATCATTGAGCCTGACGGCCACGCAAAACCCCGCCGCACAGCGCCGGATTTCCCTCTCTCATTCCCCACCCACCGCACACCGCATTAACCTTACCGGGCCGTTAACCTTCCCTTTTCGCATGGCAGCCGGATGTCAGCCGCGAGTCATACGCAAATCACCCCCCTGATTTGCGCCGTGCGGTGCCGTTAACCCTGACCGGGCGAGCAAACCTTGACACCCCCGCCGCCGCGCCGCATGAAGCGCCAAGGCACACAGGCAGGGAGCATCGGGCCATGAGCGAACAAGGCAGCTTTTTCGGCACCGTCATCGAGACGATCAAGACCGTCGTCTATGCGCTGCTGATCGCCGGCATCTTCCGCACGCTGTTCTTTCAACCCTTCTGGATCCCTCCGGTTCGATGAAAGACACGCTGTTGATCGGCGATTTTTTTGTTTGTGAATAAAATGGCTTACGGCTATTCCTACGCCTCCTGCCCCCTCGATCCGCATCCCCAGTTTAGGCGTTGATATTGACGCCAAGAACATCTGCGGCTGGATGCGTTCCGACAACACCCGCATCTGGCCGGCGAACCAGAGCGCGGCGATGTCGTGGTCTTCCGCCATCCTGTGAATGGCACCGACTTCATCAAGCGCCTGATCGGCCTGCCCGGCGACAAGGTTCAGATGAAAGACAGCGTGCTGCATATCAACGGCGAACCAGTCAAACTCGAAGACGGCGGCACCTTCGTTGAGCCCATGGCCCCCCAAGGCCCCGAAGGCAACCGACCACGTTGCGAAAACGGCACCCTGGGAAATGGCGGAATATGTGAAAAATCAAGACTTTACGAAACCCTGCCCGGCGGCTCCCGACACTCGATCCTGAACATCGGCCTCTCGGGCGCAGACAACACAAGCGTGTTCACCGTGCCCGCGGGCGAGTATTTTTTTTCATGGGCGACAACCGTGACAATTCGACCGACAGCCGCTTTGCCCAGACCGCCGGTGGCGTCGGCACCGTCAAGTTCGAAGACCTGATCGGCCGTGCCGACCGGATCGTGTTCTCCTCTGCCGGGCGCTCGATGCTCTATTTCTGGACCTGGCGCTCGGATCGGTATTTCAAGGCGATCGAGTAACTTGATCTTCCGCAAGGGACATAGCCTCACCACCCCCCTTGCAAGGGCCGGATTCACGCCCCCCTTCACTCCGGGAAGTGCGTCTCATGAAGCTTGCACGCGAGCTTAAGGAATTCGAAACCCGGCTGGGGCATAAGTTCTTGCGACCGGAATTGCTAATCCGCGCGCTTACACATGCCTCGATCTCGTCGCCAACGCGCGATGACAATCAGCGGCTGGAGTTTCTGGGCGACCGCGTGCTCGGCCTGACCATGGCCGAAGCGGTGCTCGAACACGATCGTTCGGCGTCCGAAGGCACGCTTGCGCCGCGCTTCAACGCGCTCGTGCGCAAGGAAACCTGCGCCGATATCGCCCGCGAAATCGATCTGGGCGTGGTTTTGAAAATAGGCCGCTCCGAGATGATGTCTGGCGGGCGACGCAAAAAAAAGCACTACTGGGCGATGCCATGGAGGCGGTGATTGCCGCGGTCTATCTGGATGCCGGGTTTGAGACGGCGCGCGACCTGATTTTGCGGCTCTGGAAAACACGTATTACAACTGTTGATGCCGACGCCCGCGACCCCAAAACCGCACTTCAGGAATGGGCACAGGCGCGCGGGTTGAAGCCGCCTTCCTACATCGAAACCGCCCGCACCGGCCCCGATCACGCCCCCGCGTTCACCATCGAAGCTCGGCTCGACAGTGGCCAATCGGCCAAAGCCACAGCGGCCTCCAAACGTCAGGCCGAACAGGCCGCTGCCAAGCGCTTCTGGACCGGTCGAACGCGACTGACCAGCCACCCACGCCTTATTTTCATAGCCATCCGCAATCCCGGCTGGTAACACCGTCACAAATCCACTATTCCGCGTGGATCACAATTCACGGAAGCCACCCATGACCACTCGCTGCGGCTTTGTCGCCCTGATCGGAGAGCCCAACGCGGGCAAATCGACCCTCACCAACCAAATGGTGGGCGCCAAGGTTTCCATCGTCACCCACAAGGTGCAAACCACCCGTGCGCGCATCCGCGGCGTCGCGCTCGAAGGCGAGGCACAGCTTGTCTTCGTCGACACCCCCCGGGCCTCTTTCGTCCGCGCCGCCGCCTTGATCGCGCCATGGTCGCCGCCGCATGGGGGGGCGGCGCTGCGGATGCCGATATCGTCGTGTTGCTGATCGAGCACATCGCGGCATCACCGAAGGGGGGGTCGAGAAAATCCTCGAAGGCCTGGCTGAAATGCCCAAGGGGCGGACCATCGCGCTGGCCATCAACAAGATCGACAAGGTCGAAGCGCCCAACCTCCTCAGCCTCACCAAAGAGATGAATGAACGTTTCCCGTTTGCCGAAACCTTCATGATCTCCGCCGAAAAAGGCCATGGTGTAAAGGCCTTGCGCACTTGGCTCGCCACACGGCTTCCCGAGGGTCCGTGGCTCTATCCCGAAGATCAGATCGCCGATCTGCCCATGCGCATGATCGCCGCCGAAATCACCCGTGAAAAGCTCACCCTGCGCCTGCATCAGGAACTTCCCTACCAACTTACGGTCGAAACCGAAAGTTGGGAAGAACGCGACGATGGCACGGCACGCATAGACCAGATCATCTACGTCATGCGCGACGGCCACAAAGGCATCGTGCTGGGCAAGAAAGGCGAAACTATCAAAGCGATTTCGACGCTCGCGCGCCAGGAGCTGGAAGAATTCCTCGGCCGCAAAATCCACCTCTTCCTGCAAGTAAAGGTCCGACCCAACTGGCTGGAAGAAAGCGAGCGCTATTCCGAAATGGGCCTCGATTTCAAAGATGGCAACTGATCCACACTTTCATCTTGCCCAAAATATCCCGGGGGGTCTGGGGGGCTGGCCCCCCAGCCGTCTCTGTGGCCTGAGGGGCTGCCCTCCCGACAAATCGAAATGACACGTCTCACCGCAAATTTCTGGGTTCACGCCTATCTTGCGCGCCTGCGGCTCCATGATATCCCGGCTTTCGTCACGGCCCATGGCGATGACACGGCCGGCGCCGTTCTGATCAAGCTCAACACGCTTGATGGCAATGCCCAGTCCTTCCACCGCACCTTTGATCTGATGAGCGGTGCGCGAAAATGGGATGTGCTTTCCGACGGTCGCGAAGAAGAAGTCGACCGCTCCATCGCCAAACAACGCAGCTTCGATCCCGATCTTTGGGTGATCGAGGTCGAAGATCGTCAGGGCCGCCATCTGCTCGATGAACCCGGCCTCGCCGACTAAAGCGTTTCGAGACAAATCAGAATCACGGGTTTGCCACAAAACACCCGCAACATTGATCCCTTGCGCGGCGTTTCCACTTGACCATACCTCGCCATAGCTCAGGTTTAGGTAGAACCGTTTTAAGGTAGGATTGAAACTCACCCTCCCCCAATCCCCGTTGCTGTAACGCCGCGTCAAATCTGGCGAGGGGAAGGTGATTCATTCACCACCGCTGTTGCCCCAACGGCACCGCAACAGGCATAGTAGGGCGCGTGTCGGGATTGCCCGACACCGGAGGAAATCAGGGAATTCGAAATATGAGCGATCAGGTCACTCTCACGCGCGACGGCGATATTGCCATCGTTACCGTCAACAACCCGCCGGTCAACGCGCTTGGCACTGCGGTGCGCAAAGGGCTTTTTGATGCGATGGCGCAGATCGATGCCGACACCGACATCAAGGCCGCGATCATTATCGGCTCAGGCCGCACCTTTCCCGCCGGGGCTGATATTCGCGAATTCGGCCAGGCACCGCAACCGCCCGCGCTGTTTGAGGTCTGCACCCGCATCGAAGAATGCACAAAGCTGGTTATCGCTGCGATCCATGGCACAGCACTTGGCGGTGGCTTGGAAATTTCGCTCGGCGCGCATTACCGCATCGCCGATCCCAAGGGCCGGGTTGGCCTGCCCGAAGTTCTGATCGGCGTCATGCCTGGTGCCGGTGGCACCATCCGTCTGCCCCGCGTCGCTGGTATCGCTGCAGCGCTCGATATCATGGTCAGCGGCCGCCAGGTCGGCGCCCAGGAGGCGCTCTCGCTCGGCATTATCGACCGTCTGGCCGAGACAGACCTGCTTGACGGTGCCAAGAGCTACGCACGTGAACTGATCGCCGAGGGCAAGGGCCCGCGCAAGAGCTCGGAACGCAGTGATGGGCTTGGGTCAGACGCCGAAAACGCCGCCGCCCTGCAAGCCGCCCGCGACGGGATCGTCAAGAAAGCCCGCGGTCTCTTCGCTCCGGCCAAGATGGTAGAGTCGATGGAATATTCGCTCAATCATTCGCTAGAAGAAGCGTCGATCTTCGAAAAAGACACCTTCATGTCCTGCCTCGGCACGCCCCAGCAACAGGGCCTCAACCATGCCTTCTTCGCCGAGCGCGCCTCTGCCAAGGTGCCCGAAAACGGCCGCGCGAATCCGCGCCCGCTGGAAAAGATCGGAGTCATCGGTGGCGGCACCATGGGCGCCGGTATCGCCGTTGCCGCGCTCAATGCCGGCCTCTCCGTCACCATGGTGGAGCGCGATGACGAAAGCATCCAGCGCGGCATTCAGAACGTCGAAAAAGTCTATGCCCGTGACGTCGAAAAGGGCCGCAAGACCGAAGCGCAAAAGGCCGCCATCTTGGCACGCTATACCCCTTCCACCTCCTATGATGATCTGTCGGATGCCGACCTCATCATCGAAGCGGTGTTCGAGAACATGGATGTGAAGAAGGAGGTGTTCGGCACGCTCGACAAGATTGCCAAACCCGGCGCTGTTCTTGCCTCCAACACTTCATATCTCAACATAGACGAGATTGCCTCGGCCACCTCACGCCCACAGGATGTGATCGGCCTGCATTTCTTCTCGCCCGCCAATATCATGCGGTTGCTGGAAATAGTGATCCCTTCGAAAGCAGCGGATGATGCGATCGCCACGGGCTTCGATCTGGCCAAGAGGATGAAGAAGGTGCCGGTGCGCGCAGGTCTTTGCGATGGCTTCATCGGCAACCGCATCCTTGGAAATACGCCACCTCGGCGGCCTATATGGTCGAAGATGGCGCGTCACCTATGCGATCGACGCAGCCTTAGTCAACTTCGGCTATCCCATGGGCATCCACGCCATGGGCGATCTTGCCGGGCTTGATATCGGATGGGCCAACCGCAAGAACAACGCCGCCAAACGCGCCAATGACGATCGCTACAATGGCACCATCGCCGACCGGATTTGCGAACAGGGCTGGTTCGGTCAAAAGACCGGAAAGGGCTGGTATGTCTACGCCAAAGGCGACCGCCGCGGCACCCCCAACCCCGAGGTCGAGAAGATCATCACCAAGGCCCGCGCCGATCTCGGTATCTCCCGCGCGACTTCTCCGAAGAAGAAATTATCCGCCGCTATCTCGCCGCGATGATCAATGAAGGCGCCAAGGTGCTGGAAGAGGGCATCGCGCTCAAACCTTCCGATATCGACGTGACATTCCTCTTTGGCTACGGCTTCCCGCGCTATCGCGGCGGACCGATGAAATACGCCGATATGTATGGGCTGGACAATGTGCTGGCCGATCTGCGTGAGTTCGAAAAAGAAAACCCCAAGTTCTGGAAACCGGCACAATTGCTCGTGGATATGGTCGAGAAGGGCGAAACCTTCGATGACCTCAACAAACGCGCTGCTGGCTGAGGAGACCCAATCATGGACCTGAATTTTACCCAGGAAGAACAGGATTTCCGCACCGAAGTGCGGAACTGGCTGGCCGAGAACCTCCCCGAGGATCTTGCCACCAAAACCCGCAATGACGCGCCCCCTCACCAAAGACGACATGGTGCGCTGGCAGGTTATCTTGAACGACAAAGGCTGGCTCACCTATGGCTGGCCCACCGAATTCGGCGGCGCTGGATGGGGCCCGGTGAAGCAGTTCATCTTCGAGGATGAAATGGCCCGCGCCTGCGCCCCTCGCATCCTGCCCTTCGGGCTCAAGATGCTGGCGCCCGTGCTGATGAAATTCGGCTCCAAGGAACAGCAGGACCATTATCTGCCACGGATGTGCGACGGCACCGATTGGTGGTGCCAGGGCTATTCCGAGCCGGGTGCGGGCTCTGATCTCGCTTCGCTCAAGACCGCGGCGGTGCGCAGCGGCGATCACTATATCGTCAACGGTCAGAAAACCTGGACCACGCTTGGCCAATATGCCGACTGGATCTTCTGCCTGGTGCGCACATCGAAAGAGGGCAAGCCGCAGGAAGGCATCTCGTTCCTGTTGATTGACATGAAAAGCCCCGGCATCGAAGTGCGCCCAATCCGCACCATTGATGGCGGTCACGAGGTCAACGAGGTGTTCTTCACCGACGTGAAGGTGCCCGCCGAAAATCTCGTCGGTGAAGAAAACAAGGGCTGGACCTACGCCAAGTATCTCTTGACCCACGAGCGCACCAACATCGCCGGTGTCGGCAAGTCCAATCAGGAGTTGGACCGCCTGAAGAAACTGGCCCGCTCGCAGAAACGCGGCGGCAAGCCACTCTCCGAAGATCCGCACTTCGCGGCTCGTTTGGCCCGGGTCGAGATCGACCTGATGAACATGGAGATTACCAACCTGCGGGTTCTGGCCGAGGCAGAAGCCGGTGGCGTTCCGGGGCCCGAAAGCTCGATGCTGAAAATTCTCGGCACCGAAATCGAGCAGGAACTGACCGATCTCACCCGCCGCGCGCTCGGTCGCTCGGCCACGGCGCTGACTCCGGAAGTTGACGAGCCTGGTTACAACGGTCCGCACGTTGCTCCCGAAGGCTTCAATAATGCCACCGGCGTCTATTTCAATCACCGCAAGACGACGATCTATGGCGGCTCGAATGAAATTCAGAAGAACATCATCACCAAAATGATAACTGGGCTCTGAAGGGGACAAACAAGATGGATTTCACCACACCGA
>LLEQ01000064.1_pt1 | contig 11668 bp, 27 predicted proteins | sample 595901 | NCBI WGS metagenome assembly LLEQ01 (sample SAMN02919317, study PRJNA255460) | bioreactor metagenome | biome: chemostat; feature: culture 2012_25.3; material: sediment; isolation source: day86 25degC chemostat 2012 inoculated with Wadden Sea sediment taken from... | place: Germany: Bremen ... | reverse complement strand
GGTCTGCGTTTCGCCATCCGTGAAGGCGGCCGCACCGTTGGTGCCGGCGTCGTATCCAAAATCATCGAATAATTTGTAGGGTGGGTTGCAAAACCCACCCTGCGGGTTCGACGAGGGGGGCCGGATGATCCGGCCTTCCTCCTATCAACTCCAACGCCGCGAAAGGCAAAAATATGCAATCGCAAAATATCCGCATCCGGCTCAAGGCCTTTGACTACCGCGTACTGGACGCCAGCACGCAGGAAATCGTCAATACCGCCAAGCGCACCGGTGCCCAGGTGCGCGGGCCGATCCCGCTGCCGAACAAGATCGAAAAATTCACCGTTCTGCGTAGTCCTCACGTGAACAAGAAATCGCGCGACCAGTTCGAGATCCGCACGCACAAGCGTCTCTTGGACATCGTCGACCCCACCCCGCAGACCGTTGACGCGCTGATGAAGCTCGACCTCGCCGCGGGCGTGGACGTGCAGATTTCAGTTTGAGGGGGGCAGTAGAGATGTTGCGCTCAGGCGTTATCGCAAAGAAAGTCGGCATGACCCGGCTTTTCATGGAAGACGGAAAACAGATTCCTGTGACCGTTCTTCAATTGGACAAACTGCAGGTCGTGGACCAGCGTACCACCGAGCGTGATGGCTATACCGCCGTCCAACTCGGCGCAGGTACAGCCAAGGTCAAACGCACCAGCCAAGCCATGCGCGGCCACTTCGCGGCTGCCAAGGTTGAACCGAAACGCAAAGTCGCAGAGTTCCGTGTTACGCCCGAAGCTCTGATCGCCATTGGCGAAGAGATCACGGCGAACCACTACTTTGAGGGCCAGTATGTCGACGTGTCCGGTACGTCGATTGGTAAAGGCTTTCAGGGTGCCATGAAGCGTCACAACTTTGGGGGCCTCCGGGCCAGCCACGGTGTGTCGATCAGCCACCGTTCGCACGGCTCGACAGGGCAGTGTCAGGACCCGGGCAAAGTCTTCAAAGGCAAAAAAAATGGCCGGTCACATGGGCGCTGCTCGTGTCACCACGCAGAACCTGCAGGTCGTTCGCACCGACGCTGATCGTGGCCTTATCATGATCAAAGGCGCCGTTCCCGGCTCCAAAGGTGGTTGGGTCACGGTCAAGGATGCGGTGAAAAAGCCGTTTCCTGAAAATGCGATCCTGCCCGCTGCTCTGAAATCGGATGCTGAAGCTGCTGCCAAAGCTGCTGATGAAGCCGCTGCAGCTGCCGCCGCCGAAGCCGAGGCAACAGCCGCCGCAGCCGCAGAGGCCGAACAGGCCGCTCTGGATGCAGCAGAAGCCGCAGAGGCCAAGGTCGACATCGTTGCCGAAGCTCAAGCAGCTGAAACCGAGAAGAAGGAAGGCGAGGAATGAAACTCGACGTGATCAAACTGGACGGCAACAAAGCCGGTTCGGTCGAACTGGACGAGGCCCTGTTCGGGCTCGAGCCACGCGCCGATATCCTGCATCGTGTTGTCCGCTGGCAGCGCAACAATGCGCAAGCTGGCACTCATAAGGTCAAGACGCGCTCGGAAGTGAAATATTCGACCAAGAAGATCTATCGCCAAAAAGGCACCGGTGGCGCCCGCCACGGTGCGCGTTCGGCACCGATCTTTCGCGGTGGTGGTGTCTATAAGGGCCGGTTGTTCGCAGCCATGGCCACGATCTGCCGAAGAAATTTCGCAAGCTGGGTCTGATGCACGCTCTGTCCGCAAAATTCAAAGCGGGTGAGCTGGTGATCATCGAGAACGTCGAGTCGGAAGGCAAGACAGGCGCATTGGCCAAGCAGGTGAAAAACCTTGGTTGGAAACGTGCGCTGATCATCGATGGCGCGGAAGTCAACGAAGGCTTCCTGCAAGCGGCCCGTAACATCGAAGGTCTGGATATCCTGCCGTCGATGGGCGCAAACGTCTATGATATCCTCAAGCGTGACACTCTGGTGATCACCAAAGCGGGTATCGAAGCACTGGAGGCTCGTTTGAAATGAGTGCGAAAGCTCAACATTACGACGTGATCCGCAAGCCGATCATCACCGAGAAATCGACCATGGCGTCGGAAAACGGTGCGGTTGTGTTCGAGGTCGATATCGCAGCCAACAAACCCCAGATCAAAGAGGCGGTTGAATCGCTCTTTGGTGTGAAGGTGAAAGCGGTCAACACCACGATCACCAAGGGCAAGGTCAAGCGGTTCCGCGGCCAACTGGGCAAGCGGAAAGACGTCAAGAAGGCCTACGTGACCCTGGAAGAGGGAAACACTATCGACGTGTCCACAGGACTCTGATAGGAAGCCGCGAATCTGGCTCATGGCCCCGGGTTTCACCGGGGCCATAGCTTTTTAAGTCGGGGACCTTAGGGGCCCTATATCTCGGTCACCCATGGCGATTTCTACGAAATCCGCCTCGGGGGGCTTAACATAGGCGGGGCTTTCCCAATATCGGGCCCGTCACAAGCAAACGGAAGACAGAAAGCATGGCACTCAAGTCGTATAAGCCGACGACGCCGGGCCAGCGTGGCTGGTGCTGATCGACCGTTCGGAGCTTTGGAAAGGTCGTCCGGTCAAATCACTCACTGAGGGTTTGACCAAATCGGGCGGTCGGAACAACACCGGACGGATCACGATGCGCCGCACAGGCGGCGGGGCAAAGCGTCTCTATCGTATCGTCGATTTCAAACGTAACAGACGTGACTCTTCGGCGGTCGTCGAGCGGATCGAATACGATCCCAACCGGACCGCCTTTATCGCGTTGGTACGGTATGAAGATGGTGAACAGTCCTATATCCTGGCGCCGCAGCGTCTGGCGATTGGCGATCAGGTGATCGCGTCGGCCAAGGCCGATATCAAGCCGGGTAACGCGATGCCGTTTTCGGGCATGCCGATCGGCACGATCGTTCACAACATCGAGTTGAAACCCGGCAAGGGCGGGCAGATCGCACGCGCCGCTGGCACATATGCCCAGTTTGTTGGTCGTGATGGCGGTTATGCGCAAATCCGGCTCAGCTCGGGCGAACTGCGTCTGGTGCGTCAGGAATGCATGGCCACCGTTGGTGCCGTGTCCAACCCCGACAACAGCAACCAGAACTACGGCAAGGCCGGTCGCATGCGCCACAAGGGCATCCGCCCAAGCGTTCGTGGTGTTGTGATGAACCCGATCGATCACCCGCATGGTGGTGGTGAGGGTCGCACGTCTGGTGGTCGTCACCCTGTGACACCATGGGGCAAGCCGACCAAGGGTGCACGCACTCGGAACAAGAACAAAGCGTCCAGCAAGCTGATCATCCGCTCGCGGCACGCCAAGAAGAAGGGACGCTGATAGATGTCTCGCTCTGTTTGGAAAGGCCCATTTGTCGACAGCTACGTGCTCAAGAAAGCCGAAGCTGCGCGCGAGTCGGGCCGCAACGACGTTATCAAGATCTGGTCGCGTCGCTCCACCATCCTGCCCCAATTCGTGGGCCTCACTTTCGGCGTCTACAATGGCAAGAAACATATCCCGGTCAACGTGTCCGAAGATATGATCGGCCAGAAGTTCGGTGAGTATTCGCCGACGCGGACCTATTACGGTCACGCAGCCGACAAAAAAAAGCGAAACGGAAGTAAGTCATGAGCAAGGATAAAAATCCCCGCCGCGTGGCCGATAACGAAGCAATGGCGAAAACCCGCATGCTCCGTACTTCCCCCGCAAAAGCTGAATCTGGTCGCACAGATGATCCGTGGCAAGAAGGTGGACAAGGCCCTTACGGACCTGACGTTCTCCAAGAAGCGGATCGCGGCAGACGTGAAGAAATGCCTTCAATCCGCGATTGCCAACGCCGAGAACAACCATAACCTCGATGTCGACGAACTCGTCGTGGCCGAGGCATGGGTCGGCAAGAACCTGACCATGAAACGCGGTCGCCCGCGGGCCCGTGGCCGGTTTGGCAAGATCATGAAGCCGTTTGCGGAACTGACGATCAAAGTGCGTCAAAATGAGGAGCAAGCCTGATGGGTAACAAAGTCAATCCGATCGGCATGCGCCTTCAGGTCAACCGCACCTGGGACAGCCGCTGGTTCGCGAACACCAAGGATTACGGCGATCTTCTGCTGGAAGACCTGGCGATCCGCGATTTCATCAAGAAAGAGTGCAAGCAGGCGGGTGTTGCCCGTGTGATCATCGAGCGTCCGCACAAGAAGTGCCGCGTCACGATCCACACTGCGCGTCCGGGTGTCATCATCGGCAAGAAAGGTGCAGACATTGAAGTTCTGCGCAAGAAACTGGCCGCGATGACCGACAGCGAGTTGCATCTCAACATCGTCGAAGTGCGCAAGCCCGAGCTTGACGCGCAACTGGTGGCCGAGAGCATCGCCCAACAGCTTGAGCGTCGGGTCAGCTTCCGTCGTGCGATGAAACGGAGCGTGCAGAACGCCATGCGTATGGGTGCCCTCGGCATCCGGGTAAACGTCGCGGGCCGCCTTGGCGGTGCCGAGATTGCCCGGACCGAATGGTATCGCGAAGGCCGTGTGCCGTTGCATACGCTGCGTGCCGACATCGACTATGCCGGCGCCGAAGCGATGACGGCTTATGGCATCATCGGGATCAAGGTCTGGATCTTCAAAGGCGAGATCATGGAGCATGACCCCCCAAGCGCGTGACCGCAAGGCACAGGAACTCCAGGACGGTCCGGCCCCACGTGGCGCCGGTGGCCGCCGCTAAGGAGATAAAGAGATGCTTCAACCAAAGCGCACTAAATTCCGCAAGCAGCACAAAGGCCGGATCAAGGGGCTCGCCAAAGGCGGTTCCGATCTGAACTTCGGCTCTTTTGGCCTCAAGGCGACCCAACCCGAGCGTGTGACCGCCCGTCAGATCGAAGCGGCCCGCCGCGCGATGACGCGCCACATGAAACGTCAGGGTCGTGTCTGGATCCGGATTTTCCCGGACGTGCCGGTCTCCTCCAAGCCCACCGAAGTTCGGATGGGTAAGGGTAAGGGTTCGGTCGACTTCTGGGCCTGCAAGGTCAAACCCGGCCGTGTGATGTTCGAGATCGACGGTGTTGACGAAGACACCGCGCGCGAGGCTCTGCGCCTTGCCGCGATGAAACTTCCGATCAAGACACGCATCGTCGTTCGCGAAGACTGGTAAAGGTCGAAAGCGCGAACGCGTTTTCGGACCAGTGCGGTGCAGGCAGTTTCGCAGAAACTGTCCGGGCCGCACCCCGGTGAAGAAAAATAGCCCCCCGTGCGAGAGATCGCGCGGGGGCTTTTGATTTGGCGGTTGGTTTTCGTAGTGAGTTACGGTGATCGAAATCTGTCCAACCGGAGCGACAAAGTCTCACTCAAATTTCAAACGCCCAAGGCTATCCCCTGACGCGGTTTCCGCGACGTCGACGGCATAGAGCCGCGTCGCCAAGGCTTGCACCCGAGCATCAGCCCGCAGCGCCTTGACGGGGAAAGTGGAGTTCTCCGACACGCTCAACACTGCGTTCAGGATGTCGCGCTCTGGCGATGTTGTGTCTGTTGCATGATGTCGCTCGGCAATCATTTCAAACGCGGGCAATTGGTTGAACGGTGTCTGGTGCAGATCGAGATCTTTGGCCAAGCCGTTCAGCCCGCGAAACAAATCATCAGTATCGATGTTCAGCGTGATCACCCGGTCAAAATCCATTGCCCAAGCCGGGTGGGTTTGAGCGCAGAGATGTTGATCCATCGGTGAGGGAAGAAGAAGCGGCTTGCCACCCAGAAACGCGCCCAACTCTGCAATGGACATACCTTCAGCGCCAATATCACGCCCGACAAACGCGTTGATCTCTGCGCGCATGACCTTCCGACGCAGGACATGACGGAAAATTGACACCAAACGCGCCGTCGGATCGCGGGTGACGCGCAGAAGGGTAAATCCTGCGCCATTGCTTTTGGCAACCTGTCTGGCGGCACGGTGGTAGGTTGCACTGTGGTAATACACACGGCCGCGAAAATCATGTGGCCAGCGGCTGAAATACTGTGCCGCTTCCAGCAGCCCCCTCCTGATAGAGAAACCACAAGAGAACCTGTGTGCAGGCCGATTTCGGAGACCATGAAACAACCAGTGGCGCCCCCGTGGCGATCAAAGGTCGGGCGCCAGCCATCAACGGGTGATCAGCGTCGATACCTTCCGGCGGTTTCGGCCCGGACCGGCGCGGTATTGGTTCTTCAACGGTGCGGCGAAAAAGACGGCGCACTCTCACCCCCACCGATAGTTGAAGCTCACAGAAATCCGATCTTCCTCTGCGCCGTTCATTGGTACCTCGTGGCGTAGCCAGCTTTCCCAGAGCAGTACATCCCCCACTTTGGGGGTGACATAAATGAACTGCCGCACCTCCTGCCGTGCGTCCTTCTTCCGGGTGGGGGAGGCCATCATCCGGGCCGAGCGGGGGTCTTCCAGCTTCAAGGCCGACGCACCGTCAGGCATCGCCACATATGTGGTGCCGGAAATCACCGAATGTGGGTGGATATGTGAGGAATGAGTGCCGCCTTCGGGCAGGATGTTGATCCATAGGTCTTCAAGTTTGAGCTTGCGTCCGTCGAGATCGAACTCCAGATCCTCAACGAAGGCCGCGACATGCTTGTTCAGCACCTTTTTTTCAGATCCTTGAAGATCGGAAAGCGCCAGGCAGATCGGTGAGCGAAGCATAGGACGTATAGCCGGGATAGCCGTTGTCGTCGCACCACTTTTGGCCGGCCTCATCCTCCTCGGCAATTGCCCAGCAGGATGTTTCCAGTTCTTCCGGATCTATAGGCTTGCCAAGCTCGCTGAGGGCAGCGCAGTAGAGACGGGTGACGAAGAGGGAATCTATTTGTGCCATGGCGGTGTATTTACCCTAGTGTTGGCGCCAGGGCGAGAGGCGGATTGGTGGGCAGATTGTCCACCCTGCGAAGTTTTCCCCGAAAGGCTTGCCACATGCCGACCCCCGGTGTATTGCGCAGCCTTCACCCCAGAACTCCACTGGAATCAGGGTGACCTTTCGGGGCCCTCCAGTGATGTTGAAAAGGAATATAAGGCATGACCGCCAAAGACCTGCGTGACAAGACGCCGGATCAGCTCCGCGAGGAACTGGCCAATCTTAAAAAAAAGAGAGCTTCAACCTGCGTTTTCAGCAAGCCACGAGCAGCTGGAAAATACTGCGCGTATGCGCGTTGTAAAGCGTGAGACCGCGCGCGTGTTGACCATTCTCAACCAGAAAGCCGCGCAAGCGGCCGCTGAATAAGGAGCCTGACAGATGCCCAAGCGAATTCTCACAGGCACCGTGACCAGCGACGCCAACGCCCAAACCGTAACCGTGTCGGTCGAACGCCGCTTCACGCACCCGGTTCTCAAGAAAACCATTCGTAAGTCCAAGAAATACCGGGCGCACGATGAACAGAACGCTTTCAAGGTCGGTGACAAAGTCCGCATCATCGAATGCGCACCGAAATCGAAAACGAAACGTTGGGAGGTTCTGGAGGCGTAAGCCGACAGAGCCTTTTGGCATATTCGAAACCCTGGGGGGGAAATCGCCACGGATCGGCGCCCCCCATAGGTCGGGAGAAACCAAATGATCCAGATGCAGACCAACCTGGATGTTGCTGACAACAGCGGCGCTCGCCGCGTTCAGTGCATCAAGGTTCTGGGTGGTTCCAAGCGGAAATACGCGAGTGTCGGTGACATTATCGTAGTATCCGTAAAGGAAGCCATCCCGCGCGGTCGCGTGAAAAAAAGGCGACGTGCGCAAAGCCGTCGTCGTGCGCACCGCCAAGGAAGTTCGTCGTGAAGATGGCACCGCGATCCGTTTTGATCGCAACGCCGCCGTGATCCTCGGAAACAACATGGAGCCTGTCGGCACCCGTATCTTCGGGCCAGTGGTTCGTGAGTTGCGCGCGAAGAACTTCATGAAGATCATCTCGCTTGCGCCGGAGGTGCTGTGACATGGCTGCCAAATTGAAAAAAAAGGCGACAAGGTCGTCGTGCTGACCGGCAAGGACAAGGGCAAGCAGGGGTCTATCACCTCGGTTGATCCGTCTGCCGGTAAGGCCGTGGTGGAGGGCATCAACATGGCCATCCGTCACACCCGTCAGAGCCAGACAGCCCAGGGCGGGCGCATCCCCCAAAGCGATGCCGATTGCCCTCAGCAACCTGGCCCTGCTTGACAAGAACGGCAAACCCACCCGCGTTGGCTTCAAGATCGAAGGCGACAAGAAAGTGCGTTTTGCCAAGACCACGGGGGACGTGATCGATGCTTGATGCTGCAACCTATACCCCGCGTCTGAAGGCCGCTTACAAGGAAACCATTCGTCCCGCGCTGAAAGAAGAATTCAGCTACGGCAACGACATGATGATCCCGCGGCTGGAAAAGATCGTGCTGAACATCGGCTGTGGCCGTGCGGCTGTGAAAGACTCCAAGAAAGCCAAGTCGGCTGTTGAGGATCTGACGCTGATCGCCGGTCAAAAAGCGTTGATGACCATTGCCAAGAATTCCATCGCCGGTTTTCGCGTTCGCGAAGGCATGCCGATGGGTGCCAAGGTCACACTGCGCGGCAACCGGATGTATGAATTCCTCGACCGGCTGATCACCATTGCAATGCCTCGCGTTCGCGACTTCCGCGGCGTTTCGGGCAAAAGCTTTGATGGACGTGGCAACTATGCCATGGGCCTGAAAGAACACCTCGTCTTCCCCGAGATCAACTTCGACAAAATCGAAGAGAACTGGGTCTGGACATCGTGATCGCAACCACCGCGAAAACCGACGCGGAAGCCAAGAGCCTGTTGAAAGCCTTCAACATGCCCTTCAACAGCTGATCCGCGGGAGGAAATAGAGATATGGCCAAGAAATCCATGATCGAACGCGAAGCAAAGCGCCAAAAACTGGTGGAGAAGTATGCCGCCAAACGCGCCGAGCTCAAAGCAATCATCAACGACCAGGAAAAGCCGATGGAGGATCGCTTCCGCGCTTCTCTGAAACTGGCGAAACTGCCGCGCAACAGCTCGGCCACCCGCCTTCACAACCGCTGCCAGCTCACCGGGCGTCCGCATGCTTACTACCGTAAGCTCAAGGTCAGCCGGATTGCGCTGCGCGAGCTGGGGTCTGCTGGTCAGATCCCCGGCCTGGTGAAATCGAGCTGGTAAGGAGAGAGATATGAACGATCCTATCGGCGATATGCTCACCCGTATCCGCAACTCGCAGATGCGTGGCAAATCAACCGTTTCCACTCCGGCGTCAAAGATCCGCGCCTGGGTTCTGGATGTGCTGGCCGACGAAGGCTACATCCGCGGTTATGAAAAAGGCACCGATGCCTGGGTCACCCGACCCTGGAGATCAGCCTGAAATACTTCGATGGCACTCCTGTCATTCGCGAATTGAAGCGGGTCTCCAAACCCGGTCGTCGCGTCTACATGGGCGTCAAGGATGTCCCTTCGGTCCGTCAGGGTCTCGGGGTATCGATTGTCAGCACATCCAAGGGTGTGATGTCGGATGCAAGCGCACGCGCAGCCAATGTTGGCGGCGAAGTGCTCTGCACGGTGTTCTAAGGAGAGCGATATGTCTCGTATTGGTAAAAAAAACCAGTCGGTCTGCCCTCGGGCGTCAGCGCCGCAGTCTCCGGTCAGACCATCGAAATCAAGGGTCCGAAAGACACACAGTCTTTCACGGCCACTGATGATATTACGCTTCGCGTCGAAGACAACACCGTCTCGATCATTCCACGTGGCAAGTCCAAGCGGGCACGCCAGCAATGGGGCATGAGCCGCTCTGTTGTCGCCAACATGGTGCAGGGTTGTTCGGATGGTTTCAAGAAAGAGCTTGAAATCAACGGCGTTGGCTATCGTGCGCAAATGCAGGGCAACACTCTGAAACTCACGCTTGGCCTCAGCCATGATGTGAACTTCGAAGTGCCTGATGGCGTGACGGTAACCTGCCCCAAGCAGACCGAAATCGTTGTTGAAGGCACCGACATCCAACTCGTTGGTCAGGTTGCGGCGAATATCCGCGAATGGCGCAAGCCCGAGCCCTATAAGGGCAAAGGCATCAAATACAAAGACGAGTATATCTTCCGCAAGGAAGGCAAGAAGAAGTAAGGACCAGACAGATGGCAAACAGCAAACGGACCCTGTTCCTCAAGCGCCGCCTGCGCGTCCGGAACAAGCTTCGCAAGGTAAACGCGGGCAAGATGCGCCTTTCCGTTCACCGTTCGAACAAAAATATCAGCTGTCAGCTGATCGACGATGTTCAGGGTGTTACCCTGGCCTCTGCCTCCTCGCTCGAGAAAGATCTCGGTGTGAATGGTCAGAACAACGTCGAAGCAGCAGCCAAGGTGGGATCAGCCATCGCAGAACGCGCCAAAAAGGCGGGTGTAAGCGAGTGCTATTTCGACCGTGGTGGCTTCCTCTATCATGGCAAGGTGAAGGCTCTGGCCGACGCTGCGCGTGAAGGCGGACTGAAAATCTAAGAGACTGCGGGCGTCACCAGAGGTGACGCCCCGATGATCCGGGCTTTGGGTGATCTATGCCCAGCACCAGGATTGGCAAACTACGGCGCTGACCCGCGCCAGGACTATGGAGATGCCTGATGGCACGAGAAGGACAACAACGGGGGGGCCGTGGCCCACGTCGTGAGGAAACCCCCGAATTTGCCGACCGCCTGGTCGCGATCAACCGGGTCAGTAAAACCGTGAAAGGTGGTAAACGCTTCGGCTTTGCTGCTCTCGTGGTGGTTGGTGATCAAAAAGGTCGCGTCGGTTTCGGCAAAGGCAAGGCGAAAGAGGTCCCCGAGGCCATTCGCAAAGCCACTGAGCAAGCCAAGCGCCAAATGATCCGCGTGCCGCTGCGCGAAGGTCGCACGCTGCACCACGATATGGAAGGTCGCCACGGCGCCGGTAAAGTCGTGATGCGGACCGCCCCCTGAGGCACCGGAATCATCGCCGGTGGTCCGATGCGCGCCGTGTTCGAGATGCTGGGCATCAAGGACGTTGTGTCGAAATCGCTCGGTTCGCAGAACCCCTATAACATGATCCGCGCCACCATTGACGGCCTGCAAAAAAGAAAGCAGCCCCCGCATGGTGGCCCAACGTCGCGGCAAAAAAAAGTGGCCGACATTCTGGGCAAAGGTGATGCACCTGCCGCCCAGACTGCCGACGCTGACGCATAAGGAGCGCGAGTTATGGCTAAAACCATCGTTGTAAAACAGATCGGTTCTCCGATCCGCCGCCCCGCCAAACAGCGCCAGACGCTGATCGGGCTGGGCCTCAACAAGATGCACAAAACCCGCGAACTGGAAGATACCCCTTCCGTGCGCGGCATGGTCGCCAAGATCCCGCATATGGTTGAGATCATCGAAGAAAAAGGTTGAGTGTGGCGGTGGGCTAGGGTCCGCCCTACGTGAGATTTGAGAACGCCTCGCAGGAAACTGCGGGGCGTTCGTTATTTCGCCTGCACTGCAAAATTTCACCGCGAAGTCTGAAGTTTTATACAGCTTCCTAGGCCGAGGGCATCGGATTATTTTCAGATAGCCAGCTTAATAATTCACAATTGCGGAGGACAAGCCACCGAGGGAAAACGACGCGGCATCACCATTTTGATACATAACGCTGGGCCAATTCATCCGCGCTAATCACGAAAAGAACATGGCTTTGTGCGGTTGCGACGCTTGTGGGTTTTTAGCCCGTGCTTCGCGCGGCAGCGCCCGAACCGCCCCCCCCAC
>LLEQ01000063.1_pt1 | contig 11715 bp, 18 predicted proteins | sample 595901 | NCBI WGS metagenome assembly LLEQ01 (sample SAMN02919317, study PRJNA255460) | bioreactor metagenome | biome: chemostat; feature: culture 2012_25.3; material: sediment; isolation source: day86 25degC chemostat 2012 inoculated with Wadden Sea sediment taken from... | place: Germany: Bremen ... | reverse complement strand
CATCACACCCAGGTGTTTGCCCCGGCCAGATTGAAGGATATCGGTGTCGCATGACAGATTTGAAAGGATTTCTCATGACCCTATCCGCCCTCGAAATATATCTGACCCAGCTTCAGAATTTCCTGATCGAAAATGTTGTATTAATCGCGGCAGTTGCCCTTTCGATCTGGTTACTGACCAGCCTTGGCCTGCTTGCCGTGCGCCATCGCGATACCCGTATCGACTTTCTGGCCGGTTTCTTCGGCGTCACACCCGAACGCATCATCCCGCTGCCTCCGGGCAATGCCCTTTGGCATGACTATTACCGGCTGAATCGCGACGCCAATGCCGATTGTCAGTTTCCGGCCGGCGCACCGACACTGCAGGGCAGCTACCTCATCCATTTCAGCGGCGCCATGACACTCGTCACAGTCCATAATTTTGACAAAACGGACCTCTATTCTGACCCGGAGGAACCCGATCTGGTTGATTTTGCAGCACCTTCGCTGAATACATCCGGACGCACGGTTGCTCATCGCCTGCCCGTCGACATTGATCAGGATACAGCCAATCGCGCCAACCTGGTCGAATTCCTGCTCAAGATCAAATTTGGATATCCGGGCAGCGTTCAGGCCATCACCCTGCTACGGGACCATGCTGACATCGCCCCCGAACCGGATACCGTCGTGACACCATCCGGCGCCCTCTGCATCGCCTGACCTTCGACGATCAGCAGGCTGTCCGCGACACAATTCAGATTGGCCAGGGTGGTGTCGAATCCCGCACTCTTCCGGCCATCGCGCGCTGGTTTCGCAGCTACCCCGGGCGTCAGGCCATGCGCCGCAAGATCTTGCTGCGCACGGGACTACTGATCGGCTGCCTGTTTCTGCTTACACAGGGCCAGACCGGGCTTACCGCTGAAATGATCGAAAACCTGATCGGCAGATTTCGCCCCTGACACCACAGCCCGCCTCATGCATGCACAGGATCATATTTCAGGGAAACCGCATAGCTGTAAACCGGCTTGTCCACATCCACGAAGAGCCCCCGTCGCGTGCGATATATCTCGACAATGATCAGCCGCTCATCATCCTCGACACTGAAATCATAGCCATTCACCGTAACAAAGGGTGCCAGGATAGATATCCGGGAGGACAGTCCGGGGCTGGTGCCATAGCTGCCCTGCCAGTCTACTCTCAGGCCAGCGCCGTTATGGTCAAATTCTACGGCCGTAAAATATATCTGGAAATCTTCCGACGGATCGGCGCGCGTCGCCTCGAGAATTGCCTGGCCAATTGCGTCAAAATCAGATTGCCCCGGGGACATCATGTCGGAATCAAGAACCCAGGCCATATCCACACCCGCCCGGGAAGCACGTGAATCCCGATCGAAATCGATGGTTTTAGAGCTGATCACCGCACTGCCGATGAAGATTGCCGACAGGATCGATATGACTGCAGCAAGCTCGATATAGACCGATCCGCGCCGAGCGCTCAAGAACTTCCGATTAAGTCGCAAAATCCACATCATCGCCGAATCCTCACATAGGAAGTGGCGGTATGCCTCATGTCGGGACCAAAGATCAGGCGCGATGGAGGTGTCAGTCGATCCCAATAACAAGACAGGGAGACACGGGCAATATGCGCACTGTCGTCGGTAATATCTCCTTGCGCCTGGCGGCCAGTGTCGTTCTTCAATGAAGAGATATCGTCATGAAGGATGATATCAACCGCCTGCAGACAGTTTACGAAGCCCCGCAACATCAGGCTTGTGGCTGCATCCTGGGCATTCTGGGGTGAGGCTGTCACGGCATAGGTTGACGCCGCTGCTCCAGCGGCGCGCTCCACCTGCTGACGCAGGAAAACCTCAACTCCGAACTCCAGAATCAGCATCAAGGCGGTGATCATGATCAGCGAGGAAAAGGCAAACTCCGCCAGTGCCGACCCACGGCGCACCCTGATCAGATAAGATATCCACATCAGAATACACCCCCATCCCCGAACTGATTGATGATCTGAATCGCAGCCGGTCCGATAACGGCCGCAAAAATTGCCGGCAGGATAAAAAGGAACATCGGCAACTGCATCATTGTCGGAATTTTCTGTGCCTTCTTTTCAATTTCCGCCATGACTTCCTTGCGGGCCTCGCGGGCCAGCGACCGCAACGAGGGTGCAATGGCGTTGCCGCGTCGCTCGGCCTGCACCACAATCGCGACGAAGGTCCTGGCAACCTGGTTCCCATACGCGCACTAAATTCGCGCAGCGTCTTTTCCCGGTCGACAGACATCTCCAGGTCGCGACGCAGATACATAATCTCTGCTGCCGCGGTGGGAAAGCTGATCTTGAGTGCAACAGAGGCACGCGAGAGCGCAATATCAAACGACAGACCGGCCTCGAGATAGATTGTGAGCAAGTCAAGTAGCACCGGGAGCTCGGTGTAGACTTTGCTGCGGCGCGAACTGACGGCCTTGTCAAGGCGCACATCGACAATGATACCACCAACAATAATACCAACCAGGGATGTGGCAACCTGCAGAAAACCGGTAAATCCGAGGAATTGACCCGACAGAAGCCAGATTATCGCCGGGGGCAATAAGCATTGCCATACCGCGCTGCAGGATGTAGCGCGACAGGGCCTTGGGATCACGCTGACCGGACTGGATCAATTTATAGCGTGTTTCTTCCTTATTGAAATTCACCAGCTTGAGAAGACCTTCAGATATCTTCATCAATGACTGGGTGGTGCTTGAGCTCGTCCACCTTGGGCTGAAGGCGCTCCGCAATCTCCTGCTGAGACATCGACATGCTGCGCTTGCGCGCGCCACTGAGAATGCCACGCGCGATCTTGTCATGTGCAATGCGTTTCTTGCGCTGCATGGCAGATACGCCATAAAGTCCGATCGTCACCAGAAACAACAGGACCGGGCCGAAAATCGCATACTCAAGCAAAGTGTCAATCGGGACACCAAGCCTTTCAAGCTGACGAAAGAAGTTCTCGATCACTGGCATTCCATTCCCCCTCAGACGGCGATCTTCGCAATGCGCATGGCAAGCCAGGCTCCAAACACAGCAGCGGCAATTGTCGTGAAGAATACAATCGCCCCCGATCGTGCCCGCCTCCCACATGGCATCAAAATATTCCGGCTCAGAGGCGCGCAGATACATTGTCAGCAGAATCGGCAGCGAGCCAAGCAACATGGCGTTGAACCGACCTTCGCCAGTCATGGTGCCGATCTTCTTTTGCAAATCGACCCGCGAGCGGCAATCTCGACCACCTCTTTCAGCACATTGCCGATCGTGCCGCCGGTCTTGGACTGGGCTGTCATCGAAGCCGCAAAAATATCAAACTCGGGCAGGTTGACCTTATCCGACGCCATATTGATCGCATCGACGAAATCATACCCCAGATCGATGAGTTCCTTGATCGCCAGAAGATTTTCCTTGAGGGGCGCCTCGGTCTCGCGAATGGCCTCTGCCACGGCCTCATCGGGCGAGGTCCCGACCGAGACGGCGCGCTGGGTCGATTCAATGAAGATGATGAGCTGATACATCATCTTCATGCGGCGACCCTCGATCCGCATCCCGATCATCGACACACGGGTCAGGAAAAACATCGGAGGGAAAGACGCCAGGACCTGAGCCCACATCGGATAGATCGGCACGTTGAGGATCAACATGGCGACTGCCAGTGACAGGCCCAGGGCCACAAGAAACACCAGGATCGGAAAACGTGGCAGACCGGCGCGCTTGAGGTCGCGCTTGATCGAAAACCAGTTCACCAGATCGAAGGGACGTTTCTGGTCTCGTCCGGTGTTCTTCATTGCCCTTGATTCGGCATCAAGAATCACCGTCATGGCACGCTCGTGGGCGCCTTCGGTCTTGTCGATCAAGGTTCTTGCATAGCGGGTTTTTTTTCTGGCCGCGCATGAACGAATTCAAGAACAGGGTCACAACGGTCACCACGATCACTGCAGTGCCGATCATCATTGCCATTCCGGCATCAAGTTCGAAATTCATCATCCTAAAAATACCCGTTCTTGTCCCTCAGGAAATGGTGCTCTGTGCGACGACAGAAAAATCCAGGAACACTGCCTGTGCGTGACCCCGGGGGAAATCCCGAGATTGGGTGATATCAGGATGCGTCATGGGGTGGCGGCGAAGACAGGATCGCATTCATCGCATCCTCGTAATGACCATATTCCTTGAGCTTTTCCGCGCAGCGCAAATTCACCCTGTTGGCTACATATTCTCCCGCATTGAAGCGCTTGCCTTCGCTGCGCTGATAAAAAAAACACATCCTGGAGGGCAATCGTATCTCCCTCCAGCCCGGTGATCTCGGTAATATGAGTCACCCGGCGCTTGCCATCAGCACCGCGGGCCGCATGGATGATAAAATCCACAGCACTCACGATCTGCGACCGGATCACCTTGGTGGGCAATTCGACACCACCCATCAGAATCATATTCTCAAGACGCGATGTGGTGTCTCGCGGGTTGTTGGAGTGAAGTGTTCCCATCGATCCGTCGTGCCCGGTTGACATCGCCTGGAGCAGGTCAAAGGCCTCCTCCCGGCGCACCTCGCCAAGGATGATGCGGTCAGGCCGCATCCGCAGCGAGTTTGCCACCAGATCGCGTTGCGTTACGGCTGCCGAGCCGGCTTCCGCCGTGCCGGGCTTGGTCTCAAGGCGCACCAGGTTGCCGACGGAAATCTTCAATTCTGCCGAGTCCTCGATCGTGATGACCCGCTCCGTGGGGCGGATGAACTCGCCCAGGGTATTGAGAAGTGTCGTCTTGCCGGACGATGTGCCGCCCGAAACCAGGACGTTGCAGCGAGAGGCGGCGATGCAGCGGATGAATGTGGACATCTCTGCGCTCAAGGCCCCGAACCGCTGCAGGTCGCTCAATGTCAGCGTATCTTCAGGAAATTTACGAATCGAAATGGTGGTGCCGTCAAGCGAGATCGGCGGGATGACAATATTGACCCGACTGCCATCCAGCAGGCGCGCATCAACGTAAGGGCGCTGCTCATCCAGGGTTCGCCCGACCAGGCGGGCAATCCTCTTGGCAACAGTCTGCAGGTGATCCTCGTCGCGAAACCGCACGGATGACAGCGATGTGCCGCCATTCTGCTCAATGTAGATATTGTCGGGACCGTTGACCATAATTTCGGTCACACTCTCATCTGCCAGAAGCTCTTCGAGCGGCCCGTTGCCGACCATGTCATCGATGATCGTGGCGGCAACAAGCTGCTGCTCGGCACCGTTCAGATCCAGGCGCTCGTTATCGGCGGCCTCCGCCACCAGAACCTCGATCTGGGACAGCAGATGATCACGCGCCACCTCATGTATCACCGAGGCATCAATACGGCTCAGAACGACCTCGCGAACTCGATTGAGCACGGCTGGCTCAACGGTAATGACTTCTGGGCGCGCCTCTTCCTTTTGGGGGGGGCGACTGCGGCGGCGACCGGTCTGGATCTTGATGATCTCATCCCTGGCCTCTTCCACAGAAAGCGGTTCATCATCGCTTTCCACCCGGGTCACGCGACCTTCAAATTTCATGGCATCAATCCCCCTGGATCAGCGGCCCAACAGGCCCTTCTTCTTTGTTTGTGGTTTTGCAGATTTCTTCGCGCGGGCGGGTTTGGCAGATTTTCCCGAACCCCCGGGCCGCGCTCTCCGGCACCGACTCGCCCGGCAGAGTCTTGAGAATGCGCTCGACCGCCTTACGGATTTTTCCGGGCATGTCGATATAGGTTTTCTGCTCAAAGAACATCCGCCCGGCCGAAGAGGCATCATAGGGAATCGGATAGTCTCGACATCACCAGCCTCCTTGAAGGAGGATCTTTCGATATCATTCGACTTGAATTCACCGTGGCGATTGATGATGCCGTAAACCGGGTTGCGGGCCGGAGCACTGTCAATCTCCTTGATCAGCACCGAGAAGCCGAGCAGACCAGCAGGTGTTGGCGGAGCCACCACATAGCAATGCCCCTGCACCGCCATCATGTCAGGTTCCGGGTTCGGGCGCCACGGCACATCCACCACGACCATGTCGAAGTTCTGCTGCGCCCGGCTGACGAGTATGGGGATCGAGGCCGGGTCCGGGTTCGGATCCGACGAGCGGCGCCGGGCAGACAAATAGAACAGGTTCTTGTCGGCAACATCGATGGCACGCTCGAGAAACAGCGCATCAATCCGGCCCGGGTTGGCCAGGGCCTCCATCAACCCCATTGTCTCGCGGGCACCACGCTCTGCGTTGAACATGAAAGACCCGGGTCCGGTGGCAAGATCGAGATCGATGTAAAGCGTGCGGCGGCCTTCGCGCGAAAACTTGCGGGCGATCGTCGTTGCCAAGGATGTCCCGCCGCCGCCACCACAGGCGGAGAACACATAAACCGCCTTTCTGGGGGGGTCAATGCCGGAACGGCGCAGCGAAGTCTGACGAATATCCTCGAAGACATCCTCGACATCCTCGCCGGAGGGCATGCCCGAGAAAATCTCCCGCACACCCTCAAGCTTCAGATTGCGATAGGTCGAGATGTCATTGGGAACATCAAAGAGGATTGTCTCCGCCTCACCTTCCGGCAGGCGCTCGCCATAGCCTGAAGTATTTCCATCGGCTCGCGGCCTTGCGGGACCTGAATCAGCAGGATCTCGGGCAGAATGGTCCAGTCTTCGACAATGCCATAGATTTCCTCGATCGTGCCGCAATGCGCGACAAACGAGATATCAGACCGCTCCGCTGCCGCGGCGACCTCGGCGATAAAGGGAGTATCTTCATTTTCAAGACTCAGGACAGCAACGGTCAGGCGAGACATTGATTATTTCCTTCTGAAGTCATGTGGATAGCGGGACAACAGGTCCCACTACCGGGTTATTCTTTCGGGACTTCCTTAAAGCCCAGATCCCTGGCGGCGGATTCAGCGCTCGACGCCAGAATTCTCGCCTGCTGGCGAATATAAAAAGCAAGGTTCGATGAGATATCCAGCTTGATGGTGACGGCCGGAATTTCCTCATCTACCCACTCCGAAATATCCTTGAAACTGACATAACCATTGGCGCGCATGCGATCCTGCAGGGCCAGGCTGACCCCCCCATCCATCACTGCGAGCGGATCCTGGGCCAACGCGCCGCCATCTCCGACCATGCCCTCCACAGGAGCCAGTGCCATCAGGACGGCCTCAAGATCGTTCGATGCCGATCGACTGACCTGGCACATCCCCCTGAAGACAGGCAGCACCATTCCCCAAGAGATCGACCATACTTTCATCCTGGCGCGTGGTGAAGGCCGCCTTGATCTGCCCTTTGGTGGCATTGAAACGACGCATGACTTCCGGTCCATCACTATCCAGAGATAGTCCGTCTGACTTTTTTTCTTCTTCTTGCTGCTGAGTCTGAATATCTCCGCCATCCTTGTCCCGGGGTGTAGCCACATCCGATTCATTGTCCATGTCCGGCTCAGTCGCTTTCGGGCCCGACGAGTCCAGAGCTCTGCGCACCAGGACGCCCGTATCCAGTTGCGCCAGACTAATCTGGCCAAAGGCACCACTTGTGCGGCTTTCCTCTATCCAGATATCAACCTTGTCGCCCTCCTGCAGAATGCGGGTGCCGATATAGGTGGTCTTGTCAATCAGCATCGCGCGATCGGGATAGGCATTCATGTAGGATATCAACTCAGACAATGTGCGCGGGAGATCCGAAGGATCAACCTGTCCCTCCACCTCTTCATTGGAAAGGACTTCGGCGGTAATGATGTCATCCTGCTGAATCGGGGATGAGATGATATATCTTCCGGACGAGGTAATAAAGACGTCCGCAGCACCCCTGGTCTGGAAGGCAATTGCGCCGGAAGGCAGATCTTTTCCGGAAATCTCCATCGCCTCAAGCCCATTGATCGAGAGGCGATCAGAGCGCGAGAAATCCCTCGAGGCGCGAACAACATACACGCTGTCAGGGGGCTCCGGCGGTGTCATTGATGGTCAGAATATGGGCAGCGTAAATCATTCTTTTCGCCGTCATGTCACTCGCCCTATCGACAAACAAGGTCGCCTCTTCCTCACTGTCAAAAATGATGGCACCACCCGGAGGCGTTCCTTCAAACGTGATCGCCTCGATCGTATCCAGAGAAAGCCTGTCACCCTCATGCATATCCGACTTGGAACGCAGTACAACCAGATTACGGCCCTTGCCGAGCATTGTGGAACGCAGGAATTGACCTTTGGAGACGTTGCGCGCGGCGACCTGGGTCGAGAGGACTCTTTCCACAGTCTCTGCAGTGGTACCGGCCGGAAAGGTCAACATGCCGGGCTCGACCCGACTGATGGGGATATCCGTCACCGTGATGAACCTTCGCTGGATCTTATGGCCTTCGATCAACTGGCGATTAACCTCGACCGCAGCCACGGTCGGGCGGATGATCTGCTGGAGTGTGCCCTGGACCAGAGCCAATACCCCAGAACCAAGAGAACGAGAAGAGCGAGGATCGGAAGAATTCGAGCGAGCATCAGTTAAACCCCTGGAGCTTGATTGCGAAGCAGAGCGCCGCGGCGATGCCGATGGCCGGAGCGAAGGGAAACTCCCGTATGGTTGACATTTTTTTTTCAACTTTTCCGACTCCAGTCCGGCGCGTATTGCATATCCCGAGGATTTACGCCCCAGAATGACCACAACCGAAAAAAAATCCCGCCAATCAGAAACGACAGGAAGAAAAAAAATCCATGCCAAGGGGCCAGCCAAAGAACAATGCAGCTGCCGTCATCAGTTTTACATCGCCACCGCCGAACCCCATTCCGAAGATAAAGCTGAGAAAAAGCGGAATGAATACAACCACCATCATGGCTTCATCAAGAACGATTCTCTGCGGGTATTGAATTGAATCGAACAATGGCAAAACCGCACCGCCAACATTGCTCATGCCATAGAGCCACCCCCATAATATCCATAGCGATGCCGTCCGAGACCCGGGTCGGGATTTCCGACCCCACCCCCATGGCCAGCCACCAGACCGGCGCCGAGAGGAATACTGCCAGACTTAGGCCATTCGGGATGCGCTTGGAAAGCATGTCGACGGAGATCGCGGCGGTGATGCCTGAAAAACACAAGGTGGCGGCGAATGCCGCAATGGAATCCGCCAGCGACCAGCCCATCGCCAGAACAGTCAAGAAGACCATAACTGGAAAAAGGACGGCCAACCGTGTGGCAGCTTCAAAGTGGGCATGAATTTTTCGGGCTTCGGATTTTTTTTCATGGAGATGGTCCTCAAGGGCTTTTGCAGAAGATCGGACCAATCCTGAAGTGGCGGAAACAAATGCCTGAAGCTTTCCTTTGAAATCGTGCCGGACCGGGATTGATGATCATAATGGGCGGCGCAGAACTTGCCTGCACCACCTCTGGTATCCGTTTCCCGGCGCGGTTACTTTTTCATGTTACGCAACAGGGAACGGGCCCGATTTTCTTCCTTGATCACCTTGCTGATCGGGTTTGCCTCAGGGGCAATTTCACCCACCCCGGGCTCGATCACCGCAACACCACCGCCGGACTTGCCGGGGGCTGGGCGGATCTGGACCAGGCGTGGGCGCACCAAGATGATGGTTTCGGTCTTTTCCGAAGACTTACCGCGCTGCATCGGCACCGGAACGCCCGGAAGCTCGTTTGCGCTCTTTTTCTCGCGTTCCCGGATGATACCGCCCAGAATCATGACATCCCCCCGGGCGGGCCTCGAGATGCACGTCCATTGTCCTTGATGCCGTTTTCGGCAGCTTCAGGTTCACCGAGCCGGTGTCAAATTCCTCAAAGGCAATCAGCTCCGAAATGTCGAGAGTAAAGGCGGTCGAGATTACTCCGGAATTATGTGATCCCGCAACATCAATCTGCACCCCTGTGTCCAGCGAGCGCACGTCGGTCCCGGAACTTGAGGTTGTGCCATCATCGCTCTCACTGGTATTGATCGAGCGGATATATTCAGACTTTTCACCGCTAAAGAATGCTGAGTTGCCACCGGAAAGCATCGAGACAGTCGGGCGAGCAACGGTTTCGGTCTCGCCAAGCGAGCGCAGGAATTTGGTTGTTGCCTCGACGCCGATGCCGCCGAGATTGCCGGAAATGAAGCCGCCATTGGAGCCGCCGCCAACCATGCCCTCAACAAGTCCCGTTCCGCCGATCGTGAGATCGCCGCCAGTGATATCCGCTGCCAGCGAGGCCAGACCTTCGATGCTGAGATCAACTCCGGCGGCGGCCGTGTCAGTTATATTCCGATCGATAATCCAGAAATCATAGACAATCATGTCGCGCCCCTGCTCGAGCGAATGCATCAGTCGCTTGACGCCGGTATATACCGGGCGGGTGGCACGAAAAGTTACTGTCCCTGAAAGTTCATCGGCGAAGACCTCAGTTGCACCCAATGAGCCCAGGCCGCTCACCAGGATATCCTGGCTGTCAGCCATGCGTGGCACGCGCGCAACGAAAAGGCGATCCTGGGAAAAGATGATGCGGTCGCCCTCGACACGATAGAAGGCATCGCTAAGCTCGCTGAGCTCATCCAGAACGGTCTTCAAGAGTGACTCGGAGCGCTGAACAAAGTAGATTGGCTGCTTCAGCAAGGTGTCCTTTTGCGGACCTGCAATCCGCCATGACATCCGGGCCTGTTCGGCCACCTGATTGAGCAAGGCGCCAAATTCCATCGGGGCGGCGTTGATGGCGCCGACCGTCACATTCGGAACCTCCTGCCCCAGTTCGGATGTAAGGCTGAAACTGTTTGATCCACCGGTCTCAAGTCGGGTCACCGGGGCTTCGGCAAAGAAGTTCACCGCATCATTGGCGGTGCGGCGAGAGTTCGGACTGCGCTCGGAAAATGACTGATTTCCAATCCTCTTGAATTCGCCAGAGGTCGGCAATCCGGTTCCGGAGCAGGCGGTCAATGCTGTCATCAGAATCGCCGTTGTCAGGAGATGTCTGGTCCTGCCTGTTTTCAGTTTCATTCGTATCTCCTTGCGGGCGGTGACGGATTTCATGGCTTCAAGAACCTGATATAGGTCTCTGGATGAAAGATCGGATCAGACCAGGGAAAGAAGAAAACATTTTTTTTCCCTACGGCAGTGGTCGGCGGGCGGTGCCGTAGCTGTCCAGAATATCCACATCGGCGAAATGGGCGAGTACCGTCTTCATCCTGAGGTGAATATTGACCTCAACTTCCGTGGCACTGGCCGTGACATTGATGTCATATGCTTTGGCAAAGCCCACGTCATCGATCATGGCGAGAGCCACCTGTTGGGCAAGATCTTTTGCTGCGGCAGTGTCGGGCAGACGCTGTTCGGCTGCCTCTGCCGCCAGGGTGGCGGCAATATCAACCTTGGTCTTGGCAAGATAGAGAGTGCCGAGATCGACACAGAGCGCAGTCACGGTAATCAGCACTGGCAGCATGATTGCCGTCACGACAAGAATCCCACCGCGACGGTTTCTTGTAAGCTGGCGTAGTCTGCGGGTTACTCTCGTCATTGGGCTATCTCCGGCGTGGCATTACTGCGAAGATGGGTGCAAAACGACGGCATTAAAAAAAATCTGGAACAAAGGCCCCGATCCGGAAACAACAAAGGGGGCAGCCTTGCGGCCACCCCCGATGTCACAGAAAGTCTGAACTCGCCTGAAAAGGCGTGTCAGCTTATTGGTTGGCCAAAGCCGAGTTCATGTTTTCCGACAGGGTGTCGGACACAGTCGTGAAGGTGTCACGGATCTGACCA
>LLEQ01000062.1_pt1 | contig 11818 bp, 19 predicted proteins | sample 595901 | NCBI WGS metagenome assembly LLEQ01 (sample SAMN02919317, study PRJNA255460) | bioreactor metagenome | biome: chemostat; feature: culture 2012_25.3; material: sediment; isolation source: day86 25degC chemostat 2012 inoculated with Wadden Sea sediment taken from... | place: Germany: Bremen ... | reverse complement strand
CCCAAGTGCAAAGCCGTTGATGGCCGCAATCCAGATCTTCTCGCGTTGAGCAAAGACAAATCCGCCGAAACCGCCTTTTGACGTGCGCAGCATGCTACCTCGCCCGCAGCTACTGTCTTGAGATCGGCTCCGGCACAAAACGCATCCTGTCCTTCACCCGTAATGATGCAAACGTGGATAGCCGGATCGGCGTTCGTCCGTTCGACAATCTCCTCAATCGCGCGCGCAACATCTGCGTTCACTGCATTGCGCGCCTGCGGTCTGTTGATGGTCACAAGCGCAATATTCGAGTCGATCAATTCATATCTGACGGCGTCACTCATTTGCTCCTCCCGAATGACCGGGGGTTATCGTTCTCAGGTCTGGCTGCTGCGTGCCCTCGCATGGAAAAAGTTCCGTCCCTGTGTTCATCCAACTCAGGCGCGCGTCTCAGCGGTGCCTGAACAAACGCCGAGAATCTTACCGGCTGCCGGACCACATTCTGTGTCACCCCATCCGCGCGCAGCAGTTCGCCGATCATGCCGCGTTCAGAGAAATGACGGTCTTCAATTACATCTGCGAGCGTATTCGCAGGCCCCCACATCTGGCCGGTTTTCTCGAATACCCGCTCCCAGTGCGCCAGATCATCGCGGTTCAGCACGTCGGCAATCCTTTGTCGAAGAACTTCGCGATCCGCAACCCGGGCGTCCCGGCTGAGCGGCGCGAGATCCTCCAGTTCCAATGTCTCGCAGAGCCGTCTCCAATAGTCGTCCTCATGCGCGATCGATAACGTCAAATATCGTCCATCCGCGCATTGAAAGAGATCATAGGCAGGTTCCGCTTGTGGCGGATCCGAGTCGTCATTCCCGGGATCACCGACAAAAGCGGTCTGCAGGGCCAATATGGAATCGGCCATTGCCACATCGACATACGTTCCGCGCCCGGTACGTTCCCGCGCAACCAGCGCCGACAGCAGCCCGATCGTGGCATAGAGTGCCGAAGCCGTGTCGCCCAATAGCTGCGCCGGCGGTGTACCCGCCACATTGCCTCTAATCCGCTCGTCCAGCGCCCCCCCCGATACCCTGAAACGTAATATCATGGGCGGGACGGTCCCGATAAGGCCCGTCTTGGCCAAATCCCGAAATCGAAACATAAATCAGCTGCGGATTGATTGCCCTGAGTTCCTCATAGCCGAGACCGTGTTTTGCAAGCTTTCCCGGTCGAAAGCCTTCAAGAAAAACATCAGAGTCCTTGACGAGATCAATCAACCGATCCTTATCCACAGAGTTGCGTATATCCAGTGCAATGCTGCGTTTGCCCCGGTTCAAACTCTCGTAGAAGGACTTCAGAAACCGCGACGGATCGCCAATCTTCGGTCGTTCTACCTGAATAACATCGGCGCCCATATCCGAAAGTATCATCGTGCAGAACGGCCCGGGATACTGTTCGGCCATAGACAAAACGCGCAGCCCCGACAAAGCTAGGGCGTCATGCTGATTGTCAAAATCTTCGGTCGCGGTATCCATAGTTGTCTTCCTTTGTCGACGCTGGGTGTGCGCAGCTAATTATAGGTGGTTTTTGGCTTCCCTACGGGCAGGTTCAAATCGCCCAGCTCTGCGCATCGTCAATGACGAGTTCGGTTCCGTTTACGAAATGGCTTTTCGGATCGACAAGAAACAACAACGCACTGTCCAGATCCTCGGGCTGTCCGATCCGACCTGAGGGCAGTTTCTCTACCTCATGGCGCCCGGCAGCGGTTTTCCAGAAGTCCTGGTTGATTTCAGTCGCAACGTAGCCCGGAGACAGGGCATTTACTCTTATCCCATGGCCGCTCCATTCACGTGCCTGTGCAGCCGTGAGGTGGCTCAACGCAGCCTTTGAGGCAGCGTAAACTGAGACGCCGAGGCCGACACGTCGAGAGAGCATAGAGGATACGTTCACAATCACGCCCTTCGCCGCGTTGCCGATCCACTCGCGGGCACATAGCTGAGACAGTTGCCAAGGGGGCCCGGACATTGACCGTAAAAACAGCATCAAAATCCTGGCATGTGATAGTCTCGGCGCGCCCCGGGCGGTTGATGCCTGCGGCATTGACAAGAATGTCGGGCACGAGACCCTCACTTTTGAGCGATTTCATCAACTGCTCTGGCGCACTAGCAATCAAAGCATCGAACACGAAGCTTCTGGCCGATCCGCCCCCGCTGCCGGATATCATCGACAACCAGATCAAGGTTCTCCTTGCGTCGCGCAACGACAACCACCGTCGCACCGTTTTGCGCCAACACTTGGGCAAAACGCCTCCCCAGCCCGCTTGATCCGCCGGTAATCAAGACTGTCTTGCCCTCTAGCACGGCCATAAGCCTCCATTGCTATCTAATTTCCATAATTACTGACCTATTGTCCGATAATAGAATAATCTAGTCAATTGCAAACTGCCGCCTCATAAGCTGGCCAACTGAATCTGTCGCAATTATCAACCCGGCCATAAGTCCTGCGCATAGGGCGACGGCCCTGATTTTGTTGTTGGCCCCCCAGCACTTCAGGAAACGCGTTGCCGTAGGATCTCCGTACCATTGAGGTCGGTGCGCCATTGGTCTTGAAATATCTGCGGCAGGATGCCACGGGCAGCGAGTACCGCAAGCGGAAGAAGGCTAAAATGGCACGATATTGCCATACTGCACCCTATTTGCTTCTCGATGACAGCGCCGCAGTTGTAGGCAACCTACGTTAGAAAGTGCGGGTTTGAAGGCCAGAAAGTTTGGTTGCGGCCCTTCGGTTGGCGGCGTTCAAGCGCGTGTGCAAGAAGTCCGAACCCAGCCGATGTGAGTTGGCGTTGAAAGCCTGACAGCGGCTATCGCTGTCGGATCGCGGGCATAGGCCGATTGACAATGCGCCGAACGCCCGTCATTATTGTCCGATAATCCAATAATCCGAAAATTAAACCCACAACCACACTAATGCCGATACCCACGCTGGTGATGTGCCTGACCCAGGAGCGACCGAACGGATGACCGATGCCGACGTCATGAATATTCCAAATTTGGTGAAGCATCTCAACGGCCACGGCTTGAAATTTGATCTCGATTTCGAGCCGGAGCGCTTCGCCAATGGGCTTGGCAACATCAATCTTCTGGTGATGATCGATGGCAAGCGCAGTGTTCTGCGCCGCCCGCCGCTTGGTCCATTGCCACCGGGCGCCAACGATATGGCACGTGAATACAGGATCATCAGCCATTTGCAGGGCGCGTTTCCCAATATCCCCCGCGCGTTTCATTTCTGTGACGATGAGACTGTTATTGGCGCACCGTTTTTCATCATGGATTACTGTCCCGGCCGGATTATTGGCGGGCAATTGCCTGCCGATATTGAATCGAATTGGCGCGGCCCGGGTCCGATTGGCAAATTCATCAGCCGGAATTTGCTGGACCTCCTCAGCCAACTGCATTCGATTCCGCCCGCCAGCGTTGGTTTGCAGGACTTGTCACAACCTGTCGGTTTTGCCGCTCGCAACGTGCGCGGATGGAAAAAGCGCGCCCAACTTGCATGGGAAGGTCAGCCCCCCTTAGCGGTTCGAAAACTGGTCGAGTGGCTTGAGCCGAATATTCCGCATGATGGAGATTTGTCATTGATACACAATGACTTCAAGCTGGATAATGTCATACTCGACTCGCAAACACTCGCACCCAAAGCGGTAATCGACTGGGACATGGGGGGCGCTTGGTAATCCCCCCCTTTATGACCTCGCCATCTTGCTGAGTTACTGGACCGAGAAGGACGATCCCACGTCGATCCACGACTTGAAACAGATGCCCACTGCCGGCCATGGCTTTCTTACCCGCGAGGAGGCCAGCCGCCTTTATGCCGACATCTCGGGCCGGGATTTGACCGACCTGCTATTTTTCCGCGTCCTGGCTTCGCTTCGCTTGGCCGTCGTGTTCAAGCAACTTCACAGACGCTACCTAGCGGAAGGCAGCAAAGACCCGCGTTTTATTGCGTTTGCTGACCTCGCCATCCGGTTGGCCGATTTTGGCGTGGATGTAATGCACAACCGTTACCTTTAGAACCCACAGGGGGAATTTCATGGTGGATTTCAAGCTCTCCGAGCAACAACAAGCTCTCAAAGACAAGATCGAGAATTTCGTTCTCGACCGTATCGTGCCCTACGAAAGCGATCCGCGCTGCTCCCGCCATGGGCCCAATGACAGTCTGAGGCGCGAGTTGAACGACCTTGCCCGTGAGGCCGACGTTTTCGCGCCGCATGCTTCCCGCCGCTGGGGGGGGGATGGGTCTGGATCATGTATCGATTGCAATCGCATTCGAGGCCGCTGGCCTGTCGCCTCTCGGACCGATCGCGCTGCATTGTGCCGCGCCCGACGAGGGCAATATAAATCTGCTGGAAAAGGTGGCCGACGAAGACCAGCAGCAACGCTGGCTGAAGCCACTGGCCGAAGGACAGGTGCGATCCTGCTTTTGCATGACCGAGCCGGGCGGCGCTGGTGCGGATCCATCGCAGATGCAGACGACGGCGGTGTATGATGGCGATGATTCATCGTCAACGGTAGGAAATGGTTGATCACCGGGGCTAATGGTGCCGCTTTCACCATCATTTTCTGCGATGTTCGTGCTGATGGCGACAAGCCAGTGGTCCGACCATGTTGATCTCGGACATGTCGCAAGATGGCATCCACCTCGAGCGGTGTCTGGACACGCTCGACGACAGTTTCACCGGCGGGCACTGGGTTGTCAGGTTCGACGATCTGCGAATTCCCGCGAAGAATGTGCTGGGAGAGGTCGGTAAGGGCTTCCAATATGTGCAGGTGCGGCTCGCTCCGGCGCGGTTGACACATTGCATGCGCTGGCTGGGCGGCGCGCGGCGTGCGCATGAGATCGCCAAGACATATGCGGCCCAGCGTCAGGCCTTCGGAAAGCCGATTGGAGAGCACGAGGGCGTCGGGTTCATGCTGGCGGACAATGAAATCGATCTCCAGCAAAGCCGCTTGATGATATGGTGGGCGGCCAGTGTACTGGATTCCGGCGGCAAGGGGCGGCACGAATCCAGCATGACCAAGGTCGCGGTCTCTGAGGCCCTGTTTCGTGTCGCCGACCGATGTGTGCAAATTCTTGGTGGATTGGGCGTGACGCAGGATACAGTTGTCGAGCAGATATTCAGGGAAACCCGCGCGTTTCGAATTTATGACGGTCCCTCCGAAACGCATCGTTGGGCGATTGCCCGGCGCATTCTCAGAGGAGCTGATGGCGACCTCGCATCGCCTCGGTTTCGAAAGGCCGGGCCATAATCTAGGGAAGCCAGGCGGAAATGGAGGGAGCAACATGACCGAAACAACACCGAAAAATTATAACGTCCTGCACGAAGGTTTCCATTGGGACTTGCCCGAAACCTTTAATTTCGGATCGGACGTGGTGGATATCTGGCTCTACAATCAGACCGACCCGCGCTGATCTGGGCCGATGACAATGGTAACGAACGCCGATTTACATTTTCGGATATCAAGCAGTTGTCCGACAAAGTCGCCAATTACCTGCGCTCGAAAGGTGTTGGAAAGGGCGACCGTGTCATCATCATGCTGCCCCCCCGCATCCCTGAATGGCAAATCTCGATGGTCGCCTGTCTGAAGCTGGGGGGGGCCGTTCCGATCCCCCCTGCGTCTCGATGCTGACCGCAAAGGACATCTCTTATCGAAGTGACCATTCCGGCGCGATTGCGGCGATCACGACGACTGCCGATGCCGCAAAGTTCAACTCTGACATCGCCATCAGACTTTGTGTTGGCGGGGCCGACGGATGGGACGACTTTGCCTCCGAGATCACCGAACAAAGCGATAATTTCCAGGCTGAAACCGTTGACATCGAAGACCCTGCCTCATGTTTTACACCTCGGGTTCGACCGGCATGCCCAAAGGCGTTTGTCATGCGAGCCGAGGCTTGTTCGCATGGCGCTATTCGGCCATTCACTGGCTCTCTCTCACCCAGGATGATGTGATGTGGTGCACCGCCGATACCGGTTGGAGCAAGGCGGGCACCAGCATTCTTTTCGGGCCATGGAGCTGTGGGAGCACGGTTTTCTTCTATGACGGAAAGTTCGATCCCGAAAAGCGCGTCGAGTTGATGGAGCGTTACGGGATCACGGTTTTCTGCGCCGCCGCCACCGAAATACGCCAGCTCATGCAGGCCGAGCGGCTTTCGAAAGACCGGCTGTCACTACGGCTGACCGTTTCGGCCGGCGAATCGGTAAATCCCGATATTGTTTCGTCTTGGTCGAAGGCCACCGGGTCGATGCTGCTTGACGGCTATGGGCAGACGGAAACGCTGATGACGATCCTGAACTATCCGTTCATGCCGGTCAAACCCGGCTCGATGGGCCGCCCGCTGCCAGGTATTGATGCCACAGTTTTAGACGACGATGGCCATCACGTACCGCGTGGCGTGACCGGGCAACTTGCAATCAAGGCTCCCAATCCGCAACTGCTGCTGAGATACTGGAACGATGACGAACGGACGGAAAAAAAGCTTCGTTGAGCATTTGGGCAGCCGATGGTTCATGACGGGCGACACCGCCTATATGGACGAGGACGGCTATTTTTTTTCTTTTGTGGCCGCGATGACGACATCATCAATTCATCCGGCTATCGGATTGGCCCGACCGAAGTTGAAAACGTGCTGATGGACCATCCCGCAGTCCGTGAATGTGCAGTGGCCGCCAGCCCTGACCCGATACGGGGTGAGGTCGTTAAAGCGTTCGTTGTCCTCAAAGAAGGAGTGGAGGGCACCGATGCCTTGGTGGCGGAACTTCAGGACTTGACCAAAGTGCAGACCGCTCCTTACAAATATCCGCGCAAGATCGAGTTCATAGACGCTCTTCCCAAAACCCCGACCGGCAAGATTCGGCGGAATCTCCTGAGAGAACAGGAGTTCACAAAAGGTAGCTGATGAATGTCTGAATCCAAGTATCGTTTCAATCGCGTTAAACGACAGCCAGCATATAAGATCGTTGCGAATGAACTTCTGAATGCCGTGGTCAGAAGAGAGCTGAAGCCGGGAGATTCGCTGCCGATCGAAAGTGATCTCGCCGAGCAATTCGGCGTCAACCGCTCCACCGTCCGGGAAGGTATCAGATATCTCGAACAAACCGGGTTGGTGACACGCCGCGGAAAGAAGCTTGTCGTCTCGAAACCACCGTTCGAGAAACTGGGCGATCAGGTAAGTATGGCGTTGGTCGTGCATGACGTCACATTTCAGGAGATGTGGGAAGTCAAGATGGCGCTTGAACCGCTGGCGACACGGCTGGCATGCGAGAAGATGCGCCCCGAGAAACTGGAATTGCTGGAAGCAAATCTGGCTGCTACCGAAAAAGCGCTCGGGAGGCGGGAAGATCTGGTGATACTGGACCTGGAATTCCACGAAATCATTGTAGATATTGCAGACAACAAACCCCCTGACCGTTGCTCGCCTGTCAATCGGACGCCTTTTCTACCCTGCCTATCAGGTAGGTATGATTCCGGAGGCTCGGGGCAGCGTATGTTGGCCGCACACAGGAATATTTTCGATGCGATCAAGAACGATGATGCAGAAACAGCCGCAGAATGGATGCGCAAGCATGTGGTTGATTTCAAGCGAGGCTATATCCTAGCGGGTCTGGATGTGAATACAAAAGTCCCCCTGGTCCGACTGAAGCGTTTTCGGCATTTCGGTTAAGCATGAAGCAACCCAAATCGCATGGAACGCAGCGCGAAACAGCGATGCTGTTCTTCAAATCTGGGTCGAGAGGCTAAAGGCGTGCCATCCGGAAGTGCGACAGGTCGAAAACGGTAAGCACAGGTGCCTCCGGAAGCGGACCGTCGTCCCGCTCGGTGACACCTGGTTGTTCCGACCCGGCATCTTGGAGTCGGATTTAAGATGAACCTGTCCGGCTCCGAAGCCAAAAGCCCGTAGGTTTTGCCGCCGGCGCATGGCGCCGAGGTTCATGAACCCGCCGACCCATTCGTAAGCCGGAATGATTTTGCAAGAAGCGCTCGGAGCGGGTCGTGGTTGTCGCAATGGCAGCGCTCCATGGTGGCTTGCCTCCGCATCAAACGAAATTGCACAAAGCGGGTTGCCGGGTCGAAATAGCCTTCGCGCTGCGCCATCCCTCCGACATCTACCACGTCATCGCAGATTCTCCAGTCGGCCGCGTCTCCGATTAAACTGAAAGGGCTTCCCATGACGATTTTCTTTGCCTTTTGATCCGACTCTCAGTAAAGTCTCATTGTCCGACAATATATAAATTTCATGTTAGGAACGACCCAAATGCTGCTTCCCAACGGAAAGAAAGCCGAATGGCAAACAGTTGAGTCCCTCGTTCGCTCCCGCGCACTAACTCACGCTGAACAGCTTGCGCTGGAGGTTTCCGGGCGAAAGCTGAATTATCGCGAACTGGACATTCTCTCGGATACCGTCGCGTCCAATCTCGCAGCATTGGGAGTGTCCAAGGGCGAACGGGTCGCCACGGTGCTGTTCAACTCGGTGGAGCAGATCCTGTTGTTTCTGGGGACGGTTAAACTGGGGGCAATATGGGTTCCACTCAATGTCTCTTTGCAATCGCGGGATTTGGGGCATGTACTTCATGATTGCGATCCCAAAGTTGTGGTTTTCGATCAGGAAACCAAGAGCAAGATCAGCTTTCGTCCAGCCGATGCCGCCACCGGATACCACAGCTTGATCGTAGGAGAGACGAACTCTGACTCCTGTTTTGATCGGTTGCTGAACACGGATGCCGAGGCCCATGTCCCGGTGCAGAATTGCGCCAGCGACGCCGCCATCATCATCTACACCGGCGGCACCACGGGATTGCCGAAAGGTGTGGTTCTGCCGCACTTCGCCCTTATCGCCGCCGGATACCGCTATATCGAATGCTTCTCCGCAACGTCGCGCGACATTCATTACTCAGTCTTGTCGATGTTTCACGTCGGCGGGCTGTTGCTGGCCTTCATGGGGCCCCTGGTTGCTGCGATTCCGACCCATTTCGAGCGATGGTTCAGCGCAAGTCAGTTCTGGAAGCGCACGAAGGAAACCGGGGCGACCATTACTGATCCGATTGGAACAATGGTGGCTGTCTTGTGCAAGGCACCGAAGACCGAAGCCGATGCCGACAACCCGATCCGCATAGCGATCGGCGTGCTCGGTCAGGTTCCCAAATCGGTTGGGGGAAACATTCCGCCGTCGCTTTGATCTGGAAATCGCGAATGCCTATTCGCTTACGGAAAGCGGCGGAACGGTCATTGTTCACAATCCGCCAGACAGTCCCAGGCCCGCCTCGAATGGCAAAGCTTGGGGTTGGGCGGACGTCACGATCCGGAACACTGAGGATGCGCCGCTGCCACCCAATCAGATCGGAGAGATCTGCCTGCGCCCCAGCCTCCCCCCCCATATATTTATGCAGGGTTATTATAACAATTCCGACGCGACCTTGCGCATATGGCAGAATCTCTGGCTGCATACCGGTGATTTGGGATATCTGGATGAGGAAGGGTATCTGTTTTTTTACCGGTCGGCAGGCGCACTGGTTGCGTGTAAAGGGCGAGAACGTCTCGGCGCACGAGGTCGAGGATGTTCTCAGCGAATACCCAGGCGTCGAAGAATCGATTGTGGTTGGTGTTCCGGCCGAGTTAGGCGACGACGACGTAAAGGCTTTCCTCAGGGTGTCAGACCGAGACAGCTTCAACCCGCAAAATATGGTCGAATGGTGCAGATCACGACTGGCTTCGTTCAAGACCCCCCCCGATACATTGAGATCGTGGACGAGTTCCCGCGCTCCGCCACCAAGCGGGAGGTCGAGCGCTATAAACTTATCAAACGCGATCACCGCGACGCTTGGGATGCCACCACGCTTTCTTCCTGAAGACAGAAAGAAGAAACCATGCATACTTTATATTTTGAAGATATCGAGGTTGGCTCGGTTTTCCGCAGTTCGGGCCGCACCGCCACCGAAGCGGACCTGACGATGTTCTGCATGTTGTCAGGGGATTGGAATCCGCTGCATTGCAACCGCGAATTCGCGTCGCAAACCCGATTTGGCGAGCGTGTCGTGCCGGGGCTGTTCGGGCTTTCGCTCATAACCGGTGCAATGTCGCAATGGGGTATTTTCGAAGAAAGCGCGTTGGCCATGCTCAACGTACGCGACTGGGTGTTCAAGGCGCCCATACTCCTCGGCGACACGATAACGATCGAAATGCTGATCGAAAGCAAACGGCTCACCTCGCGTGGTGAATCCGGAATCATAATGCGGAAATTCAATCTTGTCTCCCAAACGGGGGAGACGCTGCAAACGGGCTATTGCGACATGATGATCCGTGTGCGGGGGCGAGGCCCCAGAGGCCCAGCACCAGTAGCTCTTATCGCCACAGAGAGGCATGAAAAAAAATGACAGAATTTGGCAAGCCCAGCTTTATAAACCATGTATCAATTGTCGGATAATGGGATACAATTGACTGACGCGGCATCAAGATGCCTGCCAAATGCACGTAACTGAATAGCGGTTCCAAGGGAAAGCCCCGCAAGACATGTGGGAGTATTGCCTGACCAACTAAATAACGCTTGTCAGAGGTGTCCGCTGGTCAGCGGGAACGGCACTTCACAACAGAGGAGGAATAGTGGATGCGACATATATTGGGAATGGTAACTGCCGCAGTTGTGGCAGTCAGCGGGATGGCCTACCCGGAGAAGGGGCACGCGCAAGATCCTGAACAGTTCAAGATCGGGTCACTTTTGGCAATGACCGGCGCTGCGCCGCAATATGGAAAGGTGATGTCCCAGGCGATTTTGCTCGCAGTCGAGAACATCAATGCGGCGGGTGGCATCGACGGAATTAAGATGGAAGCGGTCATCGGAGATCATCAAAGCGGATCGGCCAAGGAAGCCGTTGCCACTATGAACCGAATGATCAGCGTGGATGGCGTTCAGGCCGTTCTGTCGTCGTTCTCTGGTCCCACAATGGCCATCGCTCCGATTGCCGATCGCGAAAAGGTATTCGTGATCAACGGCGGCGGTGTTTCAGTCAACCTTATCAACGCATCAAAATACATGGTCCACAATCGGGTATTGGCGACAGAGCTGGCCAAGTCGATCATCAAGATTGCCGATGAACGCGGCTATAAACGCGCCGCTATCATACATCGCAAGAACGAGTCCGGCGATAGCGTGCGCGACCTCTATCTGGAACTCTGGACCGGAGACGGGCGCGAGATCGTCGCGACCGAAGCATCGTGCAAGGCTCGGCCAATATCGACACACAGATTGCCAAGGTAAAGGTTGCTCGGCCAGACGTCATCTTTCTCGGTTTGTGGCAGCCAGACGTTGGGCTTGCAGTCAAGCGCATCCGCGAACTTCAGATCGATGTCGATATCATCGGCGTTGATTGGACACCGACCGACGCAAACATCGCCGGCAAGTATGGCGAGGGTCATGAATTCGTCCTCGAGTCATTCGCCGTCTCGGATACCAATCCCTGGTCGGGAGAATTCTACGACTCCTATATGGCTAAATACGGCGAAGCGCCCGACATCTATGCGGCCAATTACTATGAAGGCACGTATGTGATTGCCGAGTTGATCCGTCGTGCCAAGGCCAAGGGTGGCGATTACTGGAGCGGCGACAAGCTTTACGAAGCGATGTGGGACAATCCCGAATTCAAGAGCCTCTTTGGCCCGACGATGACTTTCGATCCGGAAACCGGACTGGCGGCGAAACCGCTAAACCTCTTCCGCGTCGATGCTGAAGGCCATGGTGCCTTTGTCGGATTCGTCGGCGGAAACTAACCTCTTCTCATTTGGCCGGCCCGATACGG
>LLEQ01000061.1_pt1 | contig 11862 bp, 18 predicted proteins | sample 595901 | NCBI WGS metagenome assembly LLEQ01 (sample SAMN02919317, study PRJNA255460) | bioreactor metagenome | biome: chemostat; feature: culture 2012_25.3; material: sediment; isolation source: day86 25degC chemostat 2012 inoculated with Wadden Sea sediment taken from... | place: Germany: Bremen ... | reverse complement strand
GGTGGCGATGGAGCCGATTACGGGGCGCACCCACCAACTGCGTGCGCATATGGCCGAAATCGGACACCCGATCATCGGTGATGGCAAATATGGCGGCTCGGGCCAGGAAAACATGGGTGATGGCTGGGGCGCGCAACTGGGCGGGATTATCTCGAACAAGCTGCACCTGCACGCCCGGATGATGCGTTTCGAGCATCCCGTGACGCGCAAGCTGATCACCATCACGGCACCGCTGCCTGATCATATGGCCGCCACGTTCGATAATCTGGGTTGGGCGCCTGACATGGCCGACGAAGACCCGTTCGAGGCGATGCCATGAGCACGCAACTGCGGCTGGCGGTTTTTGATGTCGACGGCACCTTGGCCGATAGTCAGGGCGAAATCGTCTCTGCCATGTCCGCCGCCTTTGAGGGTGAAAACCTGACCGCGCCCTTGCGCGCCGAAATCCTCGCAATCGTCGGCCTGTCGCTGGATCAGGCAATGGCCCGGCTGGCGCCCGATCTTCCCGAGGCGCGCCGCACTACGCTTGTTGCGGGTTATCGATCCGCCTATTTTCACCAGCGCCAGACGCAGGGCGCGTCGCCGCTCTATGATGGTGCGAACGACGCGCTGGAAACGCTTGCCCGCGATCCGTTCCTGCTGATGGGTGTGGCCACCGGCAAATCGAAACGTGGTCTTGATGCGCTGATCGAAGCGCATGATCTGGCGCGCTTCTTTGTCACCCGACAGGTGGCAGACTTCCACCCGTCCAAACCGCACCCTGCAATGTTGCAGGCGGCCCTTGATGAGGCCGGGGTAGGGGGCGTCGGATGCGGTGATGATCGGCGACACCACGTTTGACATGGAAATGGCGCGCGCGGCAGGCACCTGTGCAATCGGGGTCAGCTGGGGGATACCACACGGCTGAATCGCTCGATGCGGCGCTGGTGATTTCGGAATTTGCGCAATTGCCGCGAGCGATAGATACCGTTCTGCCTTGAAAGCGGAGAATCGTCTATGAGTGTAAAGAAAATCAAGCGGTTTTGGAAAGAAGCCACCGTCGCGCCCCAGGACGACGGGTTTGGCGTTCTGCTTGACGGGCGCGCGCTGCAAACCCCGGCCAAGCAACCTCTGGTGGTGCCGATGGATGCGCTGGCGGCACAGATTGCGGCCGAATGGGATGCTCAGGAGGGTGAGGTTGACCCGATGGCCATGCCGTTCACCCGGTCGGCCAATGCGGCCATCGACAAGGTGCGCGTGCAGCATGCAGAAGTGGCCGACCTTATCGCCGCCTATGGCGATGCTGATCTCCTATGCTATCGCGCCGAAACGCCCCCCCAAGAGCTTGTGGCGCGCCAGCAAGCCGGGTGGGATCCGCTTCTTGAATGGGCGCGTGATGATCAAGGGATTGATCTCAAGTATTTTTCCGGTGTCATCCACCAACCGCAAAGCTCCGAGGCTTTGGGCCGCATTGCGGCCCTGACGCGGGCAATGGATGCCTATGAATTGACCGCATTTCATGACCTGGTCAGCCTCAGCGGCTCATTTGTGCTTGGTCTGGCTGCGGCGCGCAGGCAGCAACCAGCGGCGGCGCTCTGGGATTTGTCGCGTATCGACGAGACCTGGCAGGAGGAGCAATGGGGCGCCGACGAAGAAGCCACGGCTATGGCCGCGATCAAACGCACCGCTTTTTTTTGCACGCGGCAGATCTGTTTCGGATCGCGTCCCGGAGCTGATTGAGGTTTACCTTCGGTAAATTGCTTGAAAAGCGAGCTAACAGTCCAAACTCCCCGATTGCAATCATTCTTTCTGCTGATGTAACGCTTGACGTTTTGCGATGAATCCGACCAGACTTGTGGGCATTGAAGGGGCAGCAACCCTTCGAAATTCGAACCCGGCTGGGACAGCCGGAGAATATCGCCTGCAAAACGGCGGACAATCAGGAAGAGGTAAAAATGAAAAGAACCGTATTTCTCGGCGCACTAACAGTAGCAGGTTTGACCGCCGGAGTCGCGGCTGCTGGTACGCTTGATGACGTAAAAGCCCGTGGCAAGCTGAACTGTGGTGTCTCAACTGGCCTTGCCGGTTTCTCCCTGCCTGACGCCAATGGCGAATGGAAAGGTTTTGACGTTGATGTGTGCCGCGCTGTTGCGGCTGCCGTTCTTGGCGATTCCAAAGCGGTTGAGTTCGTGCCGACAACTGGCAAAACTCGGTTCACCGCACTCGCCTCTGGCGAGATCGACCTGTTGGCTCGTAACACAACCTGGACCTTCTCGCGCGACGTCGATCTCAAGTTCACCTTCATTGGCGTGAACTACTATGACGGCCAAGGCTTCATGGTGCCAAAATCGCTCGGCGTCAGCTCGGCGAAAGAGCTTGATGGCTCGACCGTCTGCATTCAGACCGGCACCACGACCGAGTTGAACCTCGCGGATTTCTTCCGCACGAACAACATCAGCTATGAGCCGGTTCCGATTGAAACCAACGCCGAAGCACAACAGCAGTATCTCGCTGGCGCTTGCGACGTTTACACCACCGACGCATCCGGTCTGGCCGCAACGCGTGCAACTTTCGAAAATCCGGGCGATCACATCGTTCTGCCCGAAATCATCTCGAAAGAGCCGCTCGGTCCGCTCGTGCGTCATGGTGACGACGAATGGGGCGACGTGGCGCGCTGGACGCTCAACGCGCTGATCGCAGCCGAAGAGCTCGGCATCACATCGGCCAATATCGGCGAGATGTCGGCGGCTGCGGGCAACAACCCCGAGATCAACCGTCTGCTTGGCACCGAAGGCAACCTCGGTGAAATGCTTGGCCTCAGTGCTGATTGGGCCAAGAACGCGATCATGGCCGGTGGCAACTATGGTGAGCTTTTCGAGAAAAACATCGGTGAATCGACACCGATCGGCATCTCGCGTGGTCTCAACGCACAGTGGACCAATGGCGGGCTGATCTACGCACCGCCGTTCCGCTAAGACTTGAGGAAAAGGGCGCGGATCACTTCCGCGCCCTTTTCCAAACCAAAGAAGCGGGCTTTTTCGAGCGGGGCAAACCTCGCCGATGATAGGGTCCGGGCAACAGACAGGGACGTCGCCTATGACAACGCTTACCGACCTCCGAGCGAGGGATTTCGGCTATCGCAACTCATCTATGACACGCGCTACCGATCCATGACGATTCAGGTTGTCGCGCTGATCGGTTTTCTTGTTCTAATTGGCTGGCTGATATCCAACACGGCGCAGAACCTTTCTGATCTCGGCAAGGAACCGTCGTTTCGGTTTCTGAGTGAGCCCGCAGGTTATGATATCAACCAGCGTTTGATCGACTACAACAACCAGCACTCGCATTTCCGTGCCGCCATTGCCGGTATTCTCAACACCCTGCTGGTGGCGGCCCTTGGTTGTATCGCCGCCACTGTGCTTGGTGTGCTGATCGGCGTCCTGCGTCTTTCCAAGAACTGGCTCGTGTCGCGGCTGATGGCGATCTACGTCGAAATCTTCCGTAATGTGCCCGTGCTGCTCTGGATCGTTTTCATCATGGCGATTCTGATTGAAAGCTTACCGCATCCCAAAGAATTCCGAGGCGATCCACCCAATTCTTCGATGTGGCTGTTTGATTCGCTGGCGTTTTCCAATCAGGGTGTCTTTATCCCGCGCATCGTCCCGGCCAGTTATTTCTGGGTTCTGGTTCTGGTCGTGATCTGTTCAACATTGGGCATCCGTTATTTGCGAAAACGTGCTGCTCGGATTCAAGAGCAGACCGGCCAACGCCCTAAAACGTTGCTGGCTTCGCTTGGTCTTGTCGTTGTCCCTTTTGGTTTGGCTTTCCTGGCGGTTTCGGCTGTCACCACACAGCGTCAACAGGCCTATATCGCCGGGGGGGGCGTTACAGGGTTGATACCCTGTCGGCCTTTGCGGAAGAGAAGGGCGCTATCTCTTATTGCCACTCTGGTGGTGACGCGGCCTCGCTGAACGGGCTGCGATATCTTGTGGCGTCCGAAGTGCCGCAGCGGCGACGCCAATATTTCAGCCCAAATGCTTCGCTCAATGCGATGGCAGAGGGGAAGTGCGATCTGATGGTCGTGAGTGCAAACCGCATCGACGCCACTCTGAACGACATCAAAGAACGCTGCTTTGCCACGTCCACCGCGCATCTTGATCGTGTGAGCGAAAAGGCACGTGAAGTCATTGCCGCTGGTGGTAAGGATGTCGACAAGGCGCGCGCCCAGATTGAAACCAACTCAAAGCTGATCATCAGGGCCCGTGAAACCTGTGAAGCCATGCCGCTTTCAGTGCTTCCCGCTGATTTCACCGAAGGCAAGGCGATTGAAGTTGAACTCCCTGCGATTACCGAAAAAGGTATTCCGCGGTTTGAGGGCGGCACTCATCTGCGCAACTCACTGATCGCGCTCTGGATCGCCCTTTCGCTCTATACAGCGGCCTTTATCGCTGAAATCGTGCGCGCCGGGATCATGGCAATCAGCTCCGGTCAGACCGAAGCGGCAGCGGCGCTGGGTTTGCGCTCCAAGCGTATCATGAGCCTTGTGGTTCTGCCTCAGGCGCTCCGGGTGATTATTCCGCCATTGATTTCGCAATACCTGAACTTGACCAAGAACAGCTCTCTGGCAATTGCCGTAGGCTATATGGACATTACAGGCACGCTGATGGGCATCACGCTCAACCAGACAGGTCGAGAACTCGAAACGGTGCTGTTGGGCATGCTGATCTATCTCACCATCTCGCTTAGCATCTCAGCGGTGATGAACTGGTATAACAACCGAATGAAATTGGTGGAGCGGTAATATGAGCGACACACATGCCGAAACTGTCGCCTTTGTGCGCGACACGATGCTTCCCGAACGCGAGCCTCCTGCGTCGACGACCGGGGGGGCCGTTGGTGGATGCGCCAGAATCTATTTTCCGGCGTTTTGAACTCTGCGCTGACGGTGCTGTCGCTGTTGTTCGTTCTCTATGTGCTTGCGACGGTGTTGCCTTGGATCATGTCGCCGACATGGAACGCAGCGTCGCTGACTGAATGCCGCGCGCTCTTGCTTGAAATTGGCCGCGAAGGGCATTTTAGCGGAGCTTGCTGGGGGGTGATCCGGGATCGTTGGGTTCAACTTCTCTTTGGCTTTTACCCTGCAGACCTCTATTGGCGCCCAATTCTGGCCTTTGTGCTTCTCGCCGTAGCTCTCGCGCCGGTCCTGTTTTCTCACAAGGTTCCGGCGAAGCTGCTGTGGTTCACGGCGGTCTATCCACTGATCTTCCCATGGCTTCTTTGGGGCGGGGCGGTCTGGGTGCCGCTTTTGGTGCTTCTCGGTTTGGTTCTGGCTTTTGCAATCTACAAACTGGTCGAGAGCCGTTCCTCTTCGTTGATGGCGATCATCGTCGCGACGATCTTTGTTGCGGCTTGGTTTGTCTGGGGGCTGGCGGCGGTTTCGGGGGCGACAAACACTGCTGTCGGAACAGCTCGGATTGATAGCAGGCTTGTGCAGCTGAATGCCGATATCGAAGCCCTGAGCGCTGACTCCACGCGCTTGGATGCTGAAATCAAAGAAACTCAGGCCAGCATCAATGAAGCCCTGAAAGTCGGAGACGATGCCCTCGCATCCGGTGAAGGTGCTTACGCTGCGCTGATCGACAAGGTCAAACCGGAGCGTGTTACGCTGGCAAACCTGCGCACTGAGAAAAACGTGGTCGATACGCGGCTTTCGGATATGGAAACGCTCAAGCGGCGAATCCTCGATATGCCCGCGCTTGAAGAAAAACTACCCGGCCTGCGCGACGCCGCAGCACAAGCCCGGGCAGCTTTGCCCGATACTGTCTCACACATACATACCGAAAACGGACTCAAGGCGTTCAAAGCTCGGATTGTCGCGGAAGACCTCGAGATTCCGGCTGAAGACGTGAGCGCTCTGGAAGAAGCACTCAAGTTCGAAAGCGATTCTAAATCCACTCAATTGACCATCGACATGACCTATGCCGATGTCGCCCGTATCGGGCTGCGGCCTGTGCAAAGTCGCGATTTCGGCGGCATGATGCTGTCACTTACTATCGGGGTCGTTGCCATCGCCATATCGCTACCTCTGGGGATTCTTCTGGCACTGGTCGGCAATCCGATCTACCGCTGCTGAAGTCGCTCTGCGTTGGCTTCATCGAGTTCATTCGCGGTGTGCCGCTGATCACGCTCCTGTTCGTGGCCTCGACGCTTTTGAACATCTTCCTGCCGCCAGGCACGAGCTTTGATATCATCCTGCGGGTGATCATCATGGCCACGCTGTTTGCCTCTGCCTATATGGCCGAGGTGATCCGCGGCGGCCTTGCCGCTCTGCCCACGGGTCAGTACGAAGGGGCCGATAGCCTTGGCCTCAACTATTGGCAGGCGCAGCGCCTGATCATCATGCCGCAGGCGTTGAAAATCTCGATCCCGGGCATCGTTTCCACATTCATCGGGCTGTTTAAGGATACCACGCTGGTGTCGATCATCGGTCTGCTCGATCCGCTCGGGCTCAGCACTGCGATCCGGCTGATTCGTCCTGGAACGGTATCGTCTGGGAGATTTACGGGTTCATCGCGCTGTTGTTCTTCATCTTCTGTTTCTCCATGTCCCGCTATTCCATGTATCTGGAGCGCAAGCTCCATACCGGTCGCTAAGGAGGCCCCCTATGTCACAACTTGCAACCGAACGTGAAATTGACCGCTCGAAGATGCAGGTGAGCGATGAAGTCGCCATCGAAATCACCAATATGAACAAGTGGTACGGCACGTTCCATGTGCTGCGCGACATCAACCTCACCGTGCAGCAGGGCGAACGGATCGTCATTGCGGGGGCCGTCAGGCTCGGGTAAATCGACGCTGATCCGCTGTATCAACGCGCTGGAAGAACATCAGCAGGGCAAGATCGTGGTCGATGGCACGGTGCTCTCAAACGATCTCAAGAACATCGACAAAATCCGCCGCGAGGTCGGCATGGTGTTCCAGCATTTCAACCTCTTCCCGCATCTCAGCATCCTCGACAACCTCACGCTTGCGCCGATCTGGGTGCGAAAAGTTCCCCGCCGCGAGGCCGAGGAAACCGCGATGCATTACCTTGAAAAGGTCAAGATCCCCGAACAGGCCGAAAAATTCCCCGGCCAACTCTCGGGTGGTCAGCAACAGCGCGTCGCGATTGCCCGCAGCTTGTGTATGCAGCCACGGATCATGTTGTTTGACGAACCCACCTCGGCGCTTGACCCCGAGATGATCAAGGAAGTGCTCGACACCATGATCGAGTTGGCGGAAGAAGGCATGACCATGCTCTGCGTGACCCACGAGATGGGCTTTGCACGTCAGGTCGCAAACCGCGTTATCTTCATGGATGCCGGTCAGATCATCGAACAAAACGAGCCGGAAGAGTTCTTCAACAACCCGCAGAGCGAACGCACCAAGCTGTTCCTCAGCCAGATTCTGGGCCACTGAACGCGGGACTATCGCCATGAAGCGGGCAGGGGTGATTCCCTGCCCGCTTTCTATTTCGCGCAGGGCATTGTCGGTCTAACTCCGCCGCAAAAGCACAATCCGATTGGTGTTGGTTCCCTTCGTCCCATTCGAGATGCCCCAGCAATTGGCCGTCTTGGTGAAATCCTGATCATTCACCATCACGCCGAGCCGCTCAAACGGCAGCCCCTCTGCCGCCGCCCAGACCAGCCGCTCAAGCAAAACCTTGCCGCCACGCACTTCGCCGACCTCGAATGCGACATGCCCGCCGGGGCGCAGAATGCGGGCCTGTTCGCGAAGCACGTCATGCACCATCTCTGTCCAGGCGTCTTGCGTGCGCAGCATTGCAATCTGCACCTCGCCGGGGTCGATCCCGGCAAACCAACAGCGCAGCCAGTTGTCGGCGGCATAATTTACTATATCCAGAAATGGCGGCGAGGTCACCACCAGATCAACCGATCCGTCAGTAATCCCGTGCGTCTCGTGGGCCGCGCCGGTGAAAAACTGCGCGCCCACGCCGTCTTCTGCCGCGCCTTGGCGCAAGAGCGATTTGGCCTTTTTCAGGATGATGGCCGCCACATCCTTCTGCGGCGGCGTCACGCCCAGTTTCGCGTTGATTCGAAGCTGCGATTTGAGCGAGACCGCTTGATTAGGTGGCATGGATCGGCCCGAGAAAAAAAACCCGGCGAATGCCACTCAGCCGGTTCAGCGCGATCATACGGATCCAGTCGGTTGTCGGATCAAGGCTCCCATCCGCCGCAACCCGCCCGGCGATCCATTCCTTCAACTGCTCCAGATGGCCCAGCGTCACCGGGTGATAAAACGCCTCCAACTCGGGCTGTAGCGGCGCGCGATCCTGCCAGTCGATTTCGGCAAGGGTTTCTTGCAACTTCTCGACACTCATCGGCACGGTGCGGGGCCGCGCCAACATGGTCGAAAGCGGGTTCACGTCATTGCCGATCACATCGCGCCCCAAGAGCGCCGCCTCTATCGGCGTGGTGCCGCGCCCCCATGAAGGGGTCATGCACCGTTTCGCCCGGCCGCGTCAGGCGCTGGATGAAAAACGCGGGCAACTGTGCCTTGAAACAGGCGCGATAGGAAATCTCGTGCAGCGCATGCGAGCGGCGTTGCTCCGAGGTCCAGTATTCGTTGACGAAATATGGGATGTCGCCATCCAAGATTTCTTCCGTCTGGCGGCCAAACTCCGAAAACCCGCGCAATTGGTCCAGAAAATCCGCCTGTGTTTCGTTTGTTTCCAACAGGGGATGCTGCATCCAAAAGACTCCGATTGCGCGAGGCTCTATTCTACAGAGTGGTTGTAGAAGTGACTCAACTTTTTGCTGTCACCACGCGATTGATATGGCCCATCTTGCGCCCGGGTTTCACGTCCGCTTTGCCATAGAGGTGAAGCGCGCAATTTGGCGCACGTGCAAGCTCTGGCACCTGTGCCATATCGTCGCCAATCAGGTTTTCCATCACCACATCGCAATACCGCCCGCCATCACCCAGAGGCCAACCAGCAACCGCGCGGATATGCTGCTCGAACTGATCCACTGTGCAGCCCTGTTGCGTCCAATGGCCGGAATTATGCACCCTCGGCGCGATTTCGTTGACGATCAGCCCCTGCGGTGTGACGAAAAGCTCAACCCCCCCCAATACCCCCCCGACATAATCAAGCGCATTGAGAATTCCCGCAGCAATCAACACCGCATCGCTGCGCTGGCTTGGCGACAGCCGCGCAGGCACCGTTGTCGTGCGCAAAATTCCATCCCGGTGCACGTTCTCGCCGGGATCAAAACACGCAACTTCGCCGCTTACGCCTCTTGCCGCGATGACCGAAACCTCGTGCGAAAAGTCCACGAACCCTTCCAGAACCGATGGCGCGCCTTGCATTGCACCCCAAGCCTCGGCCACATCGCCCGCAGCCGAGAGCCGCACCTGTCCCTTGCCGTCATAGCCCATGCGGCAGGTTTTCAGAATCGCAGGTGCGCCGATATCGCCAAGAGCGGCCTCCAGATCGGCTTGGGAATTCACCGCCCTATAGGGGGCCAGCTTCAAGCCCAGCTTGCTCAGGAAATCCTTCTCGATGATGCGATCCTGGCTCACCCGCAGCGCCTCGCGCCCGGGGCGAATGGGCTTCATCTTTTCAAGGATATCGAGAGCCGAAGTCGGGATGTTCTCAAACTCATAGGTGATCACATCGACGCTTTCGCCAAACCGGCGCAGCGCCGCTTCGTCGTCATAGTCGGCCTGCACGTGTTGATCGGCCACATGACTGGCCGGGCAATCGCCGCCCGGCTCAAATATCACGGTCTTGAGGCCCAACCGCGCCGCCGCCACCGACAGCATCCGCCCCAGTTGCCCTCCGCCCAATATGCCAATCACAGATCCCTGCGCCAACGCGTTACTCATCGCTTGGAACCTCGGGGGGGATCGAGGCCGCCAAATCCGCGCGCCAGGTATCCAGCCGCTCGGCCAGCGCGGCATCGCTCACCGCCAGAATCCCCCCGCCGCCATCAGCCCGGCATTGGCCGCGCCGGCCGCGCCGATCGCATGGTGGCCACGGGAAAACCTTTGGGCATCTGCACGATGGAATAGAGGCTATCGACACCCGAAAGCGCCTTGGTTTGCACCGGCACGCCGATCACCGGCACGCGGGTCTTGGACGCCATCATACCGGGCAGATGCGCCGCCCCCCCGCCAGCACCTGCGATAATCACATGCAGCCCGCGCTCAACTGCGCTGCGCCCATACTCCCACAACCGGTCAGGCGTGCGATGCGCCGAGACGATCCGTGTCTCATAGGCAATGCCCAACTCGTCCAGAATATCGGCCGCTTGTTTCATCGTGGGCCAATCCGATTGGCTGCCCATGATGATGCCCACTTTCACGTCGCTCATGATCTGTCCCTGCAAAGGCTCGTTTTCGGGAAAAACCGCACTATAGGATTAATCCGGCTCAGGCAATGATATCCGGGGTCAGGCGATCTTCGAGGATTGCGATCACATCCTTGAGTCGCAATTTCTGCTTTTTCAACCGCCTGACAGTCAGCTGATCTGCCGTGCCCTTTTCCTCCAGCGCACGGATCGCCGCGTCCAGATCGCGTGCTCACAACGGAACACTTCCAGTTCCACACGCAGCACGTCATCGTTTTTCATCGAGATATCGCTGGGCGCGTTCATACCGGCATGATTCCTTCTCTTCGGCTGTATCTAAGATACTGATTTACCGAGATTAGGCAAAGCCTTGCGCATGCCCTCCGACACTCCCATATTCCAATCAGGCGGCTGCCATAACGGGGCCGCGAATACATGTGTCGCTTGAACCGTAAAAGGGCCCGTGTCGATGACGAAACTTACCTTGGGGTCACACCCCCCCTATCTCCTTGGCTTCGATCAGCTTGAGCGTCTGCTCGAGCGGAATGCCAAATCCGGTAACGAGGGCTATCCGCCCTTCAATATCGAACAAACCTCGGAGAATTCTTATCGTATCACGCTGGCCGTGGCCGGGTTCGGAGAGGATGATCTGGCGATCACCGTCGAGGACCGCCAGTTGGTCATCCGTGGCCGCCAATCGGATGACTACGAAGGTCGCGTCTTCCTGCATCGCGGGATTGCCGGACGCCAGTTTCAGCGTAGCTTCGTTTTGGCCGATGGTGTCGAAGTGGGCGAGGCCGTGATGGAGAATGGGCTTCTGCACGTCGATCTCACCCGCGCCAAACCCGATGCGGTGGTGCAAACGGTGCAGATTAGAAAGGGGTAACGCTTATGCAAACGAAATATGAATTTGACGGCGAGCAGGATGACCGCATCGTTTATGTGCGCAAAGTTTCTGTAAAAGACCTGCCGACCGAAGTGCAAGATCAAGTTGGTGAAATTGATAGCATTTATGCTGTTCATCGCGCCGACGGTGAACAACTTGCGTTGGTGCGTGACCGTGCGATGGCCTTTGTGCTGGCTCGCGAAAACGATCTCGCGCCCGTCGCCGTACACTGAATGACCTAGTATAATATGCGCTTGGATCGGGGAAACCACCGACCCAAGCGCAGAGACATTGTCCTTAGATCACGCCGAGCGCGCGCATCGCTTCCGCAACTCGCAGGAAGCCTGCGATATTGGCGCCCGCGACATAATTGCCGGGCATTCCGTAATCTTCCGCAGTTGATGCACAACGGTCATGAATTTTGTGCATGATGGCGGCCAACCGCGTTTCGGTCTGCTCAAAGGTCCAGCTATCGCGCGAGGCGTTCTGCTGCATTTCAAGCGCACTGGTTGCCACGCCGCCCGCATTGCTGGCCTTGCCCGGCGCATAGAGCACTTTCGCGTCACGAAACAACCGCACAGCCTCGGCTGTGCAGGGCATGTTCGCCCCTTCGGCCAGCGCAAGCAGACCGTTGCCAATCACGCTT
>LLEQ01000060.1_pt1 | contig 11917 bp, 15 predicted proteins | sample 595901 | NCBI WGS metagenome assembly LLEQ01 (sample SAMN02919317, study PRJNA255460) | bioreactor metagenome | biome: chemostat; feature: culture 2012_25.3; material: sediment; isolation source: day86 25degC chemostat 2012 inoculated with Wadden Sea sediment taken from... | place: Germany: Bremen ... | reverse complement strand
GCCCGGCCCGGTCAAGGCGCGGCTGCGCCGACTTGCGGGGGCGACGCTGGACCAAGGAAGGCGCGCTGGTGATTTTCGCCGAAGAAACCCGCAGCCAAGCGCGCAACCGCGAGATCGCGCGCGAACGGCTGGTCGAGTTGATCCGCGCGGCGCTGGTGAAACCGAAATACCGCGTAGCGACGAAACCGACTCGGGGATCGAAGGAGCGGCGATTGAAGGCGAAGAAGGTGCGGGGAGAGGTGAAGAAGTTGCGGGGGAGGATCTAAATGAAGTATAGCTCCGTAAAACTTCTATGGAGATTTTTTTTGATGGCCACCATCTTCCAACTTGAGCCAAACGAAATCAAACAACTGCAAAGGCCGATTAATGGCCAAGGTGGATTTCAAAGCGTTCTTAGAGATCTCAATCGAGTTCTTGATGCAAACAGCGGAGAGCTCCGACTTGATGATGAGTTGTTGGGAAGAACCATTAGGTATGCTGGGTATGCGCAAGGAGGATTTCAAGGGCGTCTCAAGGAGCAATAAGGCGAAATATCGACGATATACTGAGCTAAATTTTCTGACGCGCGCGTAATTTTTTTTGGTTTGTGGAGATTTGGGGGGAGCGAGTTTTCAGCTATGCGCGTAACTCGAGCGCCAATCACCATGGGTCGAATGATGCCGCTTTGTACGTTCAATTTGGCGAAATTAGGGTTGGATTTCGCTGTTTCTGAAATTGCGGGAATTGGTCGACATAGAGGCCAACCGTTTTTAGTCAAAAGAGCGTTCGAAACTCTCCCTCATGAAACTCGATAGATATACTATCGTCGATCTTCGTTCGGTTCCGAATCTAAGGTTTGTTCCTATGAGCACCAAGTCTCTTATTTTACTTGTTTTAGATGTCAGCCTCACCAACAGCGGGATCTCCCCAACTCGGTTTGACGATTGGCTTGGTCAAGAATTCAAAATCGAAGAGTTTTCATTCAAACTTTCATCTCCGGAAGACTAAACCACAACCTCCAACCTCTCCTGCTCTCCCACCCCGAACACCCGTTTATAGCGCTCGATTTCGTCCGCCGGGCCCATCGCCTTGTTGGGGTTGTCGGAGAGTTTGACCGTGGGGTTGCCGTTGGCCGAGACGGCTTTGCAGACCAGCGAGAAGGGGGCCAGCGCGTCGTCGGGGGTCAGCCCGCGGAAGTCGTTGGTCAGAAGCGTGCCCCAGCCGAAGGAGATTTTGACGCGGCCCAAGAATTGCTGATGCAGGGTGGCGATTTTTTTTCGACGTCGAGACCATCGGAGAAGATGATCAGCTTTTCGCGCGGGTCTTCGCCGCGTGATTTCCACCAGTTGATCGCGACTTCGGCGGCGGTGGCGGGATCGCCGGAATCAATCCGGATGCCGGTCCATTGGGTGAGCCAGTCGGGGGGGGCGCGGTCAAGGAAGCCTTGGGTGCCGTAGGTGTCGGGCAGGATGATGCGCAGGTTGCCCTCGTGTTCCTTGTGCCAATCGGCCAGCACGTCATAGGGGGCCTTGGCCAGCGCGGCGTCATCGGGGGCCAGCGCGGAATAGACCATGGGGAGTTCGTGGGCGTTGGTGCCGATCGCCTCGATATCGCGCTTCATGGCGATGTGGCAGTTGGAGGTGCCGACGAATTTCTCGCCCAGCCCTTCGATCATCGCCTGCACGCAGCGGTCCTGCCAGAGGTAGGAATGACGCCGACGGGTGCCGAAGTCGGCGATGCGGAGTTTTTCGAGGGGGCGCAGGTATTCGATCTTCTCCCAGAGTTTGGTCATGGCGCGGGCGTAGAGCACTTGCAGCTCAAAACGGCGCATGCCGTCGAGGACGGTGCGCCCGCGCAGTTCCATCAAGACGGCGAGGGCGGGGATTTCCCAGAGCATGACCTCGTGCCATTTGCCCTCAAAGGTGAGTTCGTATTGGCCGTCGCGTTTTTCGAGGTGATAGTCGGGAAGGCGCAGGTTTTCGAACCATGTCATGAAATCGGAGCGGAACATCTGGCGTTTGCCATAGAAGGTGTTGCCGCGCAGGAAGGTGGATTCGCCGCGTGAGAGCGAGAGGGAGCGGATGTGGTCAAGTTGCTCGCGCAGCTCGCCTTCGTCGATGATTTCGGCAAGGCGGATGTGTTTGGTGCGGTTGATCAGCGAGAAGGTGACCTGGGTGTCGGGTTTGTTGTGAAACACCGACTGGCACATCAGGAGTTTGTAGAAATCATTGTCGATGAGCGACCGCACGATGGGTCGATCTTCCATTTGTGGTTCCAGACGCGGGTCGCAATATCCAATGGTCAAAGCCCTTCTTGGCGGTTGTCGGGCCTGTTTTACGACAGATCGCAAGGACGCTCCATTGCTAATCACAAAGGTGTCGTCGGCGCAGTGGAAGACGGAGGCGGATTGCGCCGCGAAAATGTGCCCGCAGCGCGGGCGCGCGCGGCCAGCACATGCAGGAGCACGGGCTTGCGCAGGGGGGCTTGGAGAGGAAACCGTCCATGCCGGCGTCGAGGCAGGCGGCCTTGTCGCTGGCAAAGGCATTTGCGGTGAGCGCGACGATCTGTGGCTGTGGGCCGGGGGTGGCGCGGATCTGGCGGGTGGCGGTAAGGCCGTCCATCTCGGGCATGGACATATCCATCAGCACGATATCGGGGGTGTGGGTTTGCACCATCTCGACGGCTTCGACGCCATTGCGGGCAAAAAGCAAGGTGATCTGCTGATCCTTGAGGTATTTGCGCAGGAGCAGGCGGTTGGTCTGATTGTCTTCGGCCACCAGCACCACCTTGCCAGCAAGTGCGTGGCTGTCGTTGGGCGTGTCGGCGCAATCGGGGGGGGCGATGGTGGCAAGCGTGACCTTGATGGTGAAGGTCGACCCTTGGCCCGGGGTGGAATGGGCGGTGATATCGCCCCCCATCTCGCGCGCCAGCAGGCGCGAGATCGGCAGGCCAAGCCCGGTGCCGCCGAACTGTCGGGTTGTGGCGCTGTCGGACTGGGCGAATTCATCGAACACCTGGTCGAGCCTGTCTTCGGGGGGGATGCCAATGCCGCTGTCGCGCACGGTGATGGTCAGGCCGAGGGCGTGGGCGTCGCTTCCCGTCTCGCATGATAGCGTGCCCGAGATGCCGCCGGTCTCGGTAAACTTGATGGCATTGCCAATGATATTGACGAGGATCTGACGCAGGCGGCCATCATCCCCCAGCACCTTTTTGGGCAGATCGCCCTGGGTTGTCACATCAACGGTGAGCTGTTTCTTGCGGGCCTCTTGCGACAGAAGCGTGATTGCATCGTCAAGAAGCCCCTTTGGGTCGAAGGCCACCGAATGCAGCGTGGGCGTGCCCGATTGCAATTTCGAGAAATCGAGAACGTCGTTGATGATCGTCAGCAAGGCTTCGCCCGAGCGCCGGATAGTGTTCACATATTGCCGGTTCTCGGGGCTTAGCCCGGCATCAGCCAGAAGATCGGCCATGCCGATGATGCCATTCATCGGGGTGCGGATTTCATGGCTCATCGTGGCGAGAAAACGCGCCTTGGCTTCTGCTGCGGCTTCGCTGGCGGCCATGGCGCGGGCCAGTTCGGCCTCGTGTTTCTTGATGTCGGTGATGTCACGTTCGATCGCGATTACCACATCGACATTGCCCGCGTCGTCCAGAAGCGGCACGATATTGGTGCCAACCCAGAAGTGTCGTCCGTCCTTGGCTTGATTGAGGATCTGGGTGCGGAGCGGGCGGCCTTCGCCGATTGCGCTGGCGATTTCCTGCGAAGTTTTTGCAGAAGTTTCCGGAGTGTTGGTGAAATCAGAGGGATCGTGCCCCCGGATCTCGTCCAGCGTGTATCCTGAGAGGCGGGTAAAAGCATCGTTGACCCAGAGAATGCGTCTCTGGGCATCCGTAATGATGACGCTGTCATTGGCATGTTTGGCCACCAGAGAGAGGCGCCGCGCCTCTTTCTGGCGGGCTTCGAGGTCGCGATTGGCCTGTGCCAAATCCCGGCTATAGACGAGAAGTTCGTGGTTTTTGCGTTGGCGGGTGTGAAGCGTTTGCACGATGTGATGGATGAAAAGGTAACTTGGATACGCCATGACTGTCATCGCGGCCAAATCAGCGGCGGCCTTGGGGTGAAGGCCGGGTTGCAACAAGATCGCGTCAAGGATCAGGGCAATCGCCGTCAGGCCGTAGACGCCAAACCGCGCGATGGTGGCGGGCCGGTTGTAGGGCAGCACCATGCCAGCGTTGATCACCGCTGCCATCAAAAAGGCCATGGCAAAGCCTGATGCGACTTGTCCGGGCGACATATGCCAGGCCAGAACGACGCCGAACGCAATTGAGGCGGCTTGGATCGTGGCGGTCACGGTAGAGAAAAGGACGAGGCGGCGCAGCGGCGTGCCTTTTGCGAGCAAGGCTCGATGCTCAAGAGGAAGAGGCAATCAATCGCTTCGCCTGTGAGCACCAGAAGGGCGGCGGCGAAGCCAGCCAAGGGCGAGACCAGGTTGATCAGCAGTGCCGTGACCACCACCATGAGGACTTGGCGGACCAGGAAATGCTTCAGCCGTCCGCGCGCATAGTTTCGCAGCAGCCCAGGTGGGCTGTTGCGGCGTTCAAACTCCGCAAGACGGCGATCTGATTCCAGTATTCCGACAGGCATCTAGGCGTGCTCTCCTCCGGTGGGGGAAATCACACTGTTCTAGCGATGCATAAGTTAAAATATTGGCAATTTATTTGCGGAAAAATACGAGAAACAATCGCTTTGCCAAAAGCTTTGGGAGGGGCTCAGCGTAAGGTAATGCCCGCGTTTCGCATGGCCGTTTCGGCGGCATTGAGCGAGCCGTCAAGATCAATGGCGCGGCACAGGTTTGTTTCGACCACAACTTCAAAGCCCAGTTTTCGGGCGTCGAGGGCCGAATATTGCACGCAGAAATCGGTGGCGAGACCGACGAGTGTGAGATGGGTGATACCACGGGTTCTGAGCCAGCCTTGAAGCCCTGTCGGGGGTTTGGTGGTCATTTTCAAAAAAAATGCCGAGTAGCTGTCGATTTCGGGGGGTCATGCCCTTGCGCAGGATCAACGCTGCCGGATCGGTTTTCAGGTTTGGGTGAAACTGAGCCCCCTTTGAGCCCTGGACACAATGATCGGGCCACAGCACCTGCGGACCATAGGGCATTTCGACAAGATCATAGGGAGATTTTCCGGCGTGTGAGGATGCAAACGAGGCGTGCCCGGCCGGGTGCCAATCCTGCGTTAGAACGACGGTTCCGGCGTCGGCCATGAGTTGATTGATGCCAGTTATGATCTGATCGCCATCGCTCACGGCCAGCGCACCGCCGGGGCAGAAATCATTTTGCACGTCGATCACGATCAGGGCGTCGCTCATGGTGTTCTCCTCTCACGCACTCAACCGAGACTGGCCGCAAGGCGGGGTGAGGTCAACCGGTCGCGAGTTGTGGCTCTTGTCAGGTTGGGGGTTTGGGCGTAAATCGCGCCGTATGTTTACTTGTCGCGCTCTTTATCATTTCGCTCGCATTGATGACCCTGCCGCTGTGCAAGGGCCCCTTCAAGAGCTGTGTAACGCCAATGGCATTACCGGCTCGCTGCTTTTGGCGCGCGAGGGGATCAATGGCACGATTGCGGGCACAAAGCCGGGGCTTGATGCGGTTCTGGTGCATATTCAGAGCTTGCCGGGGTTTGACGATATCGTCTGGAAGGATAGCCCGGCGGCCGAGCAGCCGTTTCGGCGCATGAAGGTGCGCCTCAAGAAAGAGATCGTGACGATGGGGGGGCAGCCCGACGTCGATCCAAAAGCTGCGGTCGGGCACTATGTCGAGCCTGGGGATTGGAACGATCTGATCCTCAGCCCGGATGTGGCGGTGATTGACACGCGCAACGATTATGAGGTGGCGATTGGCACGTTTCAGGGGGCGGTGGACCCTGAGATCGACACATTTCGCGATTTCCCGGCGTGGTGGGAGAAGAACAAGGACCGTTTTCACAACAAGCGGATCGCGATGTTCTGCACTGGCGGAATCCGCTGTGAGAAATCGACCAACTGGCTTTTGCAGCAGGGCGTGGAGGATGTGTATCACCTTAAAGGTGGCATTCTGAAATACCTTGAGGAGGTGCCGGCGCAGAAGAGCACCTGGGAGGGGGAATGCTTTGTCTTTGATGGGCGCGTGTCGGTGGGTCATGGGCTGGTGGAAGGGCCACATCTGCTGTGTCATGCTTGCCGTCGGCCAATTCTGCCGGATGACCGCCAACGCGCAGAGTATGAAGACGGAGTGAGCTGTCATCATTGTATTGATGAGACCTCGGAAGCTGACAAGGGGCGGTTTCGCGAGCGCCAAAAGCAAATTCGGCTGGCCGAGGAGCGTGGCACGACGCATATACGACGCGCCTGATCGCAGCGTCGGGGCCATTTTCAAAATCACATTGATGAGGCCTTAGTCCTTCCGCAATCGCCGCATTAATGATTAACTCCGCAACGGAGAACATTTGATCAAAGGGGGGGAGAATTTCATGACATATCTTAACCGCCGCCACGCGCTGGGCTTGATGGGGGGGGCTGCTGCGGCTTCGGCGCTGGCTACGCCTTCGCTTGCCAGTAACCGCAAGATCACCGTCGGCGCGCTTCGTTTCACCAGCCATTCGGCCAGTTTCGTCGCGCTTGTGCGGGGGGGCTATTTCAAAGAGGCCGGGTTGGACGTTGAGCTGAAGTTCTTTCAGGCAGCACAGCCGATGGCCGTGGCGATTGCCAGTGGCGATGTGGACTATGCGATTACGGCGATTTCCGGCGGGCTTATTTCGCTTGCCGATAAGGGCGCTATCAAGGTGATCGGGGGGCAGCCTGAGCGAAGAGCCGGGGATTGACGGGCAGTTGATTTTGGCCAGCGACGCGGCGTTTCAGCCGGGTTGACCACGCCGAAGATGCTGGACGGCAAGTCTTTCGGCATGACACAGGCGGGTTCGTCGTTCCATTACATGGGCAGCAAGGTGGCTGCGGCGGAGGGAGCCAATATGACCTTCAAGCCGCTGCAAAAGGTTGGTGCCGTGATTGGTGCGCTGAAATCTGGACAGATTGATGCGTGGTCGATCGTGCCGCATATTGCCAAGCCGCTGGCCGGATCGGGCGCGGTGCATATCATCGGCAATATATCGGATTACCTGCCGAATTATCAGGTCACGACCGTGTTCACATCGGCCAAGAATGCCAGCGATGAGGCGGAGATGACCAAAAGCTTCCTGGCCGGGTATTCCAAAGGCGTTGACGATTATAACGCCGCGATGATCGAAAAGACCGGCGGCGAAGAGGGCGTGAACGAGATGGTCGCGCTGATCCACAACTATGTCTACAACGACCGCCCGATTGAAAAGGCGGCACCCTCGATCATCAACGGCACGATGCGGCTCAATCCCGGTGCGGCGCTGAACATGGCGTCTGTTTCGGACCAATTGGAATGGTTCAAGGCCGAAGGGTTGGTCGATGCCGGCGTGACGATGGATACGCTGGTGGATGCGTCCTACGTCGAGACGATTGGCTAAATAGGCTAATGGGTGCGGCCCGGCTGATGGTCGGGCCTGCCCGAAGCGGGGCTGTTCATGGAACTTCAACTTACCAATGTCAGCCACGCTTATGGCGGCACCGAGGTGCTGCGCGACATCACGCTTGCGGTTCCCGAAGGCAAGATCGTGTGCATTGTCGGGCCTTCGGGCTGTGGCAAATCCACCTTGTTGCGCATTATGGGCGGGTTGGAGCGGCCTGACCAAGGCGAGGTTGCGCAATTGGGGCAGGTGCCCGAGGGGTGTCTCAACCCGCTGACTTATGTGTTTCAGGATTTTGCGCTGCTGCCGTGGCGTACCGTCGAGGGCAATGTCGCGCTGGCGCTGGAAGATCATCGGCTTGGCGCTGGGCGGTGGGCGAGATCGTCGGTGATGTTTTGGCGCGCACTAATCTCACGGATTTCGCCCATGCGCTGCCGCAGCAATTGTCGGGGGTATGAAACAAAGGGTCGCCATTGCGCGCGCGCTGGCGGTGAATCCGGCGGTGATGTTGCTTGATGAACCGCTTTCGGCGCTGGATGCGCAGACGCGTGAATTGCTGATGGATGATCTGGTCGGGTTGTGGTCGCGCACGCCGTTTACCGCCGTCTACGTCACGCACAATTTGGCCGAGGCGGTGCGGCTGGGGCATTTGATTGTTGTCTTGTCGCGTCGCCCCGGCGCGATTCACGAGATTGTTGAGATTGATACGCCGCTTGACGAGAGAGAGTCGGCTGATCCGGCACTTGAGGCCAAACGCCAGCATCTTTGGCAGTTGATGCGCGATGAGGCGCGGGCGGCGGATGCGGAGCTGGCGCATGTCTGATTTGAAACTGACGGATGCAAGGCCGGTTCCTTTTCGCGGCGGTGGTTTTGCGCCGCGCCCGAAGCGCTGGGTCGGATTCGTGGTGTTCGTGTTGTTGATCGCCGTTGCCGAGATTGGCACACGGCAAGGATGGATTTCGGCGTTAACCTTGCCGAAACCGTCGGACGTACTGATCACCTTTCAAGAGCTTTGGCAGTCGGGGTTGCTGTTCAAACATCTTGTGCCGTCGCTGACCCGGCTTCTGGTTGGTGCGACGCTGGGCGTGATGGTGGGCGTTTCGGTGGGGGTTCTGATTGGGCTTTTCTCTTATGTTCGCTCGGGTCTGGTGCCGCTTGTCGCGGCCTTGTTCCCGATCCCGAAAATCGCGCTTTTGCCGTTGTTCGTGATCTGGTTTGGCATTGATGAGGCCAGCAAATATGCGCTGATCGCCTTTGGCACGTTCACGCCGACGGTGGTGGCAACCTATGGCGCGGTCGACAATGTAGACCGGGGATTGATCCGCATGGGGCAGAGCTTTGGCCTCTCGTGGTGGTCAATCGTGCGCAAGATCGTGCTTCCGGGGGCGATGCCGGGGATCTTGTCGGGGCTGCGGATTTCGCTGGCGATTGCCATCATCCTGTTGGTTGCGGCCGAGATGCTGGGCGCGGAATATGGCATCGGTGCCTATATTCTGGAGGCCGGATCGCTTTATGACCTTGAGCGGCTGTTTGCCGGGGTTGTCATATTGTCGCTTTTGGGGGTGGTTGTTTCGACCGTGATTTCACAGATCGAGAAACGGTTGCTGCGCTGGCGCAGTTAGGGGCGCTGCCCCGGTGCCAAGGACCGGGGGCAGGCTTATGTTCAAGTTCAGACGACGTCGAATTCTAGCGGTTTGATCTGCTGGAAAAGTCCTGTGGCGCGGAGTTTTTCGAGCACGTCGTCAGGCACTCGCGCATCGACATAAAGAAGCGCGATGCGTCGCCGCCGGCATGGTTTCGGCCCAAGGTGAAGTTGGCGATGTTGACACCGTTTTCGCCCATCGTCGTGCCGAGTGTGCCGATGATGTTGGGCTCGTCCTTGTTGGTGGTGTAGAGCATGTGTTGGCCGACTTCGGCGTCAATATTGATGCCTTTGATCTGGATGAAGCGCGGTTTGCCATCCGAAAATACCGTGCCACCGATGGAGCGTTCACGCTTGTCAGAAACCACAGTGATTTTGATATAGCCCTCGAACGCGCCGGATTTGTCTTGGCTGGTGGTCGAGATCTTGATGCCGCGTTCTTTGGCGATGACCGGGGCCGAGACCATGTTCACATCCGGGTTGACGGCTTTCATGATGCCCGCCACCCCGGCGCAGTTGAGCGCATCAAGGTTCATAGTAGCGGCCACACCGTCATAAAGGATGTTGATTGCCTTGATCGGTTCATCCGTCAGCTGGCCGATAAAGCTGCCCAAGTGCCCGGCGAGCTTGATCCAGGGGCCCATGTGCTTGGCCTCTTCCGCTGTGACGGAGGGCATGTTGAGCGCGTTTTCAACGGCACCGGTGAGCAGGTAGTTTGACATCTGTTCGGCCACCTGCAGGGCGACGTTTTCCTGGGCCTCGGAGGTGGCGGCACCGAGATGGGGGCGTGCAGACCACGTTGGGCAGACCGAAAAGCGGGTTTTCGGTGGCCGGCTCAACCGAGAACACATCGAAGCCAGCGCCGGCGACATGGCCGGATTTCAGCAGTTCAGCGAGGGCTTCTTCGTCTACCAGACCGCCACGGGCACAGTTGATGATGCGCACGCCTTTCTTGGTCTTGGCGAGGTTTTCACGGCTGAGGATATTCTTGGTCTGCTCGGTGAAGGCACATGAAGCGTGATGAAATCGGCGCGCGTCAGAAGCTCTTCCAGCTCGACCTTTTCAACGCCCATTTTCGCGGCTTTTGCTTCCGACAGGAACGGATCATAGGCGACGACCTTCATGTGCAGACCGAGGGCGCGGTCACAGACGATGCCACCGATGTTACCCGCGCCGATCACGCCGAGGGTCTTGTTGGTCAGCTCAACCCCCATGAATTTCGATTTTTCCCATTTGCCTGCCTGGGTCGAAACGCTGGCTTCGGGGATCTGACGCGCGACGGCGAACATCATTGCGATGGCGTGTTCGGCGGTGGTGATCATGTTGCCGAAAGGCGTGTTCATTACGATCACGCCTTTTTTTTCGAGGCGGCGTCTTTGTCGATGTTGTCGGTGCCGATCCCGGCGCGCGCGATGACCTTGAGGTTGGTGGCATTGGCGAGGATCTTTTCGGTCACCTTGGTGGCCGAGCGGATGGCGAGGCCATCGTATTTGCCGATCACTTCGGCCAGTTTATCTTTGTCTTTGCCGAGGTTGGGTTCGAAATCAACCTCGATGCCACGGTCGCGGAAAATCTGAACGGCGGTTTCGCTGAGTTTATCAGAGACGAGTACTTTGGGAGCCATTGGTGTGGTCCTTTTGAAAATGGGGAAGGGTTCGGGGCCGCGCCATGGCGACCCCGGAAATTTGGTGAGAAAGCGATCAGGACTGGGCCGAGATTTCCGACTCAAAAGCCCATTCGAGCCAAGGCATCAACGCCGCAACGTCAGCGGTTTCAACCGTGCCACCGCACCAGATGCGCAGCCCCGCAGGGGCATCGCGATAGGCCCCGATGTCGAGCGCGACACCTTCGTTTTCAAGGCGTTTTGCAACAGCCTTGGCGAAAGCGGCACCGTCTTTGATGCGCGCGTCGGTGAACTTGAGGCACACAGATGTGTTCGACATGGTTGCCGGATCATGCGCCAGGAAGTCGACCCAATCATGCATCTCAACAAAATCGGCAATCGCTTTGGTGTTGGCGTTGGCGCGACCGATCAGGCCTTTGAGACCACCAACCGAGCGCGCCCAATCGAGCGCGACGAGGTAGTCTTCGACCGCGAGCATCGAGGGGGTGTTGATGGTGGCGCCGGTGAAGATGCCATCAATCAACTTGCCACCTTTGGTGAGGCGGAAAATCTTGGGCAGGGGCCAAGGCGGCGTGTAGCTTTCCAGCCGCTCAACCGCGCGCGGGCTGAGGATCAGCATGCCGTGGGCCGCTTCGCCGCCGAGTACTTTTTGCCAAGAGAAGGTGGTCACATCGAGCTTGTCCCAGGGCAGATCCTGCGCGAAGGCGGCCGAGGTGGCGTCGCAGATGGTCAGCCCTTCACGATCCGCCGCGATCCAGTCACCATTCGGAACACGCACGCCCGAGGTGGTGCCGTTCCACGTAAAGACGACATCATTGGCGAAATCGACCGAGGCGAGATCGGGCAGTTCGCCGTAGTCGGCGGTTTTGATCACGGCGTCGAGTTTGAGCTGTTTGGCCACATCGGTGACCCAGCCAGAGCCGAAGCTTTCCCACGCCAGCATTTCAACGCCGCGCGCACCGAGCATGGACCACATGGCCATTTCTACGGCGCCGGTATCAGACGCGGGCACGATGCCGATTTTATAGTCGGCGGGGATGCCGAGCACCTCGCGGGTGCCTTCGATGGCCGCCAGAAGCTTGGCCTTGCCGACGGCGGCACGGTGCGAACGGCCAAGGGCGGCGTCCGAAAGCTTATCA
>LLEQ01000059.1_pt1 | contig 12052 bp, 21 predicted proteins | sample 595901 | NCBI WGS metagenome assembly LLEQ01 (sample SAMN02919317, study PRJNA255460) | bioreactor metagenome | biome: chemostat; feature: culture 2012_25.3; material: sediment; isolation source: day86 25degC chemostat 2012 inoculated with Wadden Sea sediment taken from... | place: Germany: Bremen ... | reverse complement strand
CTACTGGCCAGCTGGCAACCCCAGCTCCAACTTTTTGCCCACCGCGCAGCCCTCCTTAGCTTTGTGACCGCGCTGGCGCTGGCCAGTCTCGGCTATCTGACGCTCATCCAATGGCTCATCGCAGTGCCGGTCTTCACGGTGATTTTTGTGGTGATCTTTGATGATCTCACAACATGGTTTCGCCACCGCAACGACCGCTGGTTCCTGACCGACCGCCGCCTGATCTATGAACGCCTCCAGGCGCCCGAAGAAAATGCCGCCATTTCCCTGGATCAACTGGCTTGGTTGCGCCCTTGGGCGTGGTGGGCGCTGCGTATCGGTTTTTCCGCAGGCACCTCCACGACAATGCAATTCGTCCCCCGCCCGCGCGACATCCGCACCCGCATCCTCAATGCCAAGGCGGGTTTCGAGGACGGTAAAAATGACTAAAGCGCCCGAACTACACTATTCCAACACCCCCGATTCCCCCCTGGCGGAAGGCGAAGAACTTCTGGTCAGCCTCACTCCCGACCGCGCCACCTATCTGCGCGATCATGCCGTCATGGCGGCGATAGCATGGCGCTCGGCATGGTTATCCTCTGGGTTCTGGACAATCCGCATGTCTGGACCGGCGCCATTGGCGGTCTGGCAGCGATAGCCCTGCGTGGCTGGTATGTCGCCTCGGATGAATTGGCCAGCGCTGGGATCTGACCAACCGTCGCCTTCTCGGCCCCGGCGGGCGCGCCCTGCGTCTCGGCGACATCCACAAGGTCAATGCGCTGCTGTCGGTGGTGCAGGTGGTCACGCTCACCGGGGGCAAACACCTGATCAAGTATCAACCCGACAGCAACGCCACCAAAGCCCTGATCGAACGCATTTGTGGCGGGGGGGGCCTACCATGAGCGACGCGCAGCAAGCCGCCTTTGCCGCCAAAATGGCACCCGGCGAAACGCCGCTCTGGGTCGGTCAACCCCGCGTTGGCGGGCTGCGCCTGTTTGCATTGGTCCCGCCGGTTGCGGTGCTCGTCGCGGGGCTGATCTGGACCGTGAACACCGGGCGCAATTTCTTTAGCGCTGATCTACCCGGTGACACCACGGCAAGCATTACACGCTACTTCATCGCCTTTATCGCACCGCGACTGGTGGTCTTTCTCGGCCTTCCCGCGCTCTATCTGATCGCCGCCTTCTGGCTGCTCAAACGCTCCATGCGCGCCACGCATTACCTCATTACCGACCGCGCGGCCTATGTCGCGTCCGGCACGCGCGCACCCGGTGTGCGCCGCTATGACGCCAGCACTCTGCGCCGTCGCGACCACTGGTTCACCGGAACCGATCTATTGTTGCACTTCCCGCCTGCGCGCATGGGGGCAAAAGGCATGTATAAGCCCGCACCCGAAGGCTTCAAACGCCTCATCCCCGACGACACCAAAGCCGCGCTGCACGTGCTTGAGCCCTTACGCGCCGCCGCCATTGCGCAGCGCTCAGCCGTCCTCGAAACACTGAGCAAGGCGCGCCAGACATGACCGCACCCGCCAATCCCGCCGCTGGCTGGGATGACCTCCTCGAAACCGGCGAAGAAATCGTCTGGCAAGGCCGCCCCGATGGTGGCATCCACTTCGCCGCGATCGAGCCGATGAAGATCATCATGGGCGTCTTCTTCACCGGATTTGCGATCTTCTGGATGTATCAGGCCTCGTGGATCACCAGCCATGACGGCTTTCCCGCCTTCGCCCGCTTCTTCCCGCTCTTTGGCATCCCCTTCGTTCTGGTTGGCCTGCAGATGCTGGGCGGCAATGCATTCTGGCAAGCTTCGTGCGCCGCCACACTTGGTATACGCTGACCAACCGGCGCGCTTTCATTGCCACCAATGTGCCGATGCGCGGGCGCACGCTTAAATCCTATGATATCGTCCCCGAAACCGATGTCGAGTTTGATGGCCGCGACCCCGGCACATTGATCTTCGCCTATGAAACCCGGCGCGGCACGGCCCGCAAACCCGTCGGCTTCATCCGCATCCCCCGAGCTCGCACCGTACTCGCCCGGATGAACGAGATCCGAAAGAGACAAATGATATGAAAACCCTCCTCACCAACGCCCGCCTGATCAACCCCGAAACCGGCACAGATGCCCTCGGCTGGCTACTGATCGACGGCGCCAACATCGCCGCCATGGGCGAGGCCAACACCCCCACGCCCACCGACCGCCCGGATCAAACCATTGATTGCAATGGAAAAATGCCTTGCCCCCGGCATCGTCGATATCGGCGTGAAAGTCTGCGAACCCGGCGAGCGCCACAAGGAAAGCTATCGCTCCGCTGGTCTCGCCGCCGCCGCTGGCGGTGTCACCACCATCGTCACCCGCCCCCCCGACACCGCACCCGCCACCGACACGCCAGAAACGCTTGAGTTCGTGCGCCGTCGCGCCAACGAGGCCGCCCCGGTCAACGTCCTGCCCATGGCCGCCCTCACCAAGGGGGCGCGAGGGCCACGAGATGACCGAGATCGGCTTGCTGATGGATGCAGGCGCCGTCGCCTTCACCGATTGCGACCATGTGGTGCGCAACACCAAGGTCTATGCTCGCGCCCTCACCTACGCGCGCTCCCTTGGCGCGCTGGTCATCGCCCACGTGCAGGAACCCACCCTCTCGGATGGTGCCGCCGCCACTTCCGGCAAATTCGCCTCTCTCAGAGGTCTCGCGGCCGTCTCCCCCCATGGCCGAACGCATGGCGCTCGACCGTGACATCGCGCTTATCGAGATGACCGCACCCGCTATCACGCCGATCAAATCACCACCGCGCGCGCCCTCCCCGCGCTTGAACGCGCCAAGGCCAACGGCCTCGACATCACCGCCGGCACCTCGATCCACCACCTCACCCTCAATGAATTCGACGTCGCCAACTACCGCACCTTCTTCAAGGTCAAACCCCCGCTCAGATCCGAAGATGATCGCATCGCCGTGGTCGGAGCCGTCGCTTCCGGCCTGATCGATATCATTTCCTCGATGCACACGCCGCAAGACGAAGAATCCAAACGCCTGCCCTTTGAAGAGGCCGCCTCGGGTGCTGTCGCGCTGGAAACCTTCCTGCCTGCCGCCCTGCGCCTCTATCACGCGGGCGATCTCACCCTGCCGCAACTGTTCCGCGCCATTTCGCTCAATCCCGCCCGCCGCCTCGGCCTCTCTTGCGGGCGGCTTGCCTCCGGCGCCCCCGCCGATCTGGTGGTTTTTGACCCCCGACGCGCCCTTCGTGCTCGACCGCTTCACCCTGCATTCAAAATCCAAGAACACCCCGTTTGACGCGCGCGCATGCAAGGTAAAGTGCGCACCACCTATGTCGGCGGAGAAAAGTTTATGGCTGATGCCCCTGATTGAAGCGAGCTATCCAATCCTCGCCCTCTGGGCCGTTCTGGGCTACCTTCTGGGCTCGGTCCCCTTTGGGGTGATCGTGTCGCGCGCCATGGGTCTCGGCAATCTGCGCACCATCGGCTCGGGCAATATCGGCGCGACCAACGTGCTGCGCACCGGCTCGAAAAAAAAGCCGCCGCACTCACTCTCCTGCTTGATGGTGGCAAAGGCGCGGTGGCCGTTCTTCTGGCCCGCGCTCTTGCGGGCGAAGACGCCGCACAGGTCGCCGCACTGGCGAGCTTTCTTGGTCATTGCTACCCCCCCGTCTGGCTCGGCTTCAAGGGCGGCAAGGGTGTGGCTACCTTCATCGGCATCATGCTGGCCCTCGCCTGGCCCGTCGGTCTGGCAGTTTGCGCCACATGGCTGGCCGCCGCAGCAATCAGCCGCACATCGTCAATGGCCGCGCTTATAGCTGCGGGCAGCTCGACCGCGTGGATGCTGCTCTTGGACAACGGAACAGCCTTCTTCCTCGGCGTGATCCTCACCTGCCTGATCTATTGGCGCCACCGCACCAATATTTCCCGCCTGCGCGCCGGAACCGAACCCAAGATCGGGCAAAAAAAAGCTAACCCGCACCCCGCCTTTCATCGCAAATTTCCGGAGCTTGCCAACATGACCGGAACTCCGCCCAAGCCCACACCCCCCGCGCCACGCAGTCCATCTTCCGGCCTTCTTTGCCGCCCTCATCCTCGCGCCACTGATCCCCGCATTGCTCGGTTTCCCACTGCTGATCCCTTACATCGCGCTCTTCATGGGCGGGCCGATTTACCTGGTTCTCGGCGGGCCAACTCTCTACTGGATGCTCTCGCGCGAGCCACGCAGCGCCTTGCAAACAGCCACCGCCGCGCTCGTCGTCAACACCCTTGCCTGCATTCCGATTCTTCTGGCCGCACTTCTCATCGGCACCAAAGACCTGCGCTCGATCGCTTCGGTCTACTTCACCTATGGTGCGATGTTCTCGATGCTCTGGGGGGGGTCTTTTCGGCTTGCTCTACAACTTCTTCACTCGAAAATCACGTCGCGCCGCCATCCCGCCTTCGTAACCCAACCGAACGCCCGAAATTAACCTTTTCGCACGGGCCGCCCGACCATTTCCCCCGGCAGCCGCGAGTCAGCCGGATGTCAGCCGAGAGTCACCCCCCGGTTTTCGCCAAAATTCTCGATTAACTCCGGTTAATCCGCCCCGACAAAGGTTAACGGATCAGTAGCTGAACTCGCTGTAAATTCGGCTCAGATCACCATCCCAGTCGCCGTGATACTTCTCCAGCAACTCATCGGCAGGCACCTTGTCATCGGTCACCGAATCCTCCAGCGCATGCAAGAAATGGCGCTCATCCGGATCATCCCACCGGCCCCCGGCATGCGCGCGCGCGCAGCCCTTCGCGGGCGATTTCCAGCACATCACGCGCCAGATCGCGCATCTTGATGTTGCCAACTTCGGCCTGCAAACCGTCCACGCTCGCCGCCACGCGCAACGCCTCGCGGGTCTCAGCATCCCAACCCTTGGCCATGTCCCAGGCGGCATCAAGCGCGGTCTGATCATACATCAAACCAACCCAAAGTGCCGGCAGCGCACAAAGTCGGCGCCATGGGCCGCCATCGGCTCCGCGCATCTCGATATATTGCTTCAGGCGCGCCTCGGGAAATACCGTCGTCAGATGGTCGGCCCAATCGCTCAAGGTCGGCTTCTCGTCGGGTAGCGCGGGCAGCTTTCCTTCAAGAAAATCACGGAAACTCTGGCCCAGCGCATCAATATATTTGCCATCGCGATAGACAAAATACATCGGCACATCGAGCACATATTGCACCCAGGATTCAAAGCCGAACCCCTCGTCGAAAACGAACGGAATCATGCCCGTGCGCGACGCGTCCAGATCGCGCCAGACCCGGCTCCGCCAGCTTTTGTGACCGTTGGGCTTGCCCTCGAAAAAGGGCGAATTGGCGAACAGCGCCGTGGCAACGGGTTGCAGCGCAATCGCCACCCGCATTTTCTGCACCATGTCGCTTCGGTGCCGAAATCAAGGTTCACCTGCACGGTGCAGGTCCGGCGCATCATAACCCGGCCCATGGTGCCGACTTTTTGCATATAGCGTCCATCAGCTTGTAACGGCCCTTGGGCATCAACGGCATCTGCTCATGCGTCCATTCTGGTGCCGCACCAAGTCCGATAAAACCAACGCCCACCTTGTCGGCAACATCCTTAACCGCAACTAAATGAGTATTAACCTCGTCGCAGGTCTGGTGGATACTTTCCAAAGGCGCCCCGGAAAGCTCCAATTGCCCTCCTGGCTCAAGGCTTACATTCGCCCCATCCTTTTGTAATCCAATAAGATTTTCGCCTTCCAGCACCGGCTCCCAGCCATAGCCGTCGCGCAATCCTTCCAGCACCGCCAACACCGAACGCTCGCCCGCATAAGGGATCGGCAACAGGGTATCCTTACAATAGCCGAACTTCTCGTGTTCGGTGCCGATCCGCCAGTCTTTCTTGGGTTTACAACCCTTTTCGAGAAATTCGGCCATCTGCTCGTGCCGCTCGATCGGGCCGCCACCGGACTGGGGAATAGACATTTGGTTAACTCCGATATGTTCGCGTTTGGGGAAATCTCTGCGGTCTGCGCATCAAAGTGTCAATGCAACCGCCCCCGCTTCTTTCTGCCAAATGACAAAGACGTGTGGCTCTGTAGACCCGGACGCCTCGATAACCTTTTGGTAATCTGCACCGGGAAAACTGGCCAGCGAATCAAATAGTCTCTCGCCCCCCACGGCAGATGCCGGAATACGCGCGCCATATCCGTTATTCTGGAAAAACCGCCAGAACAGATCATCCTCAACCGGCCCCGCACCGGTGGTTTCGATCTCAATTCGGATCACCGCCGGAAGTGTCACAATCGCGCCATTCTCAGGGTGCAGATAGCTCAACTGGCCTTCGTCCAGCTCAACAACCCCCGGCCCGCCGCTGCGCGGCCTGACCCGCGCGCGCTGCAACCCGGCAATCAATAACGACAGCCCAACAACCAAAACAACCCAGCCAAGCCAGCCCATGACCCCCCCAAACGACCCAAACGCCCAATTCGCCCCCCCCAGCGCCAGTGATAACAGCCCCCCCGAGCAACACCTCGCGCCAACGCCACAACGCCGCGCGCACTTCGGGCCGGATGAAGTTCACCGCCAGTCCCCCAATTGAGTCTGCCACAGGGTCATCGCCGCCACCGCCGCCGTATCAGCGCGCAAGATGCGCGGCCCCCCCAAAGCCACCGGATGGGCAAACTCAAGCGCCGAAAGCCGTGACCGCTCAGCCTCAGAAAACCCACCCTCCGGCCCGATCAAAATCGCCCATGGCTGCCCTGCAAGATCGCTCGGAAGCGCAAAAGATCCCCCCGCCAGTGCCTCATCGCAAAACATCAATTGCCGCCCCTCCGGCCAATCCGCCAACATCCTGTCCAAACGGGCCAAACCCTTGACTTCAGGCACAAAAACGCCACCGCATTGCTCTGCCGCCTCAACCGCATGGGCCTGCAGGCGATCCTGCCGAATACGCTCGGAATTGGTAAAATCGGTCTGCACCGGGCAGATCTTTGACGCCCCCATCTCGGCGGCCTTCTCAACGATGAAATCGGTGCGCGCCTTCTTGATCGGCGCAAACACCAACCACAGGTCCGGCGGATTGCGCTGCTCCGCCGATTGCGCGCGGCACTCCAATATCCCGTTCCGCTTGCCCGCATGGACAACCTCGGCCTGCCACTCACCATCACGCCCATTAAACAACGCAACCGCATCGCCCAGAGCCAATCGCATCACCCCGAAAAGGTAATGCGCCTGATCGCGGTCCAAAGGAACCGATTGCCCTGCCCCAAGCGGGTGCTCTACATACAATCTGATTTTTGCCATTTTCATGGGCCCGACCATATGAGCACTTCAAATCAGACACCAGAGCCGGAAGGTCAGGTTTCCGATGCCGTCAAAGGCAACTGGGTTGACCGCTTCGCCCCCGTCTGGTCACGCCCCTATCTTCGCCTGTCGCGCGCAGACCGGCCAATCGGCACTTGGCTTTTGCTGCTGCCCTGCTGGTGGGGTCTGGCGCTCGCCATGCTGCATGACGGACAGGCACGATGGTTTGATCTGTGGATATTCCTATCCTGCGGCGTCGGGGCGTTCCTCATGCGCGGCGCGGGCTGCACCTGGAATGATATCACCGACCGCAACATCGACGGGCGCGTCGAACGCACCCGTTCGCGTCCCATCCCCTCGGGTCAGGTCAGCACCAAGCAAGCCACCGCCTGGATGCTCCTGCAAGCCCTTGTCGCCTTCGCTATCCTTCTGACATTCAACAAGAATGCTATCCTGCTTGGTTTCCTGTCGCTGCTCCCCGTGGCGATCTATCCTTTCGCCAAACGCTTTACATGGTGGCCGCAGGTGTTTCTCGGTCTCGCCTTCAACTGGGGGCGCGCTTCTGGCCTGGACGGCCCATACCGGAACGCTCGAAACCCCGGCGCTGATCCTCTATGTCTCAGGCATCGCATGGACGCTGTTTTATGACACGATCTATGCCCATCAAGACACCGAGGACGACGCCTTGATCGGAGTAAAATCCACCGCGCGGCTCTTCGGGGACGAGTCGCGACATGGCTGCGCCGCTTCACGGTGGCCACGGTCTCGCTCCTTGGGCTGGCGATCATCACCGCATGGTAGGCTTCAACGAAAATCCGCTGGCGCTCCTTGTGGCTCTGGCCGGGGGCCTGCGCAATGGGGTGGCACATGGTCTGGCAGTTGCGAGTCCTCAAGCTTGACGACAATGACCGTCTGATCATGCTGTTTCGCTCAAATCGTGATACAGGTTTGATCCCTTTGCTGTTTTTCGCCTGCGCCCTATTCCTGTGATTGCAACCCGCAGCGCCACGCACTAGACAACAGACCAACACCACCGACGTTGCAGGTTCAATGCGCCTTTCCGCCATGTTCACCATTGCCGCCACCTTCGTCGCGGCCGCCGTAGCAAGCCTGTTCGCAGCCAGCTTTGCTGTGACTCTGATTGAAGAAACGTCGGAGTTTGGTGTGCGCGAAGCATTGGACCGCCGCGGGTTGAGCTGGGCCGAGGTCCATGCCGACGGGCTGCAGGTCTTCATTACCGGCACCGCCCCAAGCGAAGCCAACAGGTTCCTCGCCCTCTCCACAGCCGGGGAGATTGTCGATGCGGCGCGGGTGATCGACAAGCTGGAAATGGCTGCGGCCAAGGATCTGGTCCCGCCTCGCTTCTCCATTGAAATCCTGCGCAATGATTCCGGCATTTCGCTGATCGGTCTGATCCCGGCCGCCACCGACAATGAACAGATGCTCGAAGATCTCAAGGACAGTTTCGGCGAGGATCAGGTGGCCGACCTGCTCGACGTGGCCGACTATCCCGTACCCAACGGTTGGGAAAAGGCGCTCGATTTCGGTCTGCGTTCGCTCAAATCACTGCCGCGCTCAAAAATTTCGATCGATGCCAACAGCGTTCATATCACAGCCATGTCCGACAGCGCAGATGCCAAACGCAAGCTGCAATCCGAACTGACCCGCCGCGCGCCCGATGGTGTCGCCGTGACGCTCAATATCTCGGCCCCCCCCGCCCGGTGATTACCCCGTTTTCGCTGCGCTTCCTGATCGATGAAACGGCGCCCGCTTCGATAGCTGTTCAGCCGACTCAGCCCAGGCCCAGAGCCGCATCCTGAATGCCGCCCGCGCCGCCGGGCTTGAGGATGACAAGGCGGTTTGCACCATCGGGCTTGGCGTGCCCTCGCCGAACTGGGCCATTGCTACCGAAATGGCCATCGCTTCGGTGGCCAAACTGGGCAGGGCACGGTGACATTCGCCGACGCGACATTTCGCTGCTCGCGATTGAAGGCACTGATCCCGCCCTCTTCGACCAAGTGTCGGTGAGCTTGAGAATAACCTGCCCGATGTCTTCAGCCTGCATGCTGTATTGCCTGAAACGCCCGAAGCCAACAGTAGCGGCCCCCCCCGAATTTGTCGCCACGCTCTCACCCGAGGGCTTGTTGCACCTACGTGGCCGGGTAAGCGATGAATTGGCCCGCGAATCCACCATCAGCTTTGCCAAAGCGCGCTTTGGATCTGACTCGGTGCACAGCTCGGCGCGGGTCGACGAAACACTGCCGCGCGACTGGCCGGTTCGGGTGCTCACCGGGCTCAACGCGCTCGCGTATCTCTCCAACGGTGCTGTCACCATCACCCCCGACAACATGCAGGTGCTGGGCAATACCGGCAACCCCGAGGCAAATGCCGAAATCTCACGCATGTTGTCGGAAAAGCTGGGTGACGCCGAAAGCTTCGACATCAACATCACCTATCAGGAAAAGCTCGACCCGGTGGCAGGCTTGCCGACACCCGATGAATGCATCCAAGAGATCAAGCAATTCAGGCCGAACGCAAGATCTCGTTTGAGCCGGGCTCCGACACGATTGACGGCGCCTCGCGCAAGACCGTCGATGCGATTGCCGAAGTTCTAAAAAAAATGCGGCCCGATTCAGCTTGTGATCAGCGGCCATACCGATAGCCAGGGCCGCGAAGAGATGAACCAACAACTAAGCCAGGCCCGCGCCCAGGCGGTGCTCAACGGGTTGCGCGCGCGCCGTGTTCTTACCTCGTCCTACAACGCCGTCGGCCATGGCGAGATCCAGCCGATTGCCGACAACAAGACCGAGGAAGGCCGCGAGGAAAACCGCCGGATCGAATTCGACCTGGTCCGCCCCGAGCCGATCAAAGAAGTGCAAACCACGCTGGAAAGTGCAGAACAATTGCCCGAAACGCCAGAGCAGGGCGAAGAGGACGCGCACGGTGAACCGGGCGATCCGGGTGACGCATCAGACGAAGGAGTTCCCGATGACACGAACTGAGTTCATCATTGCTACCGCGATCATCCTGTTCGTTGCCTTCTGTACCGGCTGGTTCGCCAATTGGCTGATCCACCGCTTCACCCGCGTGGCGCGTTCTGACGTCGAAGAACTCGACCGCATGGCACAAGAACTGCATGAAGCCGAAGAGACCCGCGATCAGGCCATCACCTATCTGCAACAACGCGAGGCTGAATTGACCAACCAGCTAAGCCAGACCGAAGCCGAGCTTGGAGCAGCCATGGAAGGCTTGCGCGATGCCCGCTACGAGGCCGAAGAACTGCGCGGCGAACTTGAACGGGCCAAAGGCGGCGCCTAACAACAACGATCAGCCCCGCGCCCGGTATAGCACCCCCTATAGACAGGGCCACAAAAGTCCTATAGCGCCGGGCTAATCACCAACTCCGACACCCCCGCGAGCCGCGCCAACCGTCCTAATTCGGCCTCAAGCCGGGTTTGGCGCGCATTGCTCCATTTCACCCCCCGGTTCGACCCAAGTCTGCATGTGTTGCAAAACGCCCGTGGCCCAGATCCGCTTGGCCTCGATGCGCCCGACAAACCGATCCCCCTCAAGCAGCGGGTAAACGTAATACCCCCCATTTGCGTTTGGCCGCTGGCACGAACATCTCAACGCGATACTCAAATCCAAACAGCCGCGCCAGCCGGTTGCGATCCCGGATCACTGGATCAAACGGGTTGAGAATGCGCAATCGTGCGGTCGGCTTTTCCAACTCCGCCAGCCGCGCCTCAATATCCGGCATCGCCCAGCCATTGCTTACGCTGCCATCGGCGTTCTCGATCTCCACCGCCACCAGCCCACCCGACGCTCGTTCCAGCCAACCCTTGACCTCACGCGCCGACATCGCGTCCCAAAACCGCTGAATCTCACCAGCGCTGCCAAACCCCATCCGCGTCAATGCGGCGCGGCAGAGCCAATCAATCTGCGCTTCCTCTGCCATCGCCATCTCGCGCAATGCCTTGGGGGAACACCCGTTCGCCCAGATCATAGAACTTGGTGAAATTCTCCCGGTGGCAGGTGGCCAATTCACCCGCGTACCACATGTAATCCAGCGCCAATTTGTGCGGCGGGCGCGACCACATCTCGCGCTTGCCGTCCACCTTGGTATCAAACGCATGGGTCGAGAGCGGCCCCCCCTCCCGCGCAATCCGCGCCTTGATCTCGGCGCGCCCCCCCTCGGCATCGGGCATTCCCTTCCACCAACCGGCGTTGATGATCCGCGCGGCTCTGCGGTCGAACTGCCGCTGCCACATCGGCAGAAACTCCATCGGCAACACGCTGGCATCATGGGTAAAGTGTTCGAAAACATGGCGCTGCCTCAAATGCTTGCCCAGCATCGGCTCGCGATAATTCTGATTTCGCGACCACAGGATATGGTGATGCGCACGCGCGATCACCCGGATCGTATCAAGCTGAACAAAGCCCAGATCATGGATCATCCGGCCAAGATCAATCTTGCCCGTCGGCGCACCTGCCAACCCCTGCGTCGACAGCCAAAGCCACCGCGCCGCGCGGTTGGAAATCCTCAGGGGGCGTCATGTTCGGGCTCCGCATTTCATCACACCACGCTATCGCAAGCGCGCGGCCAGTGGAAACCCGGAACCTGCACTTTATGCGCCGGTCAGGATCTGCCCGATTTTCAAAGCCCGCGTCGCGCTGCCATCAACCTTAAGCTTGCCCGACATCACCGCCATCACCGGGTTTTGCGAGCCATCCATGATGGCACGAAACACACCCTCGCTGGCGCTCAGCGTCACATCCGCCG
>LLEQ01000058.1_pt1 | contig 12224 bp, 17 predicted proteins | sample 595901 | NCBI WGS metagenome assembly LLEQ01 (sample SAMN02919317, study PRJNA255460) | bioreactor metagenome | biome: chemostat; feature: culture 2012_25.3; material: sediment; isolation source: day86 25degC chemostat 2012 inoculated with Wadden Sea sediment taken from... | place: Germany: Bremen ... | reverse complement strand
CCCCCCCTCAAGCAAGGATTTGAACAATGCCCTGTGATCTTAAAAAAAAGACATTCTCGACCTCTCCCGTCAGGCTGCCGCTCAGGCACTCTCGCCCTGGTTTGACGCCACGCTGGAGCATATGATTGCGACCGGTCATTACCTTGCGGCGGCGGATATTCAGTCAACCCTGCTGCCGGGTCTGGTCACGACCCTTGCGGATTACCGCGAACAGACCGGCGTGACCAGTGCGGTGCTCGGCATGTCGGGCGGCGTCGACAGCGCCCTGACGGCCGCCCTTTTCAAGCGCGCCGGCTGGCGGGTGATCGGATACACCCTGCCGATCTACCAGGATACCCAGGAAACAAGGCGCGGAGTCGATGCCTGTCTTGCCCTCGGTATCGAACATGTTCACCTTGATCTGTCACGCCAATATGACGCCATGTCCGGCGCTATGGGCGCGGTCGATCCGGATCTGCAGGCCACTCTGTCGATGTCTAACCGTATCCGGCTCGGCAATATCCGCGCCCGCCTGCGGATGATGGCGCTTTACGACCAGGCGGCGCGCTATGGCGGACTGGTGGCAGGCACTGACAATTTCTCCGAGTTCTCGGCCGGCTTCTGGACATTGCACGGCGATGTCGGTGATCTCGCCCCGATTCAGGCGCTTCTCAAATCCTGGGAAGTTCCGGCGCTGGCGCGCTTTGTTGGCGTGCCGGAAGATATCTGGCGGGCCAAACCCACCGATGGTCTGGCGATCGATGATGGCGACGAGGCCCAGCTCGGGGTATCCTATCTTGAGTGGGACCTGATGCTACTGGCCCTGATCGAGGCAGGCCAGGGTGACCGACTCGATCTCGGTGATGATGCACGCGCCGCCCACGCCCTCGCATGCGTTGCCGGCCGGATGAAGAAATCCTGGTTCAAGCGCACAGGTCCGATACGCCTGCCCCATCCCGGCACCGATCGCTTCGGACGCCTCGAGCGGCTCGAGCATCACCTCACCCTTCCCGATGTCATATTGGAGATGTGATCCGCTACCGTCCCGCCGGAGTGCAGTCGCGCCTGTCGGGGGTGGCGCGGGTTGCAATCTCAAGCACGACAGGAATGGCATATGCTCCGCCTGCCTGACCAGAAATCCGGTATTGTCGAGAAATCCGAAAAGATGGAGATCCTCGCTTTGCATGATCCACCCTCCGATCTCATCAATCCATTCGTCAAGGGCAGACTTCCAGTCGCCCCCGCCACCAACAGGGATCCTGAGAGTTTCCAGAGATGTCGCGAGATCCTTGTCGGCCAGTATTCGCAAAAACTGTGAAGCACCCCCAAAGGCACGCGGCGTCAGCGAAACCAGCCGGCGGGTATAGGGACTGTCTTTCCAGCGGTGCGGATTTCTGAAAGAGATCAGCATCTGGTTTCCTTTATGTTGGGCTGCAGCCGATGGCAGACACCCCTTCATCATTGATCTTGGCCAAGAGACGTAAAAGCGAAAGCCAAACGATACAATCCGTCTCTCCGCCAGAATATCTGTCTGTCTTTCGGATGGGATGATTTGCCCCAAATGGGGGCCCGCCCCAGCCCCCTTCCAATCGGTGCGGCACCTGGGCGACTCCGCACAGCAAGTTTCTCCAAACCCGAGATTCAATCGATAGTATCCTTCTGCCCTCGATCCATCAGCCCCTTTTCCCTGGAAACGGGCTGATGCCCGACGACAGGAGAGTCCCATATGTCCCTTATTAAAACCATGCTCGAGCGGCACGCCAACCTGCTGACAGAGGCTCAGTTAGCGATCGGCCAGGATATCGTGGAACGCCTGGCGGCGAAACAGGCTTTTGCCATTCCCCAAGACATGACCCTGCTTGACGCCCAGACCGGCTATATCATGATCGAGCGCGAATTCTCTCGGACTCCCGTCAATCTCTTTGGACAGGATGTCCCTTCACTTGCCCACACACGGATCACCATTCAGCGGGCGCGCAAGGATGAGGCGGGCAATCACATTCCGGGCGAGCCGGTCTTTTCCGCCCTGATTTCCGAGAAATCCCTGACCGAGGCTGTCCTTCTGAGCGGCCGGGGTAGTGGCTGGCCGATGACCACCACGCATCTCGGGAATTTCGCTGTCTCGGCGCGGCCGCGGATCGAATCCAGAACCGGCCACTCGGCCCGGATCTACCAGGACGAGAAGGCGGAGCGCTTCAACAGGACCATGAAGGATGTCGAGAATATTCTCGATGGCGGAATCACCCGATCGAACACATCCCTGAAGGAGAGTGTTGCCTCGGTTCGCCATGCCGTGCACAATCTTGCTTCGACCGGCTTTACCCTTGATCGCCACCTCGAGGGAATGGGCAAGCTTCGCACCGAAGTTCTCACCGAGGCTGCCCATGCCGCCCTGCACGCCGACAAGCTGGCACGCGTGCTGCAAGATCCGCAAAAGGCCCTGCCGGCCCCCCCCGCGCCCGTCGACATCGCACAAGCCCTGCGCGAACATCCGATGCTTGATCACGCTCTCGATATGGTCGACCCCGATCTGCGCGAGTTGCTGCGCAGGCTCATCGTCGCCGAAATTACCCGTATTGGCGAGGATTTCCCCAAGGTGCTCAACTGGATCAAGCCGGATCCGCAAGGCGATACTGTCAGTTTTCCAAACTCGCAAAACCGCAGTACGGCCTTTTACGGTGCGTCAAGGGTGGAGGCGCCCCGCGGCCTCATTGATGCCCTGGCCAACCTGTGGAACCATTATTTCAATCCCCATGTCGAGGCGGGCCGCAAATTGCGTAATCCCAGCCAGTCGGCCATCTCGCTGTCGCAGATTTCGGGCTGGAGTGGCGATATTCACTCAAGCATGCCGCCGAGTGACGCAGCCTACTACTGCGTGAGCTTTTTGCCGGCCTGGGAGGAGCAGAGTCTCGGAAGTGCAATCATCCGCACACCGGGAATGCCATTGATCGAGATCGAAATTGTTGCCGAAGACCTGATGACCGCCCTGCGCGGCCATCCCTCCGGCTCTCCGGTTCCCTGTTCGATCCGCAGTCTTTGCGGCATCTACAGGCAGCCCGAGCCGCGCCCGCAACACGCCATCACGACTGAAATTGATGACATCGATAAGCAAATCCTGCAGACCCCGGAGGTCCAGGCCCTGAACGCGGCTGTCCAGGCCCTGACGGATCTCACCGAATCCCGTCGCACCGGCAAGGCCTGGAACGCGGAGATGCAGGCAGCACTGGCGGCCATCAAATCGGCCTTCGAGTTCGCCGCCGGGCGCATCGCGCGCGACACATCCGCTGGCCGGGACAGGATCGACACCGAGATTGCCAGGAGCACCAACAGGATCCTGAAAGATATCGCCGGCAGCCTGCCGTGGGAGGCTCTCGATATGCTGCTGATTGAACAGAACTGATCCCGAGGATGCAGCAAGGCCCAGGGCCTCATGCCCAAAAAAAAGAAGGGGCCCAAGCTCGCGCTTCGGGCCCCTTCTGCATCATCCAGTCTGCTTCCCGCAATCCGCGGCACCGGGGCTTTAGTCCAGGAGACATGACAGTGCCGCCAGATCGGCGGCCCGCCTCGAGGATGACGGCCACTGCGGGTCACGCAAACAATTGCGTCGCCCCCGCAACGGTCTTCACTCCATCGGCGCAATCGCATGGCATCGCCATATTGCCGCCGAGTGAGCAAGAAGGATATGGGCCTCTCCAGGGTGAAAAAAAATAATCCGGCATTTTTGAAAATATCGAGACAGACCGGCCGGTCGGCAGCGCCGAAAGCACACCTCCGGGCGGATCGAAAAAAAAGAGGCGGAGCGGGCCGCACCCGTTCCGCCTCGCACTGGTTACACACCTGACCCGGATTACAGCTATTGCGGTGCAACAGCATCGCCATCAACCGCTCTCGCAGAGCCAGGCAAGAGGAATATTGGCCATTTGCGGCTTTTACGAAGAAGATATTCCGTTGATATCCGGCACCCGGCAGCTTCAGGGCGGGAGGAGGCCGGCTCATTTGCTCAACGCTCGACCCCGTCATCCGTCTTTTTTTTCGCGGCTTCCAGGCGGATGTCAGCGCCTCTTCTACGGACTTTCCCGCCATCCGGTCCATGGTAAATCCGGCCAACCCTTCGGCACTCAACCCCTTGAGCTTGGGATCGCGAGATTGATCACCGCAATACCCTTTTCCTTGGCAATCCGAAGTGCCTGACCGGTGCCACCGATAATCTGTCCGTTCCGGGTCCAGCAAAGGATCCCGGAGGTGACCGGCGAAGTGCCGACATTGGGACCCAGAACCTGGTTGGTATTGCGCGACATATGAGCCCGGCCGCCGCGACCAAGACGTCCCCAAGCCGCAGGATCGCCGTCCGGCATAGCCGGCGAGCGGCGATAGAAGCTCTTGGCAATCTCCACTTCAGCGTCGCCATCCCGATAGTTGAAGGCAAAGACATCAACGCCATTGGGCTGACGATCGTTCATCCCCTTCCAGCTGAGAAAGATCTGCTTCCTGCCGCCCGCAGCGTCCCAACCCTGCTCACAAAAACTATCGGCACCTTCAGCCGCTCCAGACCGCAGGATGCAGCCGTTCCGGGCCAGAATTCCGCTGACAGCCCGCATCTTCTCCAACATGGGTTGCGGCGTGTCGCGGGCACCGATCCCAGCAACATACTTACCGTTCACCGGCTCATCGATATCAATCCGGCGCACATGGCGCATTGCTTTTCCGCCTGACCTTTCCTGCTCAGGACCATCCCCCAAAACAATCACCTGGACGCCCTTCTTGGCCAGGGGGCCAAAATGGGTCTCAACCGACTTGCGAACCTCGCTCCAGGGCAGACGCCCCAGACCGGCCCCGAGCTGAGGAATGGCAACAGACTTAATGTCGCGCGCCTCGATGGCGCCCGCAAGCTTGCGCAGCTGCGATCCACCCATTCGATCTTGGACGGATCACGCCAGTGATCCTTGGTGGCAATATTGGCAATCACCTGATCGCCCGTGCGCGAGCGATTGCCGGTCGCGCGATCAATCCGGATCAGCTGCACTCCGCCCGGTTTCAGGTTCCTTCCTGACATGCTTTCTTGAAAGGCTGCTGAATGGCAGGAAACTTTTCCTCAAAAGCTCCTGCCAGTCCTTTTTGCCAGCCAGACTGCAACTTGTGCGCCTGGCAATTGACCGGATTGATGATACATTCGGCATCAACGTCAAAGATATCCGCATCTGGCATATATTTCATCTCGAACTGATCCTTTTCATATCCTGACATGGATATGGCGCCCATCCTGGCCAGCGGCTCCACGGGCACAGTGATCCCGTGGGAGAATGGCAGCTTCTCACCCGACAACATCGGAAATCCCGGCAAAAAGGCGGCGCTGCATTTTGCCTGGACCCGAAACGTTCCGACTTCCTTCTCAGTATCGCAAACAGAGAGGCACAACATGCTGACCCAGAAACAAAAGGACCTGCTGGTCTATATTCATGAGGAAACTGTCAGGAACGAGGGTGTCTGCCCGTCCTTTGACGAAATGCGCAAACATATGGGCCTGAAATCGAAATCCGGCATCCATCGGCTGGTGAAGGCCCTGGAAACCCGCGCGTTCATTCGCCGCATCCCCCCCAATTGCGCCCGCGCCATCGAAGTCCTCCGCCTGCCCGGAGCCTCGCTGACTGTGCCCGGCGACCCGGCCAATGACTCCGAAAGACGCGCCGAAGCTGCCTGAGACCTCTGCAGACGCAAAATGGCCGGGCGATTTAGATTCGCCCGGCCATTTCAATTCGCCCTGGCATCCTTACCGCGACACTGCCTTATAGAGTTTCATCAGGCGCAAGGCTTCCGACCGATAGCCGAACGGATCCGCGCCGTAACCATCCTGGGCGAGATCAATAGCATCCTGCATCGACCAATCCCCGAGGTAGGCTCCCCCCCCGTGATGTGCTGGCCCCAGCCGGCCACCGAGAGCACAAACCTGTCATCACCGGTCATCTCTTCCTGCTCGGTCGAAATTGGAATCTCGATCAGCTGACTGACACTCTCGCCAGGGCGTTTGTAGCGCAGGCGCAGGAAACCCAGCTCATCGACATTGTCGCCCGCGGCGGGCGCCGGGTCAGTCTCATAGCGTGACGGCTCGAAAAGGTCCGACGAAGATCCCACTGGAGTGATCTCGTAGAGGGCGGTGACCTGGTGACCGGCGCCGATATCGCCGGCATCAACCTTGTCATTCTTGAAATCCTCGCGCTTCAGGCACGTGTCTCATAGCCGATCAGTCGATAATCCGACACCACCGCCGGGTTGAACTCGACCTGGATCTTGACATCACTGGCAATGGTGAAGAGCGTGCCAGCCAGCTGGTCGACAAGCACCTTCTGTGCCTCCGACAGCGTGTCGATATAGGCTGCCTGGCCATTGCCGTTCTGCGCCAGGTCTGCATCAGGCTGTCGTTGTAGTTGCCCTGACCAAAACCCAGCACCGACAGATAGGCGCCACTGTCACGCTTCCTCTCGACAAATCGCTTCATTTCCCCCCAACACTTGACATGCCGACATTGAAATCGCCATCGGTGGCCAGGATCACCCGGCCGATGCGGTCATCGGAATTCTCAAGCAGGCCATAGGCCGCCTCAAGGCCCGCCGCCCCCCCGGCCGGTCGAGCCACCGGCCGTGAGCTGATCGAGCACCGCGGCAATCCGGGCGCTGTCCGTGGCATCGGTCATCTGCAGCTTGACCCCCCCGGCCGAGCCGGCATAGGTCACAATCCCGATCCGGTCGCCCGGGCGCATGTCCGGCAGCATCATCTTCAGGGACTGCTTGAGCAGGCCGAGCTTGTTGGGTGCATGCATCGAGCCCGAAGTGTCGATCAGAAAGACCAGATCGAGTGGCGGGCGCTGATCCATTTCCGGCAACATCCCCTGCAGGCCAATCCGGACAATCTCGGTACCGCTGTTCCACGGCGTGGTGAAATTCGCCACCTGCGCCGAGAAAGGCACCAAAATGTCTTCCGGGGCAGTATAGTCATAATGAAAATAGTTGATCATCTCCTCGATCCGCACCGCATCCGGCCTGATTTCCCGGCCGCCCATGAGATAGGAGCGCAAGACCGCGTAGGATGCTGTGTCGACATCGATCGAGAAGGTCGAAACCGGATCGCTCGCAACCCGCTTGACACTGGATTGCTCGACTCCGGGGAACTTGCTGTTGTCCTGATGTTCAACGCCGATCCCGTCGGCGGCATCATCATGACCCTCGAACCCGGGGGGGGCGCGCCGGCCGAGACACCTGTCGGCGCAGCAAAACTGACCGACGCACCTGACGCCTTTCCGGCACTGGGCATCATCTCGCTTGACACCGGGGCGAAATCCGCCACCGGCCCTGCCTTCATCAACGGCGCAGCCTCCATCAATGTATCCCGGGTCCCGCCCGTGCCCCCGGAATTACCGGCAGCGATGCCATCCCTGGACTGCTGCAGCGCAGGTGACACTGCCGTGATCTCGCGCATCTTTGCGTCCGGGGTGATATTTGGCACGATCAGCACCACAGCAAGGCCGGCAGTCACCAGACCGGAGGTTCCGAGGAAGAAGTTGCGCTTGATTTTTTTTGCCTGGGTCATGATCCAACCATCCTGTTGTTTATTGCGCCCTTCTTGTGAGGGCTCAGAGGTAAGACGTGCGGGATCGGATTTTTCTTGGGTCATCTCGTCAAATTTTTTTTCCGCGCGAGGGCAATTGCCCGGTTTTTTTTGCCTCTGGATCAGGGGTGACATCGAGGGCGCGCATCTCGCGCATCAGTTTTTCAAACCCGTCGCTCATGCCACCTCTCCTGCCATTGCAGCCATATCGCTCAGCCGCTTCCTGATTTCCGTCATTCGCCAGGCCACCGTCCCGGGAGCGATCTCGAGGATCTCGGCCGCCTCGGCCTGACTGAAGCCGCCGGTTACCAGGAGGGCAACGGTCACCCTGTCATTGGGATCAAGCCGCGCCATTGCGTCGCGCAAAAACTCGCGATCCGGCTTGCGGCCCGTCTCTTCCTCGCGCGCCATCATTTCACGACTTCCCCACTCCGCGCCAACCTCGCTGTAGCGCACATGTTTTCTGATCCGGTCGCGGGCGGCATTGACCACAATCCGATATAGCCAGGAGGTTACCCTGGCCTCACCGCGAAACTCCGGCAGCCTCTCGGCCAGAGACAGACAGACATCCTGGGCAAGATCCTCCGCTTCCTGGCGACAGCGAGGACACGGACCGAAAACGCAAAGATGGTGTCGTAATGGGTCTCAAGGATCATGGCGATATCCTGTTTCCTGCCCTTCATGGCGCGCCGCTCACCCCCCGGCGCCGCCGAGGGCGGGCGCGGATAATCTGCGGTGTGGCGGTGGAAAACATCGCTTCAAGGGCAAGGGGTTTCTCGCTGGAATGGCTCTGCTGAACACCGTGAATCTAAGGACATGCAAGGCCGGCCCCAATTGCAGATGCAAAAAAAACGAATCTCGCCCGCCAGGCAACGCCCGCCGTCAAGGCCGATCCGGAAATTCAGATGTGTCTTTTGGTCCCGCTCCCACATCAGGCGGAGAGGACCCATATTCCCTGGACCCGAAAGGAACAGATGTGAGGATCATATGTCTGTGAAGAATATCCAGCAGGACTCCGAAGCGTGCGACAACAGCCTTCTCTGGCTCTTCATGCTTGCCATTTACACCACCCCGGCACTGATCTCCCTGTTTCTTGGGGCTTTCGGATTTTCCGCGGTTCTCGGCCTTCTGGCCCTGTCGACGCTGATTGCAGGCTGCTCATCACGCCCACAGGCAGAGCCCCCCTGCAACGTCACCTGGAAGATTGCGGCAACTGATCAGGGCCACCCCCGGACCGACTTGAAAACAGTCCGATAATTCACTCCGTCAAGCAAAGATCATCACAAGGACCGACCGCCCCATGTTCAAACTTCGCCACATTGTATTTTCCGCCGCCCTGCTGGCGATTCCTGCCGTCGCCCAGGCCGGCTGCGAAGACTATGAAACACAAGCCGCAGCTCAGCATGCCATGACATTGGGGGCCTATGGGCTTGATACCACTGGAAATGGCGTCGCCTGTGAAGCCTATTTCGGCACCGAAAAGCGCGCCAGTGCGCGCCGGGTCAAGAAACCACTGGCCCAGCTGACCTGCGCAGATTTTTCCGATCAGATCAGTGCCCAGCGCGCCTACCAGACCGGAGCGCGCCATCTCGATTCAAACCGCAATGGCCGGGCCTGCGATCCTGATGAGGCAATCTTCACCCCTTTGACGCCTGCCATGCCCAGCATCAATGTCGCCTGCGCCGATTTCACCACCCGAGAGCAAGCCCAGACCGCCCTGCTTGCCGGCAGGGTGGAGCTCGACCGCGACAAGAATGGTCTGGCTTGTGAGCACCTGCCTTCCCAGGACGATCTCGAGACATCCGAAGATGTCGACAAGCTCGGAGTGCCAAGCTTCCTGTGGCATCAAAATGACATCGGGGTCCAGCCGCGCAGCTCACACAAGATCAGGTAACAGGTGGCGCAGCAGATCGGCAGGGATCATCTCCTGTGGATTGATGCCTGATCTTTCCGACTCTTTCCGGCACATCTTCATGTCATTCGCCGACGACGGGAATCTCCAGGCCGGCTTCGGGCAGATACCAGCCAGATGCCAGCCAGGTGTTGGTCAGATGATTGACATCGTGTCCGATCAGTCGTGGCTGATGTTGCCGTGATCCTTGAGATCCGTGCCAAAAAAAATGTCCGCCCGCCGACCCGCTCACAAGACGCTAATACCGAAAAGCTGCCGGCCGCGGGATCAATCACGATATCACCGGGCCGTGTCGTTGCCGCAATCAGACGGGCCTGTATCCCGACCGGCTTGCGGTGGGCATGACCCTGTCTTGATACTTTTTCCATCAACACATCAATCAGGGCGCGGTCGGTCCAGACATCCTTGGCCCGCTTCGGAGGCTTCTGCAGGATAAAGGCATATTCCGACTGACGCCGGGTTCTGTAGCCCATCCCCATGCGGCCCTTGTCCCAGGTAAGCAGGTCGACAACTTCGAGCGAAATATCCTCGATCCAGGGGCCAATCCCTTCGCAAAGATGGAATTTGTCGATCCAGAGGAAAAGATGTCCCTGCGGGCGCAATGCACGGTCGATTCCAGTCAGAAATTCCCTGATTGTCGCCTCGGGCATCTGTGTCAGCTGAGCTCGCCCCTTCTGGCGCGCACCTTCGTTTCCGTAGGAAAGTCTGTCCATAACGCCACGATACTGCGGATCATATATTGCCGTCGCCACCGAACCCTGCGGACAGTCGGCAAGGAACGCCAATCCATCACCGACATTGCGTGTATTCGGCTTCCACCCGGCTGCTCGATGACGCCCTTTGCTTCTGACTGACTTCCATTCGCCACGGAAAACTCTCCATATGTGATATCTTCCTCTGGAGATGGTTCCTAAAGCGGTGTGGCGTGAATTTTCCCTCATGAACAAGTCATCCCGGACTACAAACAGAGACGCATCCAGCAAATATTTTCGGAAACAGTCATTTCTCGACAACAGAATATTTCGTCGCCCGAAAAAAAACGGCCAACATACTCCCTGATGCCTCTGGAGCTCGTTAGGGAGAGCAGTGGTCTCTAAAACCATGTGGCCGGGTTCAAATCCCGGCAGAGGCGCCAAATACTTGTTTTGGGTGAAAACCTCACCCATATATCAGATAACGGCAAGGAAAGACCGAGAACAATGATGTAGACCGACCCTTTCACCACCCTTCCCTGCGAGACCGACGCTGCCGGCGCGGGAGATAATCTTCGGCTCTATGCCGTCTTGCGCAGCGACATCTCCATGTCCGATGGCAAGGCAATTGCCCAGGCTGGACATGCCTATCTTGATTCCTTTCTCCAGGCAGCATTGAGCAATGCCGATGTGGCGCGGACCTATGGCGCCCTGAAGCCCGGCACGAAGATCGTCCTGGAGGGTGGCAGCGCACAATCCCTGCATGAACTTCACGATCAATGTCGGACATTGGGTATCCCTTGCGCCCTCATTATCGACAGTGGTCATATCGAACTTCCTGATTTTGATGGCAGCCCCCCCACCCTGACAGCGCTCGGTATCGGCCCACTCAATCGCCATGCAGCCCCAGATCAACTCTCCAAACTCCGTCTCTGGCGCGGGAAAGGAGGTGTGCCATGACCTGATCCTGACACCCCTTCCCAAATCCTTTCAACACGACAAAGCCAGAACAAGGAACATCACCATGGCCAATGAAACCAAAGCAATCGACCTCAAGACCCGCATCAAGACTCATCTGAACAATCTCTGGCCGCACATGGCTCTGCAGAATTTTCCCGAAATACCTGTGAGTCACGGGGAAATCGCCGCCGCCGGACTTTTTGCCGGGATTGACGGACGCGAGTCCTACATGGTCTGGGTCGCTGACTACAAAGCCCTGATCAAAGAGGTCGAAACCCATATTCGCGCGCTGAAATTGCAGCGTCGGAATCCGGATATCAACGCCCACTCGCATGCCCAGTCGGAGGCCTGTTGGCACGCCGATGCGGCTACCGCTCTGATCCGCATGCGGCGCCTCGGCAAGGTCTGGAGCGCAGCAGAGGCGCGCAGCAACCTTGATACTGCGGCCTGAGCAGCACCCGGGCCCGGCTACAGTCTTTTTTTTGGCCGGGCCTGAACCACCAGACGTGCGACACCTCCTTCGGGCCCTATCTCCCTTCATACCAGATCGCCTATTCCGGAGATGTTAAAATGTTCGAACAAGCCTATGCCAAGAAACGCAACGCCTCTGCCGCACCCTTGCTTTCGATTTCGGACTCTGCCGGGCAAAATCGCCTGACTTTTTCAGAGACGATCGCCCAGAAGGTAAACCGGGGTGAGATCTCCAGGCGAGATCCGCGTAACCACCTTGATCCGGCGCGCATTCAGCACTTCTCCAAGATGACCGACTCCCAGTTGATCACCCGCTTTGGCGACATGGCTCATCACCAGCAAAAGATCGCCGCCAGTCGCGAAGACCGCGTGCGCTACGCCGCCATTGCAATGGCCGGACAGGAGCATTTCGATCTCCTGCGCATCAATGCCACCGGCAGTCTGGCAAAATCCACTGAACATCAGGCCATGATTCTGGCCAGGGCCAATCCCAAGGACGCCACCGCCCGGGAAATGCTGATGATCTCCGCAGCTCTGAGCGACAAGGCTCAGCGCGACCGGGCCCTGGAAGGGTTTGCGACCCGTGATGGCAACGGAAATATCGCCAAGCC
>LLEQ01000057.1_pt1 | contig 12292 bp, 17 predicted proteins | sample 595901 | NCBI WGS metagenome assembly LLEQ01 (sample SAMN02919317, study PRJNA255460) | bioreactor metagenome | biome: chemostat; feature: culture 2012_25.3; material: sediment; isolation source: day86 25degC chemostat 2012 inoculated with Wadden Sea sediment taken from... | place: Germany: Bremen ... | reverse complement strand
CATTCTCGCCGTCACGCGCCGACACGCGCAGCGCGCGATAGTCGATATCCGCGTGCTGGGATGTGCCGCTGGTCGTGGCGATGCGCACTGCATTCTTCTGGTAGCTCTTGGCAAGCCGCGCGATGGCGGCGGGGGACTGTGGCAGAGAACATCAATGTCTGGCGTTCAACCGGCGCATTTTCGAGAATGAATTCGAGATCTTCGCGAAAGCCGAGGTCGAGCATTTCGTCGGCTTCATCGAGAACAACCGCCTTAAGAGCGGTAAGATCGATTGAGCCGCGCATGATGTGGTCGCGCAGCCGACCGGGCGTTGCGACGACAACATGGGCGCCGCGTGCCAAGGCACGACGTTCGTCGCGCATGTCCATGCCACCAACGGTCGAGGCAACTACACATCCGGCATTCTCGAATAGCCATGCCAACTCTCGTTTGACCTGCAAGGCCAATTCACGCGTTGGTGCAATCACCAAGGCCAATGGGGCGCCCGCCGGTGCAAAGGTATCGTCTTCGCCCAGTAGCCCCCGGCGCGATGGCTAGGCCGAAGCTAACGGTCTTGCCCGACCGGTCTGTGCTGAAACCAGCAGGTCTTGCCCGGTAGTCTCAGGGTTTGTCACAGCCTCCTGCACTGCCGTCAGTGATGTATATCCGCGCGCTTCGAGTGCATCTGCCAGTGTCTTCTTCAAAGTCGTTCCAGTATATTTCGGTTGCAGGGCGTTTTTGGTGGCTCGCAATTGAATTGTCTGCCGACAAGAGAGCGCGTGTACGCTCTTGGGAAAGGGAAGTATAGGTGCTCTTGCACAGTTTGGCCAAGACTGAGGTGGGTAGAGGGCTATCGATTCCCCTTCTGACTAGCGGATCACGCTAATACGACGCGCCAAGCCCGCAAGCTGCTTTGACAAATGCCCACGCTGGGCACCTGAAATATATCTGTAATATTGGCGTGTTATCCGGCGGCGCGCGCCATATCAGGTCAAAGCGCGTCTTGCGGGCCTTTGGTATCAAGTCAGGGTTTTAAATAATTTGACCAAAGGATAAAATCGAACCAGACTGACCACTTATTCAGTCTTCAACAGGGACCAAATCAATGAAAAAAAACAACTGTTCGCAGTTTCGACCGCAACTGCCGTTGCCGTGGCAGGGAGCTTTTCCATGGCTTCTGCCGATACACTCAGGCTCCTGACTTGGGGTGGCTATGCCCCCGAAGATGTAGTTGCCAAATTCGAAGCGGAAACCGGCCACACCGTCGAAGTGACCAAATCCAACAACGAGGAAATGATCGCCAAGCTGCGCGCCACGGGCGGCGGCGGGTTCGACCTCGCACAGCCCAGCCAGGACCGGATCTCAGGCCCACAGGCAGAATTCGGCATTTACAAGCCAATGGACATGTCGCAGGTCAATACCGCGCTTTTCATCCCCTCGATGTTGGAGGCGACCAAGGGCAACACCACCGTAGGTGGTGAGGTCTATGGTCTGCCCCACATTTGGGGGAACCAGCGGGCTTGTCGTTGACACCAAAGCGGCCGGAATGGTCAAGGATTACACCGATCTTTGTAGCGGTGATGTGGCTGGCAAAGTCTCGTATCGGCTCAAGCGTCCAACGCTGATTGGGTTTGCGTTCGCGATGGGGCTCGATCCATTTGCCGCCTATGGTGACGAGGCCGCCTATACCGACATCATGTCCAAGGTTGAAGCCAAGTTGATCGAATGCAAACCCGGGGTGAAAACCTATTGGGGTGGCGGTGATGAACTGATGGGGGTTGCTTCGCTCGGGCGAGGTTGTAGCGTCGATGGCGTGGGATACTGGTGGCTGGAAGCTCAATGCTGATAATCCCGACATCACTTTCGTGGCACCCGCCTCGGGTGCTCTGGGTTGGGTCGACACCTTTGCGCTTCCCGCAAAGGGCAAGGCCGATGAGGCCGCCTATGCCTGGATCAACTTCGTGATGCAGCCCGAGATCGCCGCGATGATCACCGCCGCCGCGGGTAATTTCACTGCCTCCAAAGGGGGCCGATGAGTTTGCCGCCGACGATCTCAAGGCACGCTATCAGGCCAGCTTCCCTCCGGAAGCCATCGACAACATCAAGTGGTATCCGCCGGTTCCTGCCGGGCTGGAAGCTATCGAGGGCGGTGTTCTGGATCGCGTCAAAGCGGCTCAGTAATCGCCTACCATTCAAAGGCGCCTGGCCACTGATTGGCTGGGCGTCTTTTTTTATATTTGCGGATACCCGATGACACCTGATCTTGAATGCAATGCGCTGACCAAACAGTTTTCCGGAGTGACGGCAGTTGACGATGTGTCATTTTCCGTGCCGCCGGGATCGTTTTTTTTCAATTTTAGGCCCCTCGGGATGTGGCAAGACGACGATCATGCGGATGATTGCTGGCTTTCTTGAACCAACTGGTGGGGGATATCTTGATCAAGGGAAAATCGGTGCTGAACGTGCCGCCCAACAAGCGTCCGGTAAACATGGTGTTTCAGCATCTGGCGCTGTTCCCGATGATGAACATTGCCGACAATATCGGCTATGGGCTGCGCCGCGCCGGGATGCCGAAAGCGCAGATCGCGCGGAAGGTCGATGAAGCGCTCGAGCGCATCGGCCTTCCGGGCATTGGCGCGCGCAAGGTTGACGAACTGTCAGGTGGGCAAAAGCAGCGCGTGGCCATCGCCCGCTGTATGGTACTTGAACCCGATGTGTTGCTGCTCGACGAGCCGCTCGGTGCGCTTGATCTCAAACTGCGCGAGCGCATGAAGATCGAACTAAAAGCGCTGCAATCGGCGTTTGATACCACCTTTGTCTATATCACGCATGACCAGTCCGAAGCGCTGGTGATGTCCGACAACATTGCGGTGATGAATGAAGGTCGGTTTGAACAGATCGGCACGGCGCGCGATCTCTATTACCGCCCCAACACCGCGTTCGTTGCGGGGTTTGTCGGCGAAACAAATCGCTGGCGTGGGCGGGTCACACGGCTTGAAGGGCAGGAAATGGCGCTTGAAACCAACAACGGCGTGAAGCTTATCGGCACGACCAATGGCCATGCACTCTCCGCAGGGGGAAACGCTGATATCTTCGTGCGCCCTGAGGCGATTCGCATCGGCCGTTCCGAGAACGAGCTTTCACGGTTCGACAATCGCTTTTCCGGGACGGTAACATCGCTGCTCTTTAACGGTGCTGCCAGCCGAATTCTGGTCGCGGTTGAGGGCGGGACCGAGGAAATTGAGGTCAACCTGCCGCAATCGGGGGAGTTTGCCACGCTGGCGCGTGGCTCGCAGGTGCATATCGGATGGGCCAGCGATCAGGCCAATTGTTTTGCGGCAGGAGAGGCCTGATGCGGACCGAGGCCAAGCTCGGGCTGGCGCTTTTGCTGACGCCACTTCTGCTATGGCTCACGTTCTTGATTTTCATCCCGCATATCGACATGTTCCTCGTGTCGCTGCGCGAACGGATCGGGGTTGGCGAGTATCAGACCAGCCTCGCCAACTATCTGACGTTCTTCAATGAGCCGCTTTATCTCTGGACCTTTCTGCGCACTGCCGTGATGTCATCGCTGGCGACTCTGATGACATTGATCATTGCTTTCCCAGTGTCCTACTACATCGCCAAAATGGTCAAAGGTCGGGTTCAGTCGGCTTTGTTTCTGCTCTGCCTAGTGCCGTTTTGGGTGTCGGAACTGGTGCGCACCTTCGGCTGGATGATACTGCTGCGTGAGACCGGGTTGTTTTCCAATTTATTGCAGTATGTCGGCCTCGTGGATGGGCCGGTCGAGATGCTTTACAATGACGCCGCGATTATGGTCGGGTTGGTCTATACTTCGATGTTGTTCATGGTTGTCCCACTTGTCACCACGCTTGAAGGCCTGCCCGACGAAGTGGTCGAGGCAGGTTATGATCTGGGTGGCAATGGGATGAGCGTTTTGCGCGAAATCATCATCCCCCCCTATGCCATGCCGGGGATCGTTTCAGGCTGTATCGTGGTATTCATGCTCAGCCTCGGTAATTACCTGACCCCGACGATGCTGGGCGGCAAGGAAAGCCTCTGGTTTACCGAACTGATCTATTCCCAATTCATTGTGCGCTTCAATTGGGAACTCGGGGCGGCGTTTGGCTTCATGTTGCTGATGCTGTCGTCCGCGATTGTCTGGGGCATGCTTAAGCTGACCGGTCAATCGCTTGAAAAAAAACGATGGGATGAGCGAGGCCATGTCATGATTCCCTCAATTCCACAGCCCAAACTCGTTACTGCTGCCTATACCGCCTATGTGGCGTTATTCTTCGTGTTTCTGGCACTTCCCTTGGTGGTTGTCGCGGTCTTTGCCTTCAACAATGGTCAATTCCCGTCGCTGCCATGGGAAGGATTTACTTGGAACTGGTTCTTTGGTTCCGAGCGCCCAATGATCGGGGTATTTCACGAGCGCTCAATCCTACGGGCCATCGGCACATCGGTTTTCGTAGCGGTGGCGGTGTCGGCGCTTTCCGTATTCGTCGGACTGACGAATGCATTCTTATTCAACCGCTACCGATTCCGCGGGCAGAGCGTACTTTACGTGCTGATGCTCTTGCCTCTGGTCATTCCTGGCATTGTTCTGGGGATTTCCATTCTGGTGTTTTCGAGCCGGGTTGCTAACGGGTTATGGGATGGGTTTGGGCTGGATGTTGAAGTGCTCCGACCTGGCATATGGTTAGTTATCCTGGGTCAGTTTTCCTTTATAACTACCATCGCGACTCTGGTGATCGGGGCGCGCCTGCAGAAATTCGACCGCACGTTGGAAGAAGCCGCGCTGAACCTCGGTGCTGGTCATCTTACAGCCATCCGCACCGTGACCTTACCCTATCTGGGGCCAGCGTTGATTGGCGCTTTTGTGGTTGCGTTCCTGATGAGTTTTGAGAATTTCAATACGACGTTGATGCTTGTCGGGTCGGACGCACCGCTCACCATCGCCATGTTCGACCGTCTGAAGGAAGGCTCGACTCCCTTATTGAACGCAGTCTCGTTGTTGCTGATGCTCGGCTCATCGTGCCTCGCGTTGGCCATGATCGTGTTTCAGCGACGTAGCTGAACGCAGCTAAAGTTTCATGGAAAAAGTTTGAGCAAGGCTTCGTTCACTAAGATTCTCTGGTGGGGCGCGGCGTGGTGTCGCGGCTATCTGCGGGCTTCAGCACTGCAAATATGGTTAACGCTAACGAGAATAGTGCTCACCCAACTAGAAAAACCAGCTTTCAAGAATTAAGTCGACATGCGCGATGACTAATTTCCCCACTGAAAAGCGGCATTTTTCGGCGCAGCGAATGTTAGCTCGAAAACTGTGCAGAGAGAGAGGTTTAGCGGCTAGAAATGCGGAGGTCGTACGCGAAACGGCCAATATTCACTGCGGTTTAACACTGCAGCGTCGCTGCGCAGAGGGTGTCATATATGGTCTCATCTGTAACAAACAGCGGCGAAGAAGAATCCGTCTGATCTGTGATGATCATCTGCCGCGAAGGTGCTTCGCTAATCAAGGTTGGCAAAATGCGTCCTTGATTTAGATCATGTCGGGGCAAAATTTTTCACATAACCCTTCGTCAAGTAGCCCCGTGTTCTGGTTGATCCGGCAGCGGTCTTGGCAATCGACGCTTTGACCGAGTTTGTTTCAAACGCTGGACGACCCTGTCGCCGGGCCAACGACGGGAGGTTTGTTCGCACCCTAAATGTGCATGTTCTGCACGAGGGGCAAGGCGATACAGCCTTGTCACTCAGGGAGGATAGCAAATGGTAAAGACAGAAGAAACCACAAAAGGCGCACCACCACCGCAGCCGCTTGAGCCTGTTCCGGCCATGCAGCGCATACTGGATAATCCGTTCCTGCTTCTATTCATCGGCGTCACGATGCCGACGGTGCTCTACGTCATTTGGGGGGTGATGGAAGTCGCCTCCGTTCCGATCGCAAACTGATCGCAAACCAGCCTGAAAGGTCGCGTCATGGCCATCTCTCCTCCCGAAAACCGCCTTTGGTGGAAGGAACCGATCCACGGTATCGAACTGGCTTGGATCATCATTGCCTTCCTCTGGGGGCTGTTCATGTTCTTCTTCATGATTGCCTGGCACTTCATCGGCAATCAGAACCTGTCTACCGAAACCTATCGCGTCAATCCCGACAAGTTCGTCGAACAGGTCGAGGCATTTGCGAGCGAATATCAAAAGCTGGACGCCTCCGGCGAGCCGATCGAAGTCGGCGGCCTGCCATTGGTCGCTCCGCCTGCGGGCGGCGACGTTTACATGCTGGGGCGGCTATGGGAATGGTGGCCTGCGCTGGAACTGAAAAAGGACCAGAGCTACCGCTTTCACATGTCATCGGCCGACTGGCAGCACGGCTTTTCGCTTCAGCCCGTCAACATCAATATCTCGGTGCATCCGGGCTATGAGCACATCCTGACGCTGACTCCGACCCAAACGGGCGAATTTGGCATCGTATGCAATGAATATTGCGGCATCGGTCATCACACGATGTCCGGCATTATCCGCGTCGTCGAATGAGCGGGAGACCATAAACATGACCACCATTGATCACGAAGCCGTCGGATACGCCGGGCCGAACATCAGGTATCGCACCTGTCCGTTCACCGGCCGACGCATCGAACGCAGCGCAGAACTTCTGATCCGCGCCAATGCCGTAGCGGCGGTAGTCTTTCTCGCGGTTGGCGGGTTTTTCGGCCTGATGGTCGCGCTGACGCGCTGGCCGGCTGTGCAACTCCTTCCGGCAGATTGGTTTTATCTAGTGCTGACCGGGCATGGCGCTAACGTGTTGCTGTTCTGGATTATCTTCTTTGAAATTGCGGTGCTTTACTTCGCGTCGGCGGTAATTCTTGGGTCGCGAATTGCGACGCCGAGATGGGCTTGGCTGGGCTTTGTGTTGATGATCGTCGGCGCGATAATGGCCAACTACGCGGTCCTCAATGGCGACTCGACCGTGATGTTTACTTCTTATCCGCCGATGATGGCCGAGCATTGGTTCTATCTATCGCTCATTGTCTTTGCGGTGGGGGGCGCTAATCGGGGTCTTCGTGTTCTTCGGCACGCTTGTAGTGGCGAAGGACGAAAAAAAACCTATGATGCTCGGTGCCATTGGTGACATTCGGCGCCATTACGGCGGCAATCATCGCGGTGTTTACGCTGGCCTGCGGCGCAATTATCCTGATCCCGACATGGCTTTGGTCGCTTGGGCTGATCTCGGAAATCGACACGCTGATGTATAAATTGGTGTGGTGGGGCATGGGCATTCCAGCCAGCAGATCAACGTCGCCGCTCATATCTCTATCTGGTATGCAATTGCCGCGATGGTCGTCGGTGCCAAGCCTCTGTCGGAAAAGGTCAGTCGCTTCGCATTCTTCATGTATATCTTGTTTTTGCAACTCGCATCGGCGCACCATATGCTGGCCGAACCGGGGATGAGTTCTTCCTGGAAAATCATCAACACCAGCTACATGATGTATCTCGCTGTGATGGCGTCGATGATCCACGGACTCACGGTTCCCGGAGCCATCGAGGCAGCACAACGCCGCAATGGATATACCCGCGGCATGTTTGAATGGCTGACCAAGGCACCTTGGGGCAACCCGGCGTTCTCGGGGATGTTCATGTCTCTCGTGATGTTTGGGTTCATCGGCGGTATCACCGGTGTAATCCTCGGAACCGAGCAGCTTAACGTGCTGATGCACAACACCATTTATGTGCCTGGGCATTTTCACGGTACCGTGGTGGCGGGCACGACGCTGGCCTTCATGGCGATGACCTATATCGTTGTGCCGCTGATCTTTCAGCGCGATATCATCTGGCCGAAGCTGGCAAAACTACAGCCATATCTCTTCGGGCTTGGTGCCGGTGGTATCTCGCTCTTTATGATGGGGGCGGGCACGCTTGGGGTTCCGCGCCGACACTGGGACATTTCGCTGGTCGATGCGGCGAACCCATATGAGTTCGCGCCCGGCGCCTATTTGATGATGGGGCTCAACGGCATGTCTGCGATCCTTGCGGCGGTTGGCGGATTGCTCTTCGTGGTGCTTATTGTCGCCTCGGTGCTTGCCGGGCCAAAGCTCGACAAGCCCGGTGCCAAGCTTGCCTTCCCGCTGCATGACGCTGGTGCTCAGGCGGTGTCGGAATATGGCAGCGAGGGCTCCCTCAAGATCCCTGGCACGGTTATGTTGGTCACCATCTTCTTCTTCACATTCATCCTCTACTACTTTGTGAACTGGAAGTATCTCTCCGACCTCTGGCTGTTCAACTAAGACAATAAGGATTGAGCGATGCTCACTGCGCTGAACATGACTGTTTCGATCCTCAAACTACGGATCGGCGCCTTTATCGCCCTGGCGGCACTTGTCGGGGTGATGACGGGAGGGGGCGAGCTTGGCAAGCTCGAGGCGCTGGTCTTTGCCCTCGCCGTCCTCGGGGGCATCCGGGGCGGCGGGTGGCTTTAATCAGTATTACGAACGCGAAAGCATCGTAATATGGCGCGCACCCGCAACCGGCCCTTTGCCAGCGGCCTTCTGAAGGCCGGGCCGATCTGGCCGGTGACGCTTCTGGCGTTGTTGCTTGGCGCGCTTTTGATGGCCTGGTCGGTCGGCGGCACGCTGGCGACGATCCTAGTCTTTCTCGGTGCGCTTACATACGGCGTGATTTATACTGTCTGGCTCAAGACCCGCACGGTCTGGAATGTTGTGATCGGCGGCGCAGCGGGCAGCTTCGCCGTGCTGGCGGGTGCAGCCGCTGCAGCCCCCGCAATTCGGCCCCGTCATTGGCCCGGTCCCTGCGATATTGGCCGCCGTGTTGTTTCTCTGGACTCCACCACATTTCTGGAGCCTCGCCGCCGCGCGCGGTGATGACTATCGGCGCGCAAACATTCCGATGCTGCCCGTGGTTTCGGAACCCGAAATTTGGGGCCCGGTGATCTTTAGCCATGTCGCAACACTGGTCGTTCTGTCGATGCTACCGCTGTGGTTTGGCATGGGTTGGGTCTATGGCCTGTTCGCTCTGGCCGGGGGCGTTCCGTTCCTTCTCGCTTCCTGGCGCCTGCTGCATGACCCTTCCCGGGGGCTGCCATGCGCACCTTCCGCGCATCGCTCGCCCAGTTCGCCCTGCTGTCGGTCGGGGTTGTTCTGGACGAGGCTTTGAGATGGGCGTTCTAAGCCGGTTTAAAACCCTGTCATCACTGGCCTTGTTCTCGCTGGTCCTGACTTCGATTCTGGCGTTGGTTCCCCCTATGCCCGCGCAATCGCAAAGCCAACCACCTGAACCGCTGGATGCCAAGCAGGTCTATGAGATCAGCCAGAACGCAATCGGACGCGAAGTCGGGCCGCATATCCTGCGTGATCAAACCGGCGCGCCACTGGCACTGTCTGATCTGCGCGGTCGTCCACTGGTGATCTCGCTGGTTTACACCAGTTGCAGTTCGGTCTGCCCGGTGACCACCGATCACCTGCACGATGCCGTATCCGATGCTCGCCGCATATTGGGAGACGACAGCTTCGCAGTTCTGACCTTTGGTTTTGACGCCAGCGGTGACAAACCGGCGCGACTGCGCGCTTTTGCGATCTCGCATCGGCTCAACCGGCTGGATGACTGGTATCTTGCCAGCGCCGAACCCGAAACCACGGAAGCCTTGCTGCATGATCTCGGCTTTAGCTGGCGCGACGCCGCTGGCGGCTTTGACCATCCCAGTCAGACCACTATTCTCGATGTCGACGGGCGCGTTTATCGCCAGATCTATGGCGAAGAATTTCCGCTGCCGGTGTTCATGGCTCCGCTCAAAGAGCTTGTGCTTGGCCGCACGACAGTTTCGATCGCACCCAAAGATTTATGGAACCGGCTGACCTTTTTGTGCACCGTCTACAACCCGCTGACTCGCGCCTATCGCTTTGACTATGGGATCTTCTTCGGCATCTTCTTCGGCGCCGTTTCGCTGCTTGTGACTGGTGTAATCATCCTGCGACTCTGGCTGGAACGGCAGCGTAGCATGCCACGAAATGGCTTATCGCGTGCAACAACCAAGACAGCGGATAAATTAGTACAATGACGGAAATGCGAGCGGCGCTAAAGCGTGGTTTTGACAGGGTTGAGCGCCAATTGGATAGGCTGTTTGGACCTGATTGGAACCCGCTGGCCAATCTCGGGCCGCTGGCTGGTTCATGTTCTGGATCGTCGCCGGCACCGGCATCTATCTGTTCATCTTCTTTGATACCGGTGTGGTCAATGCCTACCAATCGGTCAAATGGCTGTCCGAAGACCACTGGTTCCATGCCGGGGTGGCGCGCAGCCTGCACCGCTATGCCTCCGATCTGATGGTTATCCTCATGCTGGTGCATCTGGTGCGAGAGTGGGCGTTTGATGCTATCGCGGGCGGCGCTGGTTCTCTTGGGTTACCGGTGTGCCGGTGATCTGGTTTGTCTACATGTCCGGCATCACCGGCTATTGGTTGATCTGGGATGAGCTGGCTCAATATGTCGCGCTGACCACGACTGAACTGCTCGATGCATTGCCATTCTTCGCCGAACCCATCGCGCGCAATTTTCTGACACCAGAAAGCCTTTCGTCGCGCTTCTTCACGCTTATGGTCTTTTTGCACATCGCCATCCCGCTCTTGCTTTTGCTCATGATGTGGATTCATATCCAGCGCATCACGTCGGCACGCACTAATCCGCCGCGTGGTCTTGCCATCCTGACCTTGGCGGCGCTGGTGATCGCCTCTTTCGCAATGCCTGCAGTCTTGCAAGGGCCTGCGGATCTCTCGACTTTTCCGGCCAAGATCGGGCTCGACTGGTTCATCCTCGGGCTTTATCCGGTGATCGACGTGGTGCCGCCAGGGGTAATCTGGACTAGTGCACTGCTGATTACGATCCTGCTGTTCGGAATGCCGTGGCTGCCACGTCGCAAAGAGGCAGAAGCAGCACAGGTGTTCCTTGATTACTGCAATGGCTGCACCCGTTGCGAAGCCGATTGCCCCTATACGGCCATCACCATGGTGCCGCGCAGCGATGGCGCGCCCTTTCCGCAGGAGGCCTTGGTTGATCCGGATAAATGCGTCGCCTGTGGCATCTGTATGGGTCGTGTCCGTCCTCGACACCGTTCCGCCGCTCCGGTCCGTTGATTACTGGCATTGATCTGCCTGGTCGCCCGCTCGAGCAACTGCGCGCCGAGGTTATTGCCGCCGCTGACGATCTGTCGGGGCCGGGCCGGGTGATGACCATTGCCTGTGAACATGGCGCGGCTGGCCTGCCTGAAAAAGGCCGCGTGATCCTGCCCTGCGTGGCAATGTCGCCGCCCTCATTGTTTGATTTTATCCTTAGCCGCGATTTGGCCGATGGCGTCTGCATCGCCGGCTGCGCCGAGCGTGAGTGCTACAATCGCCTCGGTGCCAAGTGGACGAAAGAGCGTATCGCGCGCACTCGTGATCCCTTGCTGCGCAAACGCGTCCCGCGTGAACGGTTGCTGACGCTCTGGTTTGGCCCCACCGAGCGCGCACTTTTTGCACGAGAAACGATTGCCTTTTCTGAACGTGTGGCAAAATTGGAGCCAATGCCAAACAAGCGGGCGCTCGATCCGGGTGAATCTGGCAGGGCCGACCCTGATGAGACGACCGGGGAGGTTCCGAAATGAGGGGCCGACTGCATCATTTGGCGATGGGTGGCTTTGTAACGCTTGTTCTAAGTCTTGGTGTTGCCTGGTTGTCGGCCTCGCCCGCTTGGCAAACGGTCCCCGAAAACATGGCCCTTCTACGCCTCAGCTTCTCCCATAGCGGTGATCGCAGTGCCAGTTGCCGCGACAGGACACCCGAAGAGTTGGCCAAACTGCCACCCAACATGCGCCAGGCCCAGATTTGCGATCGCAGACGGCCGCCGATCTACGTCGAGCTTGAGGTTGACGGCACGCTGATCTATGGCGCAGAAAGCGCGCCATCGGGCATTGCCGGAAGCGGACCGTCACGCCTTTATGAACGTTTGCTGCTGCCCGCAGGCACGCATAATCTTACGGTGCGGATGCGCGACAACCCGGCGTCTCAAGAGTTCAATTATGAGGCCAAGCGCAAGATCGAGCTGAAACCCGGGCAAAGTTTTGTAATCGACTTCCGCAAGGATAGCGGTTTTGTTTTCGAATGAAGGGGAAGGGGGCCGACATGGCACCGATTGAATGGAAACCGGAATACAGTGTCGGCAACCCATCGGTCGATCACGAGCATCAAGAGCTGATCGATCTTGTTAATCAGACCGCTTCAGCCATCCTCGATCACCATCCCGAGGCCGATATCGAGGGCAGCTTTGGC